>Ga0308163_10000080_pt1 | contig 292815 bp, 254 predicted proteins | sample PhyTR1_FD_201037 | JGI IMG/M metagenome (GOLD analysis project Ga0308163, IMG submission 201037) | Phyllosphere microbial communities from UC Gill Tract Community Farm, Albany, California, United States - DLSLT.R1 | ecosystem: Host-associated > Plants > Phyllosphere > Unclassified | place...
CACGGTCCAGGCCGTGCTGCGCCAGCAGAAGAAAAAGTAAGCAGGTTTCGTCATTTCACTTCAAGAGGCAAATATGACCATCAAAGTAGGTATCAACGGGTTCGGCCGCATCGGCCGCATGGTGTTCCGCGCAGCGGTGCAGAACTTCGGCAGCGACATTGAAATCGTGGCCATCAACGACCTGCTCGAACCCGACTACCTGGCTTACATGCTCAAGTACGACAGCGTGCATGGCCGTTTCCAGGGCACCGTGGCCGTCGAAGGCAACACGCTGGTGGTCAATGGCAAGGCCATCCGCCTGACGCAGGAGCGTGATCCTGCCGCCCTGAAGTGGAACGAAGTCGGCGCCGACATCGTGATCGAAGCCACGGGCCTGTTCCTGACCAAGGAAACCGCACAGAAGCACCTCGACGCTGGCGCGAAGAAGGTCATCCTGTCGGCGCCTTCCAAGGACGACACCCCGATGTTCGTGTTCGGCGTGAACTGCAAGACCTACGCCGGCGAAGCCATCATCTCCAACGCTTCGTGCACCACCAACTGCCTGGCCCCCGTGGCCAAGGTGCTCAACGACAAGTGGGGCATCAAGCGCGGCCTGATGACCACCGTGCACGCTGCCACGGCCACGCAAAAGACCGTCGACGGCCCGTCGAACAAGGACTGGCGCGGCGGCCGCGGCATCCTGGAAAACATCATTCCTTCGAGCACTGGCGCCGCCAAGGCCGTGGGCGTGGTGATTCCTGCGCTGAACAAGAAGCTCACGGGCATGTCCTTCCGCGTGCCGACGTCCGACGTGTCGGTGGTCGACCTGACGGTGGAGCTCAACAGCGAAGCCACCTACGCTGAAATCTGCGCCGAAATGAAGGCCCAGTCCGAAGGCGCGCTCAAGGGCGTGCTGGGCTATACCGAAGACAAGGTGGTGGCCACCGACTTCCGCGGTGAGTCCTGCACCTCGGTGTTCGACGCCGAAGCCGGCATCGCGCTGGACTCGACTTTCGTCAAGATCGTCAGCTGGTACGACAACGAATGGGGCTACTCGAACAAGTGCCTGGAAATGGTGCGCGTCGTTGCCGCCAAGTAAACAGATCCTGCGCTGACGAGCGCAGATCGGTGGCAAAGCGCCAGTCCTGCAAAGGGCTGGCGCTTTTTTCATTGGCGCCGTGTTGAAGCAGGTTTTTCACATTTGCTCATGCGAAAAAATGCGTTGGACGCATAAGCATGCATCCATAGACTGGTTGGTTCAACGGCTTTGCCGTCCGCTATCCGCTTACCCGTCCCATTCCATGCATCTGCCTGCCCTGACCCGCCGCCGCCTTCTGGCTTCCACCGCTCTGGCCTGGGGCATCGCTGCCACCGGCATGGCCCAGGCCGCTGACCGCACCATCCATATCGTCGTGCCGTTTGGCGCGGGCGCGGTGCAGGACACGGTGCTGCGCGCATTCAGCAACGAGCTGGGCCAGGCACTGCAGGCGAGCATCGTCATCGAGAACAAGCCGGGCGCGGGCGGCACATTGGGCACCCAGGGCGTGGCGCGCGCCAAGCCCGATGGCAATACGCTGGTCATGGCAGCGGCCAGCCACCACTTCACCGGCCACATGTACCCCAAGCTGGGCTTTCACCCGGTCAATGATTTCGAGCCCGTGGCGCTGGTGGCCTCGTCGGGCTATGTGATTGCCGCGCCTGCAGGCAAGGAGCGCACATTGGCGCAATGGGTTGCGGCCGCCAAGGCCAGTCCCACGCCCTGGAACTATGCCTCGGCCGGCAACGGCAGCGCCTCCCACCTGGGCATGGCCTCGTTCCTGGCCCAGGCGAAGATCGAACAGCAGCACATCCCTTACAAGTCCACGGGCGACGCGGTGCGCGAACTGCTGGCCGGCCGCGTGCATGGCGTGACTGCCGCCACCACCGGACTGATTGCCTTCAAGGACGACCCACGGGTGCAGCTGCTGGCCTATACCGGCCCGAAGCGCTCGCCCTTCCTGCCGGATCTGCCGACCGTGGCCGAATCGGGTTTCCCAGGCTTCCAGTTCGATACCTGGTATGGCCTGCTGGCCCCGGCCGGCACACCGGCCGCCGAAGTCGCCAAGATCAACGCCGCCGTCAACAAGGTGATGGCCGATCCCGTGGTGCAGGAACGCGTGCGCAAGCTGGGCGCCGAAGCCGCCACCGACACGCCCGCGGGCTTCAAGGCGCTACTGGCAAAGGATTGGGTCACGGCCGGGAACGTGGTGCGCGTGTCGGGCGCCCGCGTGGAATGAAAGCCCCCACGCTTGCTCGCTGCGCGGGGCGCGCCTAGCGTAGCCGCTGCCCCTTGTGCGGGCCGCCCCGAGGGGGCCCCCCGCCCATGATAAGCCTAAGTCCCGATTAGAACTGCAGCGTCTTGTGCTCGCCCATGCCCTTGGGCGGCTCGCCGGTCACCGCGGCCTTGGCCATCTTGAACAGCTGCACCAGCTGGTTTTCCTTCACATCCCAGTACTCGGCCGAGGACACGGGAGCAACCAGCACCGTCAGGTCCGGGTCTTCGACGCCTCCGGGGAACCAGGCCTGGGCAGCCGTGGACCAGAGCTTTTCCTTGAGCACGCGGTCTTCGCTCAGATGGGCAGCGCTGCTGACCGATACATAGCTGTCTTCGCCGGGATCGGCAAAGCTGATCTGGATCTGGTTGTCCTTGGTCACGCAATGGGCCAGGTCGGTTTTCTTGTCCAGCAGGAAATAAAAATTCACATGCTCGTCCATGCCTTCCTTGTTGGCCATGGTCATGGGACAGGCGTGCAGCGCACCATCGGGGTGGCGGTGGGTGATCATCGCAAAGCGGATCTCCTTGACCAGCTTCCAGAGGGTTTCGCGTGGATGGGTGTTGTCGGCCATTTACATCTCCTGGTGAACGGGTGGATCCTTGACTCTATTGATCCTCCCGACCGCGGTCTGTCGGAGAACCACCCCTGCGTCTGTCCCGGGTCGCGGGCGTAAAAAAAGCCCCGAGCGGGGCTTCAGTCAACGGGCGTGCGACTCGGCTTCATGCCGAGGCTGCCGCCGTGGTGGCATTGACGCCCTGCACGTCGATGTCGCCTTGCGACACATACAGATCGAACTCGTCCTTGGCCAGGGTCACGGTGACAGGCTGGCCCTCGGATTCCCACGACAGCACCAGGCTGGCAATGGCCGTGGCCACCTCGACATTCTGGCCGACGGGAATATCTTCCAGCGCACCGTCACCGACGCGGTGCTGCACATGGCCCTTGATGGTTGCCTGAAATTTCTCGGGATAAACAAAGCGAGGCTCAGTGCTGGGAGTAGTCATGTAAATCTCCTGAAGAATGAAAAGCGCTGGGTCCGCGAAGAAGGCACCGAAAGACCCTGGTCTGCCAGCGCGGCAGCAGACCCAGGCCCGGAATATGGATGCATCTGTTAATTTAACGCCTGCGCGCGCGGCTGCATGTCAGCCATGCGCTTCTTCCACGTCACCAGAAGGAAAAACCCATGACCGCTGCCGCCGCCTCTCCCCAGCGCCTCGCCACCCGCATGGCCGATGTCGGAGGCCTGCCCGTGCACCGCGCCGTGCCGCAGCGCGCGTTGCGCAAGGTCGGCGCCTGGTGCTTTCTCGACCATCTTGGCCCGGCGGTGCAGCGCGGCGATCGCAGCCTGCAGGTCGGACCGCACCCGCATATCGGGCTGCAGACCTTTACCTGGATGATCGAAGGTGAAGTGCTGCACCGGGACAGCCTGGGCTCGGAGCAGGTCATCCGCCCGGGCCAGGTCAACCTGATGACGGCTGGCCAGGGCATTGCGCATTCCGAGGAAAGCCTGGGCAGCCCGTTCATCCACGCGGCCCAGCTGTGGATAGCGCTGCCGGGCAACGAGCGCCACATGCCGCCGCGCTTTCAGCACTATCCCGACATTCCGCGCTGCCACCAGGATGGCCTGGAGATTCGCGTGCTGGCCGGCGAGGCGCTGGGCGCGGTGTCACCGGTCCAGGTGCACAGTCCGCTGGTGGCACTCGACCTGAGCCTGCCGGAAGCTGCGCCAGCCGCGGTCACGACGGAACTGGCATTGCGCGCGGATTTTGAATATGCGGTGCTGGCGCTGACGGGCGAAGTCGATGTCGACGGCATGCCCGCCGTGCCCGATGAGCTGCTGTTCCTGCCCGCAGGCCGCAGCGCGCTGGCCTTGCAGTGCACGCCAGGCACGCGCCTGCTGCTGGTGGGCGGAGCGCCCATGCACGAGGATGTGCTGGTGTGGTGGAATTTCGTGGGCCGTACGCAGGAAGAAATTGCGCAGGCACTGGCCGATTGGCAGGCCGGGCCGGGGGTGGATGGCAACGGGCGTTTCGGTGCGCCCGTGGCCTCGCCGCTAGCGCCGCTGCAGACGCCGGCCCTCGAGGGCCGGCTGCGCGCGGGCTGAACTTACTCTTCGTCCAACGGCTCCTGGGTGCGGATGGTTTCGCGCCCGTTCTTGTCCTTGAGGCGGCCCAGGTCGGTGTCGAGCGCGCGCATCAGCTTTTCCGTGGCCGCGGTCACGGCATCGGCGATCTTTTCCGCCTCGGCATTCACGGCAACCGGCTGGCGACCATTGACCCGGGTTTCCAGTACGCAGCGCTTGAGGCCGCCCTGGGTCTTGCGCGCATCGGTGTCGGAGAGGAATACCTCGACCCGCGTGGTGTATTCCTTGAACCGCGACAAGCGCGTCTGAAGCTCGCCCTGTACCCATTTCGACAGCGATTCTCCGCCTTCGATGAGATGGTCCGTGTGCACCTGGATTTGCATGCTGACTTCCTTTGTCTGGTTGCTTCGGTACCCATCCTAGCCCCAAAACCGGTCGCACGGGATTGTCCTGACATCTGGTAATGAATGATGCCGCGCGGCAGCATTGGCTGCGCGCACAATGGTCGAGGTTGGACCGCGCAGCAGACAGCGCCATAATTCCGACCATCCGCAGCGACCCGGCGCTTTTGCCTCGCACCAGCCTCCAAGCCATGTCCCAGCCTGCTTCGCGACGTCTCAAGATCGGCCTGTCGGCCTGTTTTTCCCACGCCGACCCCGACCGCTCCCTGTTCACCGGCAAGACCCTGCAATATGTCGAACAGTCCATCGCCCACTGGATCATGTCGGCAGGCGCGATGGTGGTGATGGTGCCCTGCCCCACGGGCGAGACCGCGCGCGGCGACGTGACGCTGGCGCATTACGCCGACTGGCTCGATGGCGTCGTGATGCATGGCGGCGCCGATGTCTGGCCCGGCAGCTACGGCGAGGAGCCGCTGCGCCCCGAATGGCTGGGCGACCGCGTGCGCGATCTCTACGATCTGGCGCTGGTCGAGGCCTTCTCTCAGGCCGGCAAGCCGATCTTCGGCGTCTGCCGCGGCCTGCAACTGATCAACGTGGCCTTTGGCGGCACGCTCTACCAGGATCTGCTGACCCAGGTGCCGGGCGCGCAGGTGCACCGCGATGCCGTGCAGTACGACCGCCATGCGCATGACATCGGACTGGTCTCCGGTTCACGCCTGGCCCAGCTCTACCCCGGCCAGCAGCGCGCACGCGTCAACAGCATCCACCACCAGGGCATCAAGCAGATCGCACCGAATTTCGAAGTCGAGGCCTGGAGCATTCCCGACCATATCCCCGAAGCCATACGCCGCGCGCCGCGCCCGGGCGGCGGCTATATCGCCGCCACGCAGTGGCACCCCGAGTTCCGCAGCGAGGATGGCAGCACGCTGGACGACTCGGCGCTGCTGAACGACTTCCTGCAGGCCTGCAGCCGCACGCGCACCTTCCCGTTCCCGGGGCACAGCCCGTTCCAGATCCGCGACCGGGCGGCGCGGCTGCTCAAACGCGCACTGTTGCGCAGGAGATAGCCCCCACGCTCCCTCACTGCGTGTGGTCGCTGCCCCCCAAGGGGGCCGCGTTTTGCCTTGGGGCGGCCCGGCGGCAAAACAAGCCCCCACGCTCCCTTGCTGCGTGTGGTCGCTGCCCCCAAGGGGGCCGCGTTTTGCCTTGGGGCGGCCCGGCGGCAAAACAAGCCCCCACGCTCCCTTGCTGCGTGTGGTCGCTGCCCCTATGCAGGCAAGCTCTGGGGGAGCGCGTTCTCAATCAATGGTGGTGGCCATGGCCGCCATGCACATGGCGGTGGGTGATTTCCTCGGCCGTGGCGGCGCGCACCTCGTTGACCTTGCAGGTGAAGCGCAGCGCCATGCCGGCCAGCGGGTGGTTGCCGTCGAGCAGCACCACCGGGCCCTTGATCTTCATCACATGGTAGATCTGCGGCTCGCCCTGGTCGTTGCTGCCGCGCAGCTGGCCACCGACCTTGACGCCCGGGGGAAACTCGGCCTTGGGGATGCTGCGCAGCAGGCTTTCGTCGCGCGCGCCAAAGGCGTCTTCGACGGCCAGATCCACGGTCAGCGAGTCGCCCACCGACTTGCCTTCCAGCGCTTGCTCGACCTTGGCAAACAGGTTGTCGTAACCGCCATGCAGGTAGGCCACATCGCCGTCGTCCAGGCGTTTGCCCTGCGCATCGGTGATGGTGTAGTGGATGGTGACCGCTGTGTCTTTGCTGATGTTCATTGAAAAGTGTCCATTCAAAGGGCTGCGTCCAGCCCGGCGCCTGAATTGTCCCCGATTGCGGCGCCGCATGGCAGCGCCGCGATCGGACAGCCCTTCTCAGTCGCTGCTGCCGGCGGGCGGCAGCTCCTCCTCGGCCTGCCCCGGGTAGCGCGCAAAGCGGCGCGATGCGCTGCCATGCACCGGGTCCTGCTCTGGCCACGGCCAGCCGCCGAACTGCGTGCTGCGGTAGTCCTGCAGCGCCTGCATGATTTCCTGCTGCGTGTTCATCACGAACGGACCGTACCGCGCCACCGGCTCGTCCAGCGGCTGGCCCTGCAGCAGCAGGCACTCGACCGGCGTGCTGCCACTGTTGGTCAGCAGCCAGTCCTGGCCGGCCACGAGTTCGAGCGCGGCATGCGCATCGGCCAGCTGGTTGCCGATCCGCAGCTGCTCACCCGCAAAGAAATACAGCATGCGGCGCGTGCCCTGGCCGCGCGCGGCCGGCAGCGTCCAGCTGGCACCCGGCTCCAGCAGCAGCGTCCAGATCGCCAGGTCCGAAGCGTCCTTGGCGGCCCAGGATTCGGGCGGCGGCGCCAGCGCCGCATCGGCGCCTGCGAGCGCACCGGCCACCACCGTCACCGTGGTGCGCTTGCCGCCCGCGTCGGTATGCACCAGGCGCGGAATGCGTTCGTCCCAGAACATGGTGAAGTGCGGCGCGACCATCTTCGAGGCCGCGGGCAGGTTCAGCCAGATCTGGAACAGCTCCAGCGGATTCGGTTGATCGGTGTTGAGCAGCGGAAACATTTCCGAATGCACCACGCCGCGGCCCGCAGTGAGCCATTGCACATCGCCGCGGCCAAAGCGCGCGGCCGCGCCCAGAGAATCGGAATGGTCGATCAAGCCCTTGCGCACCAGCGTGACGGTCTCGAAACCGCGGTGCGGGTGGCCGGGAAAGCCGGGCACGCTGTCGCCGTGGTACATGCTCCAGCCGTCCTTGCGGCTGAAGTCGCTGCCCATCTGCCGGCCTTCGAACTCCACCGCCTGCACGCCCATGCGGCCGTCGCTGGCGGGGTAGCTGTCGTCATGGTGGGCGCAGAACAGGAACGGGTCCAGCGTGGGCCACTGCGGGCCCAGGGGCTGGGCATTGAGAACGGGTTGACTGGCGGTGGTCATGGCGGCTCCTTGGATGGCGGGCCCGCGACAGACATGCCACAGGCCAAACTACAGATATGCCATTAGATGCGAGCAGCCGGGGCAAAGAGAAGAGCCACCAATGGAACGGTGTGTCGCGCCGCTGGCCAGCCGCCCCTGTCAGCCGCGCGCCGCTAGCCGCGCGCCGGAATTTCCAGCCCGCGCTGCACGGCCGGGCGCTGCTGCCATTTCTCGAGCACGCGGCGCAGCTGGCCGTATTGCTCCCAGCCGACGATATCGGCCGCCTCGTAGAAACCCACCAGATTGCGCACCCAGGGCAGGATGGCGATATCGGCCACGGTGTAGTCGCGGCCCATGATCCAGTCGCGGCCTTCGAGGCGCTGGTCCAGTACCTTCAGCAGGCGCTGCACTTCGGCCACGTAACGGTCACGCGGGCGCTTGTCTTCATAGTCCTTGCCGGCAAAGCGGTGGAAGAAGCCGAGCTGGCCAAACATCGGCCCGACGCCGCCCATCTGGAACATCAGCCATTGCAGTGTCTCGTAGCGCGCCACCGCGTCCAGCGGCATGAACTGCCCGGTCTTCTCGGCCAGGTAGATCAGGATCGCGCCCGACTCGAACAGCGCCAGCGGCTTGCCGCCCGGGCCCTGTGGGTCGAGGATGGCCGGAATCTTGTTGTTCGGGTTCAGCGACAGGAATGCGGGCGAGAGCTGATCCTGGCTTTCAAAGCGCACGGTATGCGCTTCATAGGCCAGGCCGGTCTCCTCGAGCATGATCGACACCTTGACGCCATTGGGCGTCGGCAGCGAGTACAGCTGCAGGCGTTCAGGATGCTGCGGCGGCCATTTGCGGGTGATGGGAAACAGGGACAGATCGGTCATGGGCATCAAGGCAGAGTGGCTGTGGACAAACGACTGCCGCGGCGGGCGCGGCAATCCCCTGACCGCATCCTACGCGCCCTTCAGCGCGCCGGCTGCGCCTTGCGCTCGAGCGCGATCTCCAGGCCCTGGGGCGTGACGCGCATCACGCCAGGCTGCATGTCGAGCGCGTCCATCAGCGCCAGGTCCTTTTGCTCCATCTGATAGAGCACCATATCGCCCAGCGCCTGCTCGGCAATGGAGTTGCCGTAGGTGTTGAGCATTTCGGCCAGCGCCGGTGGCAGACCGTCCAGCGCCAGGCTGTGGACCTTGACGCGGTGCGCGCGCACGCTGCGGTCCGAAGCCTCGTAGCGCAGCGCGAAATCCGCTTCCATGCGGCCGTCATAGGTCTGCTTGAGCACCGGGCCCGAGAGCGTGGCCGTGAGCTGCGCCTTGAGCAGGTCCTGCGCCGGCAGCAGCTGCAGGCGCGGTGCCTGCAATTGCAGCTGCAGCAGGCCGGCCACCGGATAGGGACGCGGAAAGCGCGAGGCCACGGCCTGCTGCAGTTGTTCGGGTGACACGATCACATGGCGCGGCAGCGATTTGCCCGAACAGGCGGTGGACAACAGGGTGGTGGACACCAGGGAACCAAGCAGAAAGCAGCGGCGCAGCATGAAGAAAGAACTCGTAAAAAACAACGATGAAAAGAAGAACCTTGGCCGGCGCGCGCCGGCATGGCATCCATGCTTTTCGTACTGAAACAGGCCCGGAAAGTTCCGCGCTTCAGGGTGATCCATGCTTTTCGCACAAAAAAAACTGCCTTGCAGCGCAGGGGTCAAGCCCGGCGCCAGCCCTCACTGCGGCGCGATCTTCGCGGCCTTGATCACCTCGCCCCAGCGCTTGACCTCCGAAGCCAGCAGCGCAGCAGCCTCCGGCGGTGTGCTGGACTGCGCATCGACGTTCAAATCCTGCAGCTTTTTCTTTACATCGGGGGAATTCACCGCGGCCACGACCGCCTGGTTCAGCCGTGCGATGACCGGCGCCGGTGTCTTCGCCGGCGCGGCCAGGCCGTTCCAGCTGCGTGCCACGTAGCCGGGCAGCCCGGCTTCCCGCGTGGTGGGCACATCGGGCAGCACGGCGGCGCGCCTGTCGCTGGTCACCGCCAGTGCGCGCAAGGCCTTGGACTGGATCTGTGTGAGCACCGGCGCGACGATTTCCACCGCCGCGTCGATCTGCCCGCCGCGCAGCGCCGTGACCACGGCCGGCGTGCCGTTGAAGGGCACGATCTGCACATCGACACCGGCGACCGACTTGAACATTTCCGCCGTCAGATGCTGGGTGCTGCCGACATTGATGGAGCCCAGGTTCAACTGGCCCGGATGGGCCCGGGCAAACGCCAGCAGCTCGGCAAAGGTCTTGAAGCGCGAACTGCCCGCGGTGACCACGGCCAGATCGAAGTAGCCCAGCGTCGAGACCGGCGCAAAGTCCTGCAGCGTCTTGAACGGCAGCGACTTGAACAGCCCTTCACTCACCGCCGTGCCGTTGGACATCAGCAGCAGCGTGTGGCCATCGGGCTCGGCCTTGGCCACGGCATCGCCCGCGACAATGCCGCCCGCGCCGGGCTTGTTTTCTATGACCACGGCCTGGCCCAGGTCCTGGGCCATCTTCTGCGCGACGACGCGGGCCGTGACATCGGCCACGCCGCCCGCGCCAAACGGCACCACGATGCGCAGCGGCTTGGTGGGAAAGGGCTGGGCGGAAACCAGCGGGGAAAGGAGGGCCGAGGCCACCAGGGCGCCGAGCAGGTGCGTGAGTTTCATGGTTGTCGTCCAAAGTCGTTTTTTCACAGGCTAGCACGCATGGCGTAGGCACAATGAAGCTCTCTATGCTTTTGGAACACTGTCCCATGCCTGCTGCATCTCCCGCCGCTGATCCACGCATTGCCGAAGTGCTGACCTACTGGCTTGGCGCGCCCCAACCCACGGATGCCGATGCGCTCACGCGCCAGTCGCTGTGGTTCGTCAAATCGGCGGCCACCGATGCGGAGATAGCCACGCGCTTTGGACCGTTGGTCGAAGAGGCACTGGCCGGCGCGCTCGATGGCTGGGCGCAAACGCCCACGGGACGGCTGGCGCTGATCGTGCTGCTGGACCAGTTCACACGCAACCTGTTTCGCGGCAGACCCAAGAGTTTCGCCGGTGACCCGCAGGCGCTGCAACTGGCGCTGGATGGCATTCTCGACGAGCATGACACCGACCCCAGCGTGCCCAGCGTGGCGCGCATCTTCTACTACCTGCCCCTGGAACATGCCGAAGATGGCCCGCTGCAGGCGCAAAGCGTGGCCTTGTTCAGCAAGCTGCACGAGCTGGCCACGCCGCAGACCCGCAGTTTCTTTGCCAATACGTTGGACTACGCGCACAAGCACGAAGAGGTGATCAAGCGCTTTGGCCGCTTTCCGCACCGCAACGCGATCCTGGACAGACCCAGCACGCCGCAAGAGCAAGAGTATCTTGCCCAGCCCGGCGCAGGGTTCTAGCCCGCGGTAGCCGGCACGCCGCCCTCGTCGGCCCGCTTGGGCCGATCGCGCCAGCGCATGGCCCAGCGCTCGATGGTGTAGAACGACAGCGCAGACAGTGCAATCGAGATCGCCAGGCCGGCGACCACGACCACCGGCCAGGAGTACTCGGCGCGCAGATAGCGCACCACCGGGTAATGCCACAGGTAGACGCCATAGGACAGGCGGCCCAGATGCACCAGCACCGGTGCGCGCAGCATCTCGTAGACCATGCCGCGCTGTTGCTGCACGGCGACCAGCAGCACCAGTGCCGCGCATTCCACCACCGTCAGGCCCCAGATCATCACCGCCTGATTGTCCCACTCGAGGCGCATCATCAATGGAATCGCCAGCGGCAGCCACATGACATGCGGCATGCGCTTTTGCAACGCCTGGATCCAGCCCGGCTTCTCGATCACCAGGGCGGCCAGCAGGCTGCCGGCAAGCAGACCCGAAGCCCGGGTATCGAAGCGGAAGAAGATTTCGTAGAAATGCTGGCCCTGGCCGACCCAGAACAGGCGCCACAGCGTGCTCAGCACCCACAGCAGCAGGATGGGGCGCCACAGCTTGCCGGCCTGGGTCTTGCGCAGCAGCAATACCAGCAGCGGCGGCCAGATGAGATAGAAATGCTCTTCGACCGACAGCGACCACATGTGCAGCAGCGTCTCGGGGCTGTCGAAGAAGGCGATGCCGTAATCGGCGAGATAGAGCGCGGAGACCAGCGCGTCCTGATGGATGTCATCGAGGTCGGGCCACAGCAGGGGCGCGATCAGCACATAGGCCGCAAGAAACAGCAGCAGCGCGGGCATCAGCCGAAAGAAGCGTCGACGGTAGAAACGCCAGTAATCGAGGCGGTCGTTGTCCTGAAACTCCTGCAGCAGCAGCGTGGTGATCAGAAAGCCGCTGAGTACGAAGAACAGGTCCACGCCCAGGAACGCGCCCTCGAACATGGGCACATGGGCATGCGACAGCAGCACCAGCACGATCGCCACACCGCGCAAGCCATCGAGGGCGGGGTTGTAGCGCATTTTGAATTCTTGCAAAGCCAAACCCGGGGAACCTTTCATTCAAACGGGCTGGGCCCGGCTGACAGCAATGGGAAGAGCGGATGCACGGCAGGCGTAACCTGCGCACGCTCGGCCGGCACTGCTGCCAGTCAATGACAGCAATGCAGATAACAACGGCACACGGCGCAACAGCGGGTGAATTTGACGCCTGCATCAAGGTCTTGCAGATGCTGCGGCCCGCGGGAAGCGGTGGCACAGCGTTGCTGCCTGATAGGCGTCTGGGCAGCTGAAAAATATCAGCTGTGTTTCATTCTAACCACGGTTTCAGGCCAGGTCCGTGATAAGTAATTTAAACGCGGCCAAAAGCAGCAACAAGGGAAAAAAGCCTACAAGCCCTGTAAGCAATAGTAGGAAGCCGCATGTCAGCCTGAAGGGGAGACATGCCGACATAGGCTCCGCCAACGCGTGGAAAACCGCGGAACTTGTATCGAATGCAAAGGGATGCAACGTGGTCGGCCGTGCGGGGGACAACCATCGGCGCTTGCGGCCAGGACAATCAAAGCTGCCTGCAGCGCCTGAGGAAGATGGCGCCATGGGCTGCGGCCCAGGCGCCGGTTGCGCGTTCAGCGCTTGACGATGGACCAGCCGGCGTGCAGGTTCTGCCTGTCGTTCTCGTAATCCCAGATGGTGCCGCACTGGTCGCACTGGTAGCGCGTGATGGTCACCTGGCCCGACGCGCGCTCTTCCTTGCGGTTGCCATGCTGCTGCAGCTCCACATGGCCAGGCGCACGGCGCCAGTTGCGCTGGATGCCGGCGCAGGGAACGCACAGCGCGGGCGTGTTGTCGGGCGTGGAGGAGCGGTCTTGGGTCATGGGAATACGGTTTTCAAGGGGCGGATAACGGCGCGGCGCACATGGACCGCAAGGGGCGTGATTGTGCCGCAAGCCCTGCGTCAGCGTATCCGGCAGGGTGAAGTTCAGCCCGCGGACGGGCTCGCCGCCAGTGCGCGCAGCTGCCGGTGGGACGCGTGATCCAGGTCCGGCGGCAGCTGGTGCTTGGCCTGCAGGTAGTGGTGGGTGAACACATCGAAATAGGCTTCGAGCGTCTGCGCCGCGTGGGTGTCGCCGCCCAGTTCCAGGCACAGCGCCGCGACTTCGGCGGTGCAGAAATGGTCCGATCGCGTGGAGCGGCGCAACTGGTAGCGCGACACCTGCTCGGCGAGCAGGCTCAGCACCGGAAAGCGGTCTAGATAGGGGCTCTTGCGGAACATCTTGCGCGCTTCGGGCCAGGTCGCATCCAGCAGTACGTACAGCGGGCGCTTGCCTGCAGCCGCGACCGGCGCCACGGCATGCACAACGCGTTCCGGTGCCGCATATTCGCCCGGAAACACCACATGGGGCTGCCATTGCGGATCGGCCAGCAGCGCCAGCAGCGCCGGGTCGACCTCGGTGCGTGCCCAGCCAAAGGCAAACGTGTCCTGCACCACATCGGCCACCAGCCAGCCGGTGTTGCTGGGCTTGAGCGGCTCGATATCGGCCATCAGCAGGCACACACCGGCGCGCGTGGACTGCGTCGGGCGCAACGCGCACAGGCAATGGCTGGGACGCAGCCGGCAGCCCGCACAGCGCTCGCCGCGCGGGCCGCCGCGCGCCAGGAAGGGCTTGACGCTGCGCGCCAGGCGTTCGCTGCGCAGGCGAGAGACGGCGTGGGGGGTGACGTCCTGCGTCATCGCGCCGCGCATTCCAGCTCGAACAACGGCACTTCGGCATTGCGGTCCAGCCAGATGCCACCGCCGAGCTCGACAAAGCCCTGGGACAGGCCACGCCGGTACAGCTCGGCGCGATGGCGGAACAGCCGCGGGTCGGTCAGTGTTTCATCCAGGATGTCGCGCTCCCAGTCCTCGTGCGACACCGCTTCGATATACAGCGCGCCCCGGCTCAGGTGGGCGAAGTTCTGCAGCGCGCGCTTGAGGTCGGCCGCGCTCAAATAGGGCAGCACGCCCTGGCAGATCACGAAATCAAACGGTTCGTCAGCGCGGTAGTCGACCACCGAGCCACGCTCCCAGCCGAAACGCTCGCAAAGGTAGGCGCTGTATTCGACGCCGTGGAAGGTGGCTTCGGGAAAGTGCCGCGCGATGATGCCGCGCCACAGGCCTATGCCGCAGCCCACATCCAGCACGCGCCGCACCGGCACGCGCAGGTATTTGAGGTAGCTGCAGACAAAGCTGCCCAGGCGCTCCATGTGCTGTGGATCGACCACGCTGGTTTTCTTGTCGAAATAGTAGCGCTCGTAATACGCCTCGTCGAACCAACTGTCGCTTGCAGATTTCACGCCCACTCCTCGCGCCATGGCGGCGCAGCTTGCCAAGGCGCTCGAGTATCGCCCAGCACCCGGCACTGGCGCTGCCCCCGGGTCTTTGCTTTGCGGTTTTTTCAGGGTTGGCCATGCGCCGTTTTCCCACAGACATTGCGCCCGGCGGCGCCTACTCTCAAGACACAGCCTTGTCCGGGGGATGGCGCCATGACCATGAAACACTCCAGCGCGCTGCAGCGCAGCGCCGTCAAGTCACACCACAGCGCTGGTGCTGCGGCAGCGGGCGAACGCCTGGCGCTGGATCAGGCCAGCATCGAGGCCGCCAAAAGCGATCTGCACACCGGCGCCGTGACCCCGCATTTCGGTCCCTGGCGTGAGGAAATCATCGGCCTGCTCAACGATGCGCTGGCCACCGAGTGGGTCTGCGTGCTGCGCTACAAGCGCCACCACTTCACTGCGGTCGGTCTGGCCTCGCCGGCCATCGCCAGCGAATTCCTGGTGCATGCCAACGACGAGGCCCAGCATGCCGACAGGCTTGCGCGGCGCATCGTGCAGCTCGGCGGCGAGCCCGATTTCAACCCCGACACGCTGACACAGCGCAGCCATGCCAGCTACAGTCCGGCGCGCGACCTGCAGGCCATGATCCGCGCCAACCTGATTGCCGAACGCGTGGCCATCGAGGCCTACAGCCAGATGGTGGCGCTGATCGGCGACAAGGATCCAACCACGCGCCGGCTGATCGAATCCATTCTCGAGCAGGAACAGCACCACGCCGAAGAACTGGCCGACTGGCTGACGCCTGCATAACGCCACGCCGTACAAGGCCAAAACGCCGCCGTCAGAGGCAAGGCGGCGGTGCCCGAGCAGCTTGCGGTTTTTTCAGCCACACTGCGCGCTTTGGATTTCCAGCAGCCTGGCCTGCTCAGCACCGTGCGCTTTTCCGTGAATGACTTAAAGCTACGCGCCCGCGTGGCAGCCGCGTGGCGACATGCGCAGACCTGGCCCCACTTCCCCACACGCGAACGTCTTGCCGCCCTGCGCCGCCCGACGCGCCGCCAGTGGGCGCTGGGACTGGGCGCGCTGCCGGCGCTGGGCCTGCTGTACGTGCTGGTGCTGATCCCATTCACGCCCGGCATCCGCGACATCCGCAAGGCCAAGCTCGAACAGCCGGCGCAGATCCTGAGCCAGGACGGCAAGGAGCTGGCGGTGTTCAAGCGCAGCAACCGCGACTGGGTGGCACTGGACCAGATCGCCCCGGCCGTGGTCAAGGCGCTGATCGCCACCGAGGACCACCGCTTCTACCAGCACCATGGGCTGGACTGGCGGCGCACGGCCTCGTCGCTGGTCTATACGCTGGGCGGCGACCGCCAGGGCGGCTCGACCATCACCCAGCAGCTCGCGCGCAACCTCTATCCCGAGGAGATCGGCCGCGCGCCGACCATCACGCGCAAGCTCAAGGAAGCGATCACCGCGTTCAAGATCGAGGCGCTGTACTCCAAGGATGAAATTCTCGAGACCTACCTCAACACCGTGCCGTTTCTCTACAACGCCTATGGCATCGAGATGGCGGCGCGCACCTATTTCGACAAGCCGGCCAAACAGCTCAATGTGATCGAGTCGGCCACGCTGGTCGGCATGCTCAAGGGCACGAGCTATTACAACCCGGTGCTCAACCCCGAGCGCTCGGTGGCAAGGCGCAACACCGTGCTGTCGCAGATGGTCAAGCGCGAGGAGCTCGATGCGGCCACGTTTTCCCAACTGAAAAAGCGCCCGCTGCGCATCGACTTCGAGCGCCAGGAAGAGCCCACGGGCCCGGCGCCGCACTTCACCCAGCAGCTGCGCAAATGGCTCATTGCCTGGGCCGACAGCAATGGCTACAACATCCACACCGACGGCCTGGTGGTGCACACCACGCTCGACATGCGCCTGCAGGCCTGGGCGGCCCAGGCCGTGGCGCGCCAGGGCCGCACGCTGCAAGGCATTGCCAATACCAGCTGGAACCAGCGCGGCGGCTGGAACGCCGACAACCCGCTGGTGCACACGCTGGTGCGCGAATCCGCCGAGTACCGCAAGTCGAAGCTTGACCCCGACGCGGCACTGCAGGCGCTGCTCAAGGACCAGGCCTTCATGCGCCGGCTGCGTGCCGACAAGCTGCGGCCCGAGGCCGGCCTGCTGGCCATGGACCCGGCCACGGGCGCGGTGCGCGCCTGGGTCGGCAGCCGCGACTTCAGCCTGGACGGCTTCGACCATGTGCAGCAGGCGCGGCGCCAGCCGGGCTCGACCTTCAAGCCGTTTGTCTACGGCGCCGCGCTGCAGCAGGGCCTGCATGCCGATGACAAGCGCCCCGACCAGGCGCTGGAAATCTCGCTGGCCGGCGGTGAAGTCTGGCGCCCCACCGACGCCGGGCCGCCCAGCGGCAAGGACATGACGCTGGCCGACGCGCTGGCCTATTCCAAGAACACCATCACCGCCGCGCTGATGCAGGAAATCGGCGTCGGCAAGGTGGTGCAGCTGGCGCGCGCGCTGGGCGTGCGCCAGAGCCCACTGGAAGCCGTGCCGGCGCTGGCGCTGGGCAGCAGCCCGGTCACGCTCAAGGAAATGGTCAGCGCCTATGGCACGCTGGCCAATGGCGGCAGCTATCACGAGCCGATGTGGGTCACGCGCATCGAGAACCGCGACGGCGAGGTGCTGGCGGAATTCGCGCCCACCGCGCCGGAGCAGGTGTTTGACGGCCAGCTCAGCTATGCGCTGGTCGACATGCTGCGCGGCCCGATCGACAAGGGCACGGCGCGCGCCATCCGCCAGCAATACGGCATCCGCGGCGATGTCGCCGGCAAGACCGGCACCACGCAGGGCAATGCCGATGGCTGGTTCATCCTGATGCATCCCGAGCTCGTGGTCGGCGCCTGGGCCGGCTTCAACGACAGCCGCATCAGCCTGCGCAACGACCATTGGGGCCAGGGAGCGCGCAGCGCCCTGCCGATGGTCGGCGACTTCACCGCCCGGGCCTTGCGCGCCCGCGTCATCGACAGCAAGGCCAAGTTCACCGCGCCCGAGGAACACCACTGGTGGAGCGGCCTGGGCACGGCCTTGCAGCAGCGCTGGGATGCCTGGTGGGCCTCGACCGCGCCCGAGGCGCCCCGGGGCGCGCCCAAGACGCGCAGCGCGCCGCCGTCCGCGGCACCGGAACCCGAGCCCGAACCGGCAACGCAGGCGCCGCAGCGCATCACCGTGGTTCCGGCCACGGGCATGCCCATGCCAGAGGAGCGCATAGAGGAAAGCACGCCGCTGCTGCCGCTGACGCGCGGCAGCCTGTCGTCCGAGCCGGCCAACGCGCCGCGGGAAGTCTGGACCGCGCCATAGAACGGCGTTCGGCGGCCGAGGGGCGCGAAGCCGTCTGGCTTGTGCCCGGCCTGGGCCCCGGCTCGCGGCTGGCGGGGGAGTGATCACCATCAGGCAATGTCCCGCCAGGAGTTGCCATGACCGCGAATCTGCCGACCACCATCACCTTTGCCATCTATCTGCTGGCCATGCTGCTCATTGGCTGGTTTGGCTGGCGCGCCACGTCCAACCTGTCGGATTACATCCTGGGCGGGCGCAGCCTGGGGAGCTGGGTCACCGCGCTGTCCGCAGGCGCGTCCGACATGAGCGGCTGGCTGCTGATGGGCCTGCCGGGCGCGGTCTTTGTCTCTGGCCTGTCGGCGTCGTGGATTGCCATCGGCCTGTGCATCGGTGCCTGGTGCAACTGGCGCTTTGTCGCCGCGCGGCTGCGCGCCTACACCGAGAAGGTCGGCAACGCGCTGACCCTGCCCGACTACTTCACCAATCGCTTTGAAGACCGCAGCCACCTGCTGCGCATCGTCACGGCCCTGGTCATCCTGGTGTTCTTCACCATCTACTGCGCCTCGGGTGTGGTCGCGGGCGCGCGGCTGTTCGAGAGCATGTTCGGCATGGATTATCGGCTGGCGCTGTGGGTTGGCGCGTTTGCGACCATGGCCTATGTGTTTGTCGGCGGCTTCCTGGCCGTGAGCTGGACCGATACCCTCCAGGCCTCACTGATGATCACCGCGCTCCTGCTCGCGCCGCTGATGGTGATCCATGCCGATGGCGGCGTGGCGGCGAGCAGCGCGGTCATTGAAAGCACACGCCCCGGCGCATTCGACATGATTGCCTCGCTCGACACCATTGCCATCATCTCGCTGCTGGCCTGGGGCCTGGGCTACTTCGGCCAGCCGCACATCCTGGTGCGCTTCATGGCCGCCGAATCGGTCAAGCGCATTCCCACGGCGCGGCGCATTGGCATGGGCTGGATGGTGCTGTGCCTGGGCGGGGCGGTGGCCGTGGGCTTCTTCGGCATCGCCTACTTCGGCCAGCGCCCGGAACTCGCCGGCAATGTCGCCAGCAATCCCGAAACCGTATTCCTCGAAGTCGCCAAGCTGCTTTTCAACCCCTGGATCAGCGGCCTGCTGCTGGCCGCCGTCCTGGCCGCGATCATGAGCACCCTGTCCTGCCAGCTGCTGGTCTGCGCCAGCGCGCTGACCCAGGACCTGTACAAGGCCTTTCTGCGCCGCGATGCCGGCCAGCGCGAACTGGTCTGGTTCGGGCGCGCCATGGTGCTGGCCGTCACCATCATTGCCATCCTCATTGCCCAGGATCCGAACAGCCGCGTGCTGCGCATGGTCAGCTATGCCTGGGCCGGCTTTGGCGCTGCTTTCGGCCCGCTGGTGCTGCTGAGCCTGGTCTGGCCACGCATGACGCGCAACGGCGCGCTCGCCGGCATGGTCGTGGGCGCGGTGACGGTGCTGGTGTGGCAGCACAACCAGTGGTTCAAGCTCTATGAAATCGTTCCAGGCTTTTTCTTCGCGAGCCTGGCAATCATCGCTGTCAGCCTGCTCGACCAGCCGCCATCGGCCAGGATGCTCGCCACCCACGCCGAAGTCGACCAGGAAATCGCCGCCCACGGCGGCCAGTAGCGGGCACACCGCGCCTGGCAGGGCTTGTTTCTCGTCGCGCGAAGCAACATCTGTTTCGAATTGACGCAAAAAAGGCCGGCAAGGCGCAAGCCCTGCCGACCTTTTCGGGTCATCTTGGGCTGCCGGCGCAGCCCAGCGCGTCAACGCCTCAGCTGCCCGAACCCGTGGCACCCGTAGGAGTAACCACCGGCACCGAACCAATGCCAACGCCATTCACAAAAACCATGCCGTTAGGACGGATGTAGGTAGGCATCTTGATCAGCTTGGAAAACACGCCATTCAGGCCAAAGGCGACGTCAGCATCGAATGTGATGGCGTCGGCGAGGCGGCCAACCACAAACGCTTTCAACCAGCAGTCGTTCACGATCGACACTTGGCCTACCGCCAGAGGATGACCGGCCGCGAAAGTGGATTGGCTCGTGGTGAAAATGCACGATCCGTACGTCACGCTGCCGCTGGCCGAGTTGGCGCCCGACGTGATGGCGAAATCAGGCTTGGCGGCATTGCCCGTGAACTTCAGCGACGTGTTGCCGGTGGTGCCCAAGGCAGGAATCCCATTGGCGAACTCGAAGTTCTGTCCCAGTATGCTGGCCATGGTGTTACGACCCGTTGTCGGATCGATTTTCACCGTCAGGTCCTCTTGTGCGACGGGGCTCGAATCGTCACCACCACCACCACCACAGCCCGCCAGCAGCACGCTGCCGCAAACCGCCAAACCAGCCAGGGCGAATTTATTAAAACGCATGATCGATCTCCCAATAAGAAACTTACAAAAACACCCAACCAAACGGACAGGTGGATACTATTCAGGCGATAGCGCCGATGTCAACGCTGCATATCGCCCATCAATTGATCTGGTCACGGGCATATAAATAAAATGCTTCGCGCATCCGCTGTACCTGACTCTTGATGTCAACCGGCGCCATGCGGCCCGAATTGAGCAACTCGTTTTCAGGCTTGTAATTCAGGTTCACCGGTCGCACGGCGGCGTCGTTCACATAATTGCCGGCATTGCTGCTGTTCGTCAGGCGCGTGCGGATCGGCAGCGACCAACGCGGCGTGCCGGTCAGCTGCACGGCTGCGGCGCCCATGCCCTGGCGCGGGCCCAAGGGCAAGCTCAACTCCAGACCGACGAAGGTGTTGTTGCCCCCCCGGCGCGCAAACAATTGCACCGCCACATCGCCAAACCAGCGCGTGAAAGCTACGGACGGGCCGTGGGAGCGATCAGTGTACCGCTGGTAGCCGAGCTCCACCCAGCTCTTGGTGTCATAGCGCCAGCGATAGGAGCTCGAATAGGCCTGGACCTGGCGCACCCGCGCATCGTCCGGGTTGCGCACATAGCTGCCCTTGAGATGCACGCTATCCGCGTTCCACGGCAGGAAGGCAATCGACTCGCCCTCGGCGCCATAGCCGTCATAGTCGTAGCGACCGGCGCCTACGCTGGTGAACAGCTTGGGCCCCAGCCAGAAAGACTGCTGCAGCGCCACGGTTCTGAGGCCATTGCGATGCAAGGAGCTGGCAAATATGCGCCCCTTCTCGGTGTTGTCACTGTGGCTCAGGCGCTGCACCACGTCAGCATATATTTCGGCTCCCCGCCACAGGCCCACGGTACTGCGGACATTGGCCGCGAGCGAGTAGTCGAAGGCACCGAATTCGGTGCCCAGGGTGTAATTGAGCAGTGGCTTGAGCTCGACCCGAAACCGGGTCTGGCGACGGCCGGCGCCGGCATCGCCCGCGGCCCATTGCACGGCGCTGTCGTCGAATTCCGGTCGCCGGCCGACATCCAGCGTGTCGTTCACGCGGGCGGCATCGCCATCGCGCAGAAAATTCCGGTAGGCCATGACCTCGACCGAAACTTCGGAGACCTGCAGACCGGCCTTGAGCAGGCTCACGCGCACCCGCGTGACGCCGGCCGGTGCGGCCTCAGCCGCCAGTCCCAACACCACGCCCAGGGCATCGGCTTCGTTCTGCAGGTAGCGGTAGTTTTCGTATTCCACCACCAACTGCTCGCCCAACACGCCCACGCGTACCCGGTCCAGGCCGGTGGCGCGCAGTGCGCGCGCCAGATCGTCCAGCCGGTCCTGCGTGGTGGCCACCATCTGGCCTTCGGCGGAAGCCGCGCCTGGCTCGGCCAGCGCAGGCAGGGCCTTGGCGGCGGTATCGGCCTGGATCTGGCGGGTTTTTTCCGCCACGCCCAGCGGCACGATCAGCGACAGATTGAGGCTGTTGGCGTCGGCCGCCCGGCCGGCGGCAGTGGTGGCGCCGAACGAGCGCTGCAGCGTCCCCACCAGGCGGCCATCGGCCAGCCAGGGCAGCGCCGCCGAGTGGTAGCGCAAGCCCGCATGCCGCTGCGTGCCATCGGTTTCCGCCAGCAGCGAAGCGCCGCTGGCGCCCAGACGCAACTCGGCTCCGCCAAACACGCCGTCCAGCACCTTGGCACCATTTCCCCGGCCTCCCGGCGGATTGCCACGGGCATAGCCCAGCGACCAGCGCAGCGGGCCGTATTCGTCGCTGACCACCGCATATTGCGACCTGAAGTAGACCGCGCCACCGCTGATATCGGTCGCACCCACCGCCAGCTTGGGCAGGCCCTGCCAGTCCAGCGGCAGCTGCCATTTGGCGTTGACGGAAATGTCACTCACACCGACATTGGCAGATCCGGGAGCGCCGGATTTTCGGTTGGTGTATTCAGCAAATCGGCCAAACAACTCCACACGCGGCAACAGACCAAAGCCCAGCGAGTAATTGTGTTGGCGCCTGAAATCGCCCAGCTTCGGGTCCTGGTAGTCGCCCGCACTGAGTGCCATTTCCCCGGAATCGAGCACATAGGCCGAGGGAATCGTCAGCCCCCCTGTGGCCCCCAGGCTGGCCACGCCCTGGGCGAGGGCCGCGACGGGCAATAGCGATAAGCCCAAAAGAGTCAAAGCGGCCTGGTGCCTGCACCGGACGGAACCTGTCGCGAATTTCATAGCTGCTGGATACCTGAGCAATTGGCAAAAAATCAAAAGACTCCAGGTACTCCACTACAAAAAACCGGGAGCACTTTGAGGCAGCAAAAATTATATACAGACCGACACAAATGAAGCTTTTATTTCAATGTGTCGCGGCTTTCCGACATGGACACACAGATGACGCGGCACCGTGAGCTCAATTGATGTAAAAAACATCCGGGAATGAGGGCCAGGCACAGCGGCCGCGGATTTGCGCCGCCCGCCTGGACGACCTGCGGTCGATAGCCGCCAAGCGCGCTTCAGCGCACCCGACCTACGCCCACATCGACATCACCAAACACCGTGACCCCGCTGCGCTGGCTATCGCCGGCGCCACTGACCGGACCGGTGCCCGCACAGGCCGTCAGACTGGCGATCAGCGCCAGGACTGCGCCGTAGCGCGTAAGAATCTTCATCGTTTCTCCCATGACGGCGCGTCGCTCCTTGCGCCTAGATTTGATACGAGGTCAGGGCCGCTGGATATGCCGCGCTCACTCCAGATAGCGCTGCGCCAGCTGCGCGCGCGCCGCGCGGTCCATGCCCAGCACTTCGGCAAGATAGCGGTCCATGCCGCCATGGTCGCGCTCGACCTGGTCCAGCGCGCAGTCGAGAAACGGCGCCTGCACGCGCCACAGCACTTCCAGCGCCTCTTCGGGCAAGCGCCCCGCCACGGCCGCCACGGGCCGCTGGTAGTGGGCATTGGTCAGCAGATAGTCTTCCATGACCTGCTCGCGCGACACGCCCAGCGCGCGCAGGATCAGTGCCGCGGCCCAGCCGGTGCGGTCCTTGCCCGCGGTGCAGTGGAACACCAGCGGCGCGTCGCTTTGCAGCAGCAGCTGGAACAGCCGCGCAAAGCGGTCGGCGTTGTCATGCACAAAGCTGCGGTAGAGGTCCTGCATCAGTCCCACGGTATCTTCGGCCGTGAGCCGGTGGCCGGTGGCAAGCAGCGCATGGGCGTTCTGCACCACGGTCGGCTCGACCATGAATGCATGGCGCTGCAATTGCGGCCAGGCATAGCTGTGCACCGAGGACTCGTCGGCGCCGCGGAAATCGACGCTGTGGCCTATCTTCAGCTCGGCCAGCGCCTGCAGATCGGCGGCCGACAGTCCGGCCAGATGATCGGAGCGAAACAGCCGCCGCCATTGCAGGCTGCGGCCATCGTCGGTGGTATAGCCACCGAGATCGCGGAAGTTGCTGCTGCCTTCGAGGCGCAGCACACGGGCCGGCAGGGGAATGCCGGGCGAAAGCGAAGAAGCAGTCGTAGAGGCCATGGCCACAGCGTAGCGCATTGCGCGCCGCGCCGTGTGTAGCTTAGATGACTGCGTCAATGACAGTCTGCGCTACTGTTTTAGTTCACAGCCTGGGAAACTGGCGCGGCCCAGCAAGGGGGCAGCGAGGAAGGGCCGCCCCGCACCGAGGCTGCCGTCCCCCTCCACCGAAGGATGAGAGGGGGAAGCGACGCAGTCGCTCAGGGGGTGTTGAGATGTTTTCCGACAATTCCGGCCAGCTCGAACATCGTGATCTGGGCCTTGCCGAACACCGGCAAAAGCCTGGCGTCGGCATTGATCGCGCGCTTGTTGGTCGCATCCTGCAGGTTGTTGGCCTTGACGTAATCCCAGACCTTCTTGATCACCTCGGTGCGCGCCACCATGTCGCTGCCGATCACCGCCGCGAGCTCGGCGCTGGGCGTGAGATTGGCGGCGACCTTGCGCGGCGCCTTGGCCGCGGTCTTGGCTGCAGCCTTGGCCACCGCCGTCTTTGCTGCAGGCACCTTCTTCGCCGCCGCCACCTTCTTGGCCGCCGGCGCCTTCTTGGCGGGCGCGCCTGCGGTCTTGCGCGCCGGGTACTTCGAATCGCGCTTCTCGAACTCGAAATTCACCTTGCTTTCCGTCGCGTCCCAGACCAGGAAGGCCTTGAACGCGCGGCGCGTGCGGTTGGAGACAAATTTCTCCAGCAGATCGGTCTTGCCCGTGGCCAGCAGCTTGGCCATCTGCTCGCGCTCTATGGGCTGCTGCAGGATGATCTGGCCGCTCTTGAAGTCGCAGCTGGGCACGGCCTGGGCCAGCGTAGGCACGGCCTTGGAGCAGACATAGTTGCTGCCATGCTCGAACACCGGCGCGCCGCACTTGGGGCAGGCGCCCAGCGGCTGCTGGCTGCTGAAATCGACGATCTCGCCGGTGTCCTCGGAATTCGCGTCGTCGCCGAAATCGAACTCGAGCTTGAAGTTGTTGTTCTCCTCGTCGCGCACGATGGCGACTTCGGCGACAAACGGCCAGCCGGCCTTGGAGCGGAAGCCGTCCAGCGGGCCGATGCGGCGCTCGCGCAGCAGGGTTTCGGCCTCGTGTGTCTCGAAGGTGCGCCCGGCCGGCGACTTGGTGAACGAGAAGCCGCAGCCGGCCTGCTTGCCGTCGGCGCCGGTGCAGGCGTAGCGACGGTAGTTTTCCTTGACCACGCCCGAACAGTTGGGGCAGGGCGTGGACAGCGTCGCGTAATCACCGGGAATGGTGTCGCGGTCGTATTCCTTGGCCTTCTTCACCAGGCGCTCGGTCATCACCGCGATTTCCTGCATGAAGGCGGCGCGCGAGAGCTGGCCCTTTTCCATCTGCGACAGCTTGTATTCCCATTCGCCGGTCAGATCGGCGCGCGACAGTTCCTCCACGCCCAGGCCGCGCAGCAGCGTCATCAGCTGGAAGGCCTTGGCCGTGGGAATCAGCTCGCGGCCTTCGCGCAGCATGTACTTCTCGGTCAGCAGACCTTCGATGATGGCCGCGCGCGTGGCCGGCGTGCCCAGGCCCTTTTCCTGCATGGCCGAGCGCAGTTCCTCGTCTTCGACCTGCTTGCCAGCAGCTTCCATCGCACCCAGCAGCGTGGCTTCGGAGTAGCGCGCGGGTGGCTTGGTCTTCAGGCCCTTGGGGTCGACGGCCTTGGCCAGCGGCTGCTCGCCGGGCTGCACCGGCACCAGGTTCTGGCCCTTGTCGCCTTCCTTGGCGTCCTCGACTTCGTGCGCGGCTTCCTTGCCGTAGATCGCCAGCCAGCCCGGCTTGACCAGTACCTTGCCTTCGGTCTTGAAGTGGTGGTTCTCGACGCGGCTGATGCGCGTCGTCACCTGGTGCTCGGCGCTGGGGAAGAACACCGCCATGAAGCGGCGCACCACCAGGTCATAGAGCTTTTGCTCGGCCTCGCTCAGGCCGCTGGGCGCCTGGGTGGTGGGGATGATGGCGAAGTGATCCGACACCTTGCTGTTGTCGAAGATGCGCTTGGTGGGGCGCACGTAGTTGTTGCTGATCGCCTGCTGCGCAAACGGCTCGAGGTGGCGCATGCCGCTCTTGGCCAGCATCTCGAAGGTCTGGTGCGCCACGGGCAGATAGTCCTCGGGCAGCGCGCGCGAGTCGGTACGCGGGTAGGTCAGTGCCTTGTGGCGTTCGTAGAGGCTTTGCGCGATCGACAGCGTGGTCTTGGCCGAGAAGCCGAACTTGCCGTTGGCTTCGCGCTGCAGGCTGGTCAGATCGAACAGCAGCGGCGAGGCCTGGGTCGTGGGCTTGCTTTCCTCGGTCACCACGGCCGGCTTGCCGCGCGCGGCTTGCGCGATGGCCTGGGCTTCGGCCAGGTTCCAGACGCGGTCGGCGCGCATCTCGGCGTCTTCGCTTTTCTTCCACTGCGGGTTGAACCACTTGCCCAGGTACTCACCGGCCTGGGCACCAAAGGTGCCGTGGATTTCCCAGTAGTCGCGGCTGACGAACTTGCGGATCTTTTCCTCGCGCTCGACAACCACCGACAGCGTCGGTGTCTGCACCCGGCCCACCGTGGTCAGGAAGAAGCCGCCATCGCGCGAGTTGAACGCGGTCATGGCGCGCGTGCCGTTGATGCCCACCAGCCAGTCGGCCTCGGAGCGGCTGCGCGCGGCATCGGCCAGGCCTTGCATCTGCTCGTTGCTGCGCAGGTTGTCGAAGCCCGAGCGGATGGCCTGGGGCGTCATCGACTGCAGCCACAGGCGCTGCACCGGCTTGGCCAGCGGCTTGGCGCCGCCCGCGTACTGCTCGATCAAACGGAAGATCAGCTCGCCTTCGCGGCCCGCGTCACAGGCGTTGATCAGACGCGTCACATCCTTGCGCTTGGCCTGGCGCACGACGGCGTTGAGCCGGGTCTTGGTCTTGTCGACGGGCTTGAGGTCGAAGAACGGCGGGATCACCGGCAGATTGGCAAAGCTCCACTTGCCGCGCTTGACGTCGAACTGCTCGGGCGCCTGGATTTCCACCAGATGGCCGACGGCGCTCGTGACCACATAGCCGTCGCTCTCGAAATAGTCGTCGTGCTTTTCAAACTTTCCCGCAATCGGGGTCAGCGCGCGAACAATGTCCTGCGCCACGGAAGGCTTCTCGGCAATCACCAGTGTTTTTGTCATTGTGTGTTCTCGTCATTTCAAGCGACCACCCTCCCAGGGCGGCAAGCGCTTCTACAATCCGTTCTTACGCGTGCACGCGCACGCGCATGTGTGCATATTCAAAGTATCAGAGATTCCAATGCCCCGCACCCAGTCCCCTACTCCTGTGCCGGCCCAGCGCCGCATACAGACCCGGCGCTCCGGCGTCCACGGCAAGGGGGTCTTTGCCGTGCAGGATATTGCCGAGGGCGAAGTCCTCATTGAATACACGGGCGAAATCATCTCCTGGCAGCAGGCCCAGGACCGCCATCCGCACGATCCGCTGCAGCCCAATCACACCTTCTACTTCCATGTCGACGAAGACCGCGTGATAGACGCCAACTTCGGCGGCAACTCCTCGCGCTGGATCAACCACAGCTGCAACCCCAACTGCTACACCGACGAGCGCGACGGCCGGATCTTCATCACCGCGCTGCGCAACATCGCTGCGGGCGAGGAGCTGAACTACGACTACGGCCTGATGCTCGAGGAGCGCTACACGGCCAAGCTCAAGGCCGAATACCCCTGCTACTGCGGCGCGGCCAACTGCCGCGGCACGCTGCTCGCGCCCAAGCGCGGCTGGCGCCCGCCCATGCCCGGAGACAATCCCGGGAGCGCAGCATGAGTTTGCCCGCCCACCCCGTGCGCTGGCCGGCCGAAGCGCTGTGGGAAGCTGTCAGCCCATTGCTCGAAGGCTTCAGCGTCGAAATCCTGCCCGAAGTCGACTCCACCAATACCGAACTGATGCGCCGCGCGCGCGCCGGCCGTTGCGAGCCCATCCTGCTGGTCACCGAAAGCCAGACCGCGGGCCGCGGGCGGCTGGGCCGCCAATGGGTCAGCGGCATAGGCGACTCACTGACCTTTTCCCTGGGACTTCCCATGGACCCGGTCGAATGGTCGGGACTGTCGCTGGCCGTGGGCGTGAGCCTGGCCCAGACCCTGCAGCCGCAGCTGCCCGTGGCCGGCGCAGCGCGCGCACGCCTGGGCCTCAAGTGGCCCAATGACCTCTGGCTCGAAGGCGACCGCAAGCTGGGCGGCATCCTGATTGAAACCGCCAGCGGCGTCGGCCCCGGCGGCCCGTCGCGCTATGTGGTGATCGGGGTCGGCCTGAATGTGCGCGCGCCCGATGGCCAGGGCCTGTCGACCACGCCGGCCAGCCTGCTCGACATCGACCCCGCGCTCGATGCACCCACGGCGCTGGGCCGCCTCGTGCCGCCGCTGGTCCAGGCCTTGCAGGCGTTTGCGCAGCATGGCTTTGCGCCGGTGCGCGCGCGCTTTGCCGAGCGCGATCTGCTGCAGGGCCGCGTCGTCAACCTGAGCGACGGCCAAAGCGGCCTGGCCCAGGGCGTGGGCGCCGACGGCGCGCTGCTGGTGCAGACCACCGACGGCCTGCGCGCCGTGACCAGTTCGGACATCAGCGTACGGCCCCGCGCCGCGCCCACCGCCTGAAGGAAAACCCACCATGCTGCGCATTGCCCTGATGATCCTGCTGCTGGCCAATGCCGGCTATTTCGCCTGGAGCCAGGGCGCGCTGGCCAGCCTGGGATGGGCACCGCAGCAGCACACCGAACCCGAGCGGCTGCAGCAGCAGCTGCGCCCGGAAACCCTGCAATTGCAGGCCCCTGCGCCAGCCGAGACCGCAACCGCACAGGGCGGCACGGCGCCGCCGCAGCCTGCCCCGGCATCCGTGGAGGCCGCGGCCGCGCCCGCAGGCCCGGCCCAGTGCCTGCAGGCCGGCATCTACGACGACAACGCCTCGGACACGCTGCGCCGCGCGCTGGTGCTGCAGTTTCCCGAGGGCAGCTGGAGCCTGACCGAGCTGACGCAGCCGGGCCGCTGGATGGTCTACATGGGCAAGTTTGCCGACAACCAGGCGCTGGAAAAGAAACGCGCCGAGCTGGTGGCACGCAAGCTCGACCATGACCGCGCGGGCGGCACGCTCGAGCCCGGCCTGTCGCTGGGCCGTTTCAGCAGCGAGGAGGCCGCGACGCGCGAGCTGACCCAGCTGGTGCGCCAGGGCGTGCGCAGCGCCCGCGTGGTGCAGGAGCGCCCCGACAAGCATGGCTTCATCCTGCGCCTGCCCGCGGCCACGCCGGCGCTGCGCGCGCAGCTCGAAGCGCTGCCGGCGTTTGGGGACAAAGCGCTGCGGGCCTGCTCTTCGTAATCCGCGCCCCACAGAGACGAAAAAAAGCCCGGAAAACCGGGCTTTCTCGCATGCGCCGCGAACTGCTCAGGCGCGGGGATCGAAGGCCATCAGGTCTTCGACCAGGGCCTGCAAGTCCTTGGTCAGCCGCAGATAACCGGCCTGGTCGAGTTCCAGCGTCTGCTCGTCCATATAGATCTTGCGGTTGATCTCGATCTGGATGCTGTGGCGGTTGTCGGCCGGCTTGCCGTAGCGGCGCACCAGCTCCACGCCCTTGTAGGGGTGGTTGTAGTCGACGCTGTAGCCACGCTCGCGCAGGAAGGCGCAGATGCGCTGCGACAGGCGCGGGTCGGCGGTCGTGCCGTCACGGTCGCCGATCACGAAGTCGGCATGCACCAGGCCCGGATGCAGCGTGGCATGGCTGGCCGCCACGGCCGGCATCGAATGGCAGTTGATGTGGATGCTGTAGCCATGGCGCGCATGGGCGGCGTCGATCGCCTTGGCCACGGCCGCGTGATAGGGCTTCCAGCAGCGCTCGATGCGCGCCTGCAATTCATCCACCGACAGCGCGCGTTCATAGATAGGCACGCCGGCATCGGTGAACTTCCAGATCAGGCCCTTGCCCAGCCGTACCTTCTGCAATACCACCGGGTCTTGGGTGACCGGCAGGGGCCACTCGCCATCGATCATGCCGGTGTCCACTTCCGTGGTGTCCCGGTTGGCATCGAGGTAGATGCGCGGGAAGTGCGCTTCCACCCAGCTCACGCCCAGCGACGGCGCAAACGCATAGATCTTCTCGACATGCGTGTCCTCGGCCTGGCGCAGCGTGGCCAGCGGCAGGCAGGACCCGAAGTCCGCCGGGTACTCGGTGCCGCTGTGCGGCGAATCCAGCACCACGGCGCTGGTGCCGGGAATGCTGGTCACCATCTGCGCCGGCGCGGGCGCATCGGCGGCGCCGGCCACGCCGGGCTGGGACTGCTGGAAACGGTGGCTGATCAATTGCAAGACGGGATGCATAGGCAAGCTGGGAGGTTAGGAAGATCAGTCGAGTTGAATCTTGGCGTAGGCCGCGACCTGCTTCATCTTGGCGATCTCGGTTTCGATCTGCTTGGAGAAAGCGGCCGTCGACGTGCCCGTGGGGTACAGGCCCTGAGCAGCCATGCGTTGCTTGACCACGTCTTCCTTCAGCGCCGCGGCCACGGCCTTCTGGATGCGTGCGACCTGGGCGGCGGGCATGGACTTGGGCGCGACCAGACCGAACCACGAAGGATCGTTGATGTCCTTGTAGCCCAGCTCGGCGTAGGTGGGGACGTCAGGCAGCACGTCCAGACGCTCGGGCCAGCTCACGGCAATGGCGCGGACCTTGCCGGACTTGATCTGTGCCAGCGACGAAGCCACCTGGTCGAAGTACACGGGAACCTGGCCGCCGAGCACGTCGTTGATGGCCGGGCCGGCGCCGCGGTAGGGGATGTGCAGCATGTCGGTTTCCGTGGCGCGTTTGAACAGCTCGCCCCACATGTGGCCGATGGTGCCGTTGCCGGGCGTCGCGTAGCTGACCTTGCCGGGATGGGCCTTGAGGTAGGCGACGAGTTCGGCCATGTTCTTCACGGGCAGGGTCGTGGGATTGACCACGATCACGCCCGGAGCCTTGACCATCTCGGTCACGCCGACGAAGTCCTTGATGGCGTCGTAGGGCAGCTTGCTCAGCACGGCGGGGTTCACGCCGTGCGTGGACAGCGTAGCCACGCCCACGGTCAGGTTATCGGTGGCACGTGCCACTTCGGCCATGCCGATCGAGCCGCCCGCACCGGCGCGGTTCTCGATGACCACGGGCTGGCTCAGGATGCGGCCCAGCACATCCTGCAGGTTGCGCACGACCATGTCGGTGGAGCCGCCCGGGGGGAAAGGCACCACGATGCGCAGGGGCCGGCTATTGTCCTGCGCAAAAGACATTCCAGGAACGACAGTTGTAGCGGCGAGGGAGGCAATAAAGTGACGACGTTGCATGGTGATATTTTCCTTTTCGATAACAAAGATTAACGGAATTCGTGATGAAGACAAAGCAATACCTGTGCCTGTTATTATTCCAAATTGGAATACATTGAAGCCTTTCCAGCATCCCTAGCCACTCCCTGTGATTGCAACCCATGACCAGTTTGCGCCGCCTCAACCCGCCTGTACACCTGTTGCGGGCCTTCTCCACCGTGGTCCGATTCGGCGGGGTGTCGCGGGCTGCCGAGGCACTGCATCTGACGCAAAGCGCGGTCAGCAAACAGGTGCAGGAACTGGAGAAATGGGTCGGGGTGACGCTGTTCGAGCGCAACCGCAAGCGCCTCACGCTGACCCCGGCCGGCGAGCGCTACGAGCGTGCCGTGCGCGCGCTGCTGTCGCAGCTCGAGGCCGCGACGCTGGAGCTGATCACCAGCGACGACCGCAGCGGTGCGCTCTATCTGTCGGTGCTGCCCACCTTTGGCGCCAAGTGGCTCATTCCGCGGCTGCCGCAGTTCCAGCAGCGCGAGCCGCAGGTCACGCTGCACTTCGTGCCCTATGTGCACGGCTATGACTTCGAAAGCCCCACGCTCGACTGCTCCATCCTGTTTGGCGACGGCCACTGGCCGGGCGCGCGCGCCCACTATCTCGTGGGCCAGCAGGTGGCGCTGATCGCGCCGCCCCAGGGCAGCGCCGGCGCGCTCGACCTGCGCCAGCCCGAGGACCTGATTGCCTGCACCCGGCTGCGCCATGTGACCATTCCCGACGCCTGGGCACAGTGGTGCGTGGCCCACAAGGTCAGCGGCATGCGCGCGCTCGACGGCCCGCAGTTCGACCAGTTCCAGAGCATCATCCGCGCGGTCATGGCCGGCATGGGCGTGGCCCTGGTGCCGCGCTGCCTGGTGCAGGACGAGATCGCCTCGGGCATGGTCACCGAGCCCCTGCCCGGCTATACCAGCCACCTGGGCTACTGGTTTCTCTACCCCGAAGGCCGGGCGCACCACGGCGCGCTGGCCTCGCTGCGCGACTGGCTGCTGGAATCGGCCGCGCAGTCGGCCGCCGCGATGCTTGCCGCCAGCCGCGCAGCGGCCGCCAAGGCGGCGGGCGCGGACCTGACGTGATGCGCCGCAGTCAAAACATCGAAGGCTGCACCGGCAAGGCCGGGAAACGCACGCTGAAGCGTGCCCCCGGCGGCCATTGCGCACGGGCCGGCTCCAGCGACACCTGGGCGCCATGCTGGCGCGCAATTTCCTGCACGATGGGCAGGCCCAGGCCCGAGCCATCGGCCTGCGTGCCCAAAGCGCGGTAGAAGGGCTGGAACACCAGCGCGCGCTCGGCCTCGGGCACACCCGGGCCGGTGTCCTCGACCTGCAGCAGCAGCACCCGGCCGAAGGTGTCTGTCAGCAGGCGCACCGTGACCACTCCAGGCTGCTCTGGCGTGGACGGCGTGTAGTTGATGGCATTGTCCACGAGGTTGCGCACCAGCTCGGTCAGCAGCGTGGGATTGCCTTCCAGCCACACGCCGGGCGCGCCCGGCTCGGCGCCGTCGTAGCCCAGGTCCACATGCTTGTCGAGCGCGCGCGGCACCGAGTCGCGCACCACGTCGATCACCAGCCGCGCGAGATCGCAGCGCTGCTTGGCCAGCGCCGCTCCCGTGCCTTCGACGCGCGCCAGCGCCAGCAGCTGGTTGACGGTGTGGCTGGCACGCATGCTGGCGCGGCCTATCTGCTGCAGCGAGCGCTTGAGCTCCTGCGTGCTCGTGCCCTCGCGCTGCGCCAGATCGGCCTGCATGCGCAGGCCGGCCAGCGGGGTCTTGAGCTGGTGGGCGGCATCGGCGAGAAAGCGTTTTTGCGTGGCCAGCGACTCATTGAGGCGGCACAGCAGGTCATCGACGGCATTGACCAGCGGCGCGACTTCGAGCGGCACGTCCTGGAAATTGAGCGGCGACAGGTCGTCGGGCTTGCGCGCGCGGATGCGCTCCTCGAGCCGGTGCAGCGGCGTGATGCCGCGCGCCAGCGCCATCCAGACCAGCATCACCGCCAGCGGCAGCACGACAAACTGCGGCAGCATCACGCCGCGGATGATCTCGCGCGCCAGCGTGCTGCGCTGGTCGCGGGTCTCAGCCACCTGCACCAGGGCCAGCGCCGGCTCCAGCTGCGCACCCACGGCGGCGGCCGCAGCCGGGTCCACCATCGGCACCCAGACCGCCGCCAGGCGCAGATCCAGGCCGCGCAGCTCGGCGTCGTAGAGTTGCACTTCGCCATTGCGCCGCTCGGCATCGGTCCAGGGCGGCCGCGGCAGTTGGCCCTCGCCGGCCAGCAGCCGGCCCTGTGCGTCCAGCACCTGGTAATGCACGCTGTCCGCGGCACTGGCGCGCAGGTTGTGGCTCAGCGCCTGCGCCAGGCTGAACTCCAGCTGGCCCTGCTGCACCTGCCGGGCCAGCACGCGCACGTCATATTCGAGCGCGCGGTCATAGGGTTGATTCGCCAGCCCCTGCGCCACCAGCCAGGTCAGCCCCAGGCTCACGGGCCACAGCAGCAGCAAGGGCGTGAGCATCCAGTCGAGGATGCCGCCAAACAGCGAATATTGCTCGCGCTGGAAGATCTTCACGCGCCCTGCCCGCGCATGTTCAATCCCGAATTTTCTCGAGGCAGTAGCCGAGCCCACGCACCGTCGCAATCCGGATCGGGCCATGCTCGATCTTCTTGCGCAGCCGGTGGATATAGACCTCGATGGCGTTGTTGCTCAGCTCCTCGCCCCACTCGCACAGGCGCTCGACCAGCTGGTCCTTGCTGACCAGGCGTCCCGCGCGCTGCAGCAGCACTTCCAGCAAGCCCAGCTCGCGCGCCGACAGCTCGACCATCTTGCCGTCTATGGTCGCCACCCGCCCCGACTGGTCATAGACCAGCGGCCCGTGCTTGATGGTGCTGCTGGCGCCGCCCATGCCGCGGCGCGTGAGCGCACGCACGCGCGCTTCGAGCTCCTGCAGGCTGAAAGGTTTGGCCATGTAATCGTCGGCACCGAAATCCAGGCCCTTGACGCGCTCCTCGACGCTGTCGGCGGCCGTGAGAATCAGCACCGGCAGGCCATCGCCGCGCCCGCGCAGCCGGCGCAGCACTTCGAGGCCATGCATCTTGGGCAGGCCCAGGTCGAGGATCAGCAGGTCGAACTCGCTGCTGGTCATCAGCACCGATTCGGCCTCGCTGCCGCTGGCCACATGGTTGACCACGGCGCCCGAGCCGCGCAGGCTGCGCAACAGGCCGTCGGCAAAGACCTGGTCGTCTTCGGCAATCAAAATGCGCATACGTGTTCTTTCCAGGAAAAGCGCGGCGATGCCTGACCGCCAGCTCCGCTTTCGGTCCATTCTAGGGGTGGACCAGGGCGCTTCACCAGGGGGTTTTCGCCTGGGTCAGGCGGGCCGGCCATGGGCGCCGGCATAGGCTTCGAGCCCCAGCGCCACCACGGTCGCAACGTCGTCCCCAACCTCGGCGCGGAATTCCGCCTCGGCCTGGGCCACGGCCGCTTCAAACGCCTGCAGCCAGCTGATGCCGGTGGGCGTGAAGCGTATCCAGCGCGCGCGCCGGTCGCGCGCATCGGCCTCGCGCGTGACCAGGCCCCAGGCCAGGCATTGCTCGACCAGATCGGCCATTGCCTGCTTGCTCATGCCGGCGCGCTCGGCGAGATCGGTCAGCCGGTCGCCGCCCAGCGACAGATGGCGCGTGATATGGATATGCGCGGCGCTGACCTGATCGCGCGCCGCGAGGTTGGACAGCGCCAGCGGCACCTCGACCGCATGCGCCATCAGCTGCATCACGCGCGCATCGAAACGGCGCATCGAATGCCCCAGCAAACGGCCCAGATGGGTCTGGCGCCAGGCATCGGAATACGGCGCGGCGGGCGCCGCTGGCGAAGTGGAAGAGGAATTTTCAGCCATGCCATATTGTCAGGCAAACTGACCAAAAATCATCTATACAGGAAAGTACAACCCTCATAAACTACTGTTCAAGCATCCAGCCTGGCAGTAACAACAGAGCAGTCGGTGCTATCCAAAATCATTGCTTTCTCAGGAGTTTTTCATGGACGTCACCACTGTCAAGGGCACCAACCCCGCACTCGCCGCCAACGCCGACAAGGCCAAGGCCTTGCAAGCCGCATTGGCGCAGATTGAAAAGCAGTTCGGCAAGGGCACCATCATGCGCCTGGGCGAAGGCGAAGTCATCGAGGACATCCAGGTGGTGTCCACCGGCTCGCTGGGCCTGGACATCGCATTGGGCGTCGGCGGCCTGCCGCGCGGCCGCGTGGTCGAGATCTACGGCCCGGAATCGTCGGGCAAGACCACGCTCACGCTGCAGGTCATTGCCGAAATGCAGAAGATTGGCGGCCAGTGCGCGTTTGTCGATGCCGAGCATGCGCTTGACGTGCAATATGCCCAGAAGCTGGGCGTGCAGCTGTCCGACCTGCTGATCAGCCAGCCCGACACCGGCGAGCAGGCGCTCGAGATCGTCGACAGCCTGGTGCGCTCGGGTGCCGTTGACCTGATCGTCATCGACTCCGTCGCGGCGCTCACGCCCAAGGCCGAAATCGAAGGCGAAATGGGCGACGCCCTGCCCGGCCTGCAGGCCCGCCTGATGAGCCAGGCGCTGCGCAAGCTCACGGCAACCATCAAGAAGACCAATTGCATGGTCATCTTCATCAACCAGATCCGCATGAAGATCGGCGTGATGTTCGGCTCGCCCGAAACCACCACCGGCGGCAATGCGCTCAAGTTCTATGCCTCCGTGCGCCTGGACATCCGCCGCACCGGCACGATCAAGAAGGGCGACAACGCCATCGGCAACGAAACCCGTGTCAAGGTGGTGAAGAACAAGGTCAGCCCGCCGTTCAAGACCGCCGAGTTCGACATCCTGTTCGGCGAAGGCATCTCGCGCGAGGGCGAAATCATCGACATGGGCGTCGAAGCCAAGATCCTCGACAAGTCGGGCGCCTGGTATGCCTACCGCGGCGAGAAGATCGGCCAGGGCCGTGACAACGCGCGTGAATTCCTGCGCGAGAACCCCGACCTGGCGCACGAGATCGAGAACCGCGTGCGCGAAGGCCTGGGCATCTCGCTGCTGGCCGGCACCACGCCGGCTCCGGCCGCCAAGCCCGGCAAGGCCGACAAGGCTGCGGACAAGGCCGAGAAGGCCAGCGCTGCACCAGCAGCTGAATAAGCACCAACGGCCCTGCCGCGCACTCTGCGCGGCAGGGCCGTTTGCTATTGCATCGCCATGGGCTTTACCACCCTCTCCCTCAAGGGCCGCGCGCTTCGCCTGCTGGCACAGCGCGAGCATTCCCGGCTGGAACTCGAACGCAAGCTCGCGTCCCATGTGGCCGAAGGCGACGATCTCGCGGCCACGCTGGACGAACTCGAAGCCCGGGATTTCATCAATCCGCAACGCGTTGCGCAGTCCGTGGCCTACCGCCGCGGCAGCAAGCTGGGCACGGCCCGTGTGGTGCAGGAAATGCGCAGCAAGGGCCTGGCCGACGACACCGTGCGCGCCGCCACCTTGCAACTGCGCGCCACCGAATGGCAACGCGCCCACGCCATCTGGCGCCAGCGCTTTGGCGCGCCGGGCGCAACGCCGCAGGACAAGCTCAAGCAGATGCGCTTTCTGGCCAGCCGCGGGTTCTCGGGCGAGATCGTGCGCAAGGTGGTGGCCGGGCAGGTGCCAGAGGACCTGCCCGAGGAATAAGGCTTCGCGGCCTGCGGCCGCGTCGCCTTTACACGCCCAGCATCAACTGCAGGTTCTGCACCGCGGCGCCGCTGGCGCCCTTGCCCAGGTTGTCGAGGCGGGCAATCAGCACGGCGTGGCGGTATTGCTCATTGGCAAACACGCGCAGCTCCAGCTTGTTGGTGTTGGCCAGCGTGTCGGCGGCCAGCTTGCCGTCTTCGGTCGGCGGCAGCACCGACACCCATTGCTCGGGCGTCGCGGTGCGTGCGTAATGGCTGGCCAGCGCGTCATGCAGGTCGGCGGCCTTGGGCGCACCGGGCAGCAGGTCGAGATGCAGCGGCAGTTGCACCAGCATGCCCTGGGCAAAGTTGCCCACCGCGGGAATGAACAGCGGGCGGCGCGTGAGGCCGGTGAAGCGCTGGATTTCCGCGATGTGCTTGTGCGCCAGGCCCAGTGCATAAGCCTCGTAGGGCGCGGCGGTGCCGGCCTCGTAGGCTTCGATCATCGGGCGGCCGCCGCCGGTATAGCCCGACACCGAAGGCAGGCTCACGGCGAAATCGGCGGGCACCAGGCCGGCATCGACCAGCGGGCGCAGCAGCGCGATGGCGCCGGTCGCATAGCAGCCGGGGTTGGAGACGCGCGTCGCGGCCTTGACGGCTTCGAGCTGGCCGTCGCAGAGCTCGGGAAAGCCATAGACCCAGCCATTGGCCGTGCGGTGCGCCGTCGAGGCATCGATGATCTTGACGATATGGCCGGTGTCGGCGGCAATCGCATCGACCATGGCCACGGTCTCGCGTGCGGCGTCGTCGTGCAGGCACAGGATCACCAGGTTCACGCCTTCGATCAGCGCGCGCTTGGCGGCCGGGTCCTTGCGCAGTTCGGGGGCGATGCTGACCAGGTCGATTCCGGGCATGCCCTGCAGCCGTTCGCGGATCTGCAGACCGGTGGTGCCGGCTTCGCCGTCAATGAACACTTTGAACATGGGAAAAACTCCTGCAATCGGTACCGGCCTTGCGCTACAGGCGCTGCGCAAAAGACAGTATATGGGTTAGTAGTTTTACACCAGGGATGGTGCATCGCAGCATGATACATTTCCGGATTGCCATGTCCCATGCCCGCGGCCAGACAGCATTATGGCAACCGGGTAAACCACCATTCCTGAGAGAGAGACAGCTCATGAAGATTCATGAATACCAAGGCAAGGAAATCTTGCGTACGTTCGGCGTGCCCGTTCCGCGCGGAATCCCTGCATTCACAGTACAAGAAGCCGTAGAAGCGGCTCAAAAATTGGGCGGCCCGGTCTGGGTCGTCAAGGCCCAGATCCACGCGGGTGGCCGCGGCAAGGGCGGCGGCGTCAAGGTCGCCAAGACCATTGAAGATGTCAAGCGCATCGCCGGCGAAATCCTCGGCATGCAGCTGATCACGCACCAGACCGGCCCCGAAGGCCAGAAGGTTCGCCGCCTGTACATCGAAGACGGCGCTGACATCCAGCAGGAATACTACCTGTCGGCAGTGACCGACCGTGCCACGCAGAAGGTCGCGTTCATCGCTTCCAGCGAAGGCGGCATGGACATCGAGGAAGTGGCCCACGCCACGCCCGAAAAGATCATCACCGTGATGGTCGATCCCCTGCAAGGCTTCACCCAGGCCAATGGCGAAGAACTCGCCAAGGGCATCGGCATGCCTGCGGATTCGGTGGCATCGTTCATCGACATCTGCCAGAAGATCTACAAGTGCTACATGGACACCGACGCGTCGCTGGTTGAAATCAACCCGCTGAACCGCGACGGCAAGGGCACCATCACCGCCCTGGACGCGAAGTTCAACTTCGACCCCAACGCGCTGTTCCGTCACCCCGAAATCGTGGCCTTCCGCGATCTGGACGAAGAAGATCCCGCCGAAGTCGAAGCCTCGAAGTTCGATCTGGCCTACATCTCGCTCGACGGCAACATCGGCTGCCTGGTCAACGGCGCTGGCCTGGCCATGGCCACCATGGACACCATCAAGCTGTTCGGCGGCGAGCCGGCCAACTTCCTGGACGTGGGCGGCGGCGCGACTCCCGAGAAGGTCACCGAAGCCTTCAAGATCATGCTGAAGAACCCCAAGGTCGAAGGCATTCTGGTCAACATCTTCGGCGGCATCATGAAGTGCGACACCATCGCCACCGGCGTGATCACGGCTTGCAAGGCCGTGAACCTGCAAGTGCCGCTGGTCGTGCGCATGAAGGGCACGAACGAAGTGCTGGGCAAGAAGATGCTGGCCGAGTCCGGCCTGCCCATCATCTCGGCCGACACCATGGCTGAAGCTGCCACCAAGATTGTCGAAGCCGTCAAGTAATAGACCCTGGAGAGAGCAACATGTCGATCTATATCAACAAAGACACCAAAGTCATCACCCAGGGCATCACCGGCAAGACAGGCCAATTCCACACTGAAAAGTGCCAGGAATACGCGAACGGCAAGAATGCCTTCGTCGCGGGCGTGAACCCCAAGAAGGCCGGCGAGTCGATCTTCAACATCCCAATCTACGGCTCCGTCAAGGAAGCTGCACATCAAACCGGCGCTACCGTGTCGGTGATCTACGTGCCGCCCGCAGGCGCTGCTGCCGCGATCTGGGAAGCCGTCGAAGCCGACCTGGACCTGGCGATCTGCATCACCGAAGGCATCCCCGTCCGTGACATGCTGGAAGTTCGCAACCGCATGAAGGCCAAGGAAGCCGCTGGCGGCAAGCGCACGCTGCTGCTGGGCCCCAACTGCCCCGGTCTGATCACGCCCGACGAGATCAAGATCGGCATCATGCCCGGTCACATCCACAAGAAGGGCCGCATCGGCGTGGTCTCGCGTTCCGGCACGCTGACCTATGAAGCGGTGGCTCAGCTGACCGAACTGGGCATTGGCCAGTCGTCGGCTGTCGGCATCGGTGGCGACCCCATCAATGGCCTGAAGCACATCGACGTGATGCAGGCGTTCAACGACGATCCGGACACCGACGCCGTGATCATGATCGGTGAAATCGGCGGCCCCGATGAAGCCGAAGCCGCAATGTGGTGCAAGGCCAATATGAAGAAGCCTATCGTTGGCTTCATCGCTGGCGTCACCGCTCCCGCAGGCAAGCGCATGGGCCACGCCGGCGCGCTGATCTCCGGTGGTGCCGACACGGCCGATGCCAAGCTCGCCATCATGGAAGAGTGCGGCTTCACGATCACCCGCAACCCGTCGGAAATGGCGCGTCTGCTCAAGGGCCTGATCTAAGCCACAGGGCGGCAACGCCCCTGTGCGGACCGCGCTGGCGCGCAGTCCGCAAGACAAAGGATGGATGCTTTCGCGCTGCAATGGCGCGCAGGCACCATCCTTTTTTCATGCCCGGGACAATGCACCCGGGCCCGAGGCAAGGCAAGTCGCGCCGCTATCCCACATGCGGCGCTTACAGTTGCATACAAAATGCAGGGACATTGCGCCACCTTGGACAATTGCATATCGCGCGCCTGCTGGACCGCGTCTACTCCACCGAAAACCTGTGTTTCTGACTTTTTGCCGCACTTTCTCACGACAGTCGCAGTGGCGCTATGCGTTTGCCAAGCGCAGCGACCGTGGCCTGGTGCGCGCGAACAACGAGGATGCCGTGCATGTCGACGCCTGCGCCGACTGGTCGCTGGCGGTGCTGGCCGATGGCATGGGTGGCTACCGGGCCGGCGAAGTCGCCAGCACCCTTGCGGTGCAGTGCATTGCACAGTCGCTGCAGCACAGCGCCATGCAGCGCGCGGCGCCCTTCCGGCCGGCACGCATGGCAGCAGTCCACCGGGCGCTGGAACAATCGGTGCAGACCGCCAACACGGCCGTGCGCGCGCATGCGAGCCGCCACGCCGAATGCGAAGGCATGGGCACCACCGTGGTGGCAGCGGTATTCACGCAGGACAGACTGGTCGTGGCCCATCTGGGCGACTCGCGCGCCTATCTGTGGCGCCGCGGCAGCTTGCGCCAGCTCACCACCGACCACTCCTGGCTGCAGGAGCAGATCGACGCCGGCCTGATGAGCGTCGACGCCGCGGCCCGCTCGGGCCAAGGCCATCTGATCACGCGCGCCCTGGGCGTGGCGCCGCGCGCCGAGCCCACGCTGCACGAGGAAGCGCTGGAGGCCGGCGACCGCGTGCTGCTGTGCTCCGATGGCCTGAGCGACATGCTCAACGCCGCCGATATCGCGACCCTGCTGTCCCTGCCCCAGCCATTGAGCGTGCAGGCCGAGCAGCTGGTGGCCTATGCCAATGCGGTGGGCGGTCATGACAACATCAGCGTCATTCTGGCAGCGGTCGAACCTGCTCCCTCGGTTCACGACGACTGAGCTCTGCGTCCATCCCGCCGCACGGGCGGCTAAACTCACGCCTTGCCCCATAGCGCTGTTTCACCACCCGCAGGAGTCCGTGCATGCCCCGCCTGGTCATTTCAATTGATGGCGCCATCATCAAGGAAGTCACGCTGACCAAGGAGCGCACCACGCTCGGACGCAGGCCCTACAACGACATCGTGATCAGCAACCTCGCGGTCAGCGGCGAGCACGCGCTGCTGCACTGCGCCGATGGGCGCGTGTCCATCGAAGACCTGCAAAGCACCAATGGCATCTATGTGAATCAGCAGCGCATCACGCGCCAGGAGCTGCATCACGGCGATCAGCTGAGCATTGGCCAGTACCAGATCCGCCTGAAACTCACGCCCGAGGAATATGCCCACTGGAGTGCGGTGGCCGCCGCGGCGCAACCGGCCTGCCTGCGGCTCGAAGGCGACCCGGCGCGCGAAGTCGCGCTGGTCAAACCCGTCACCACGCTGGGCAAGCCGGGCGTGGCCGTGGCCGCGATCACACGCAAGGCCACGGGCTTTACGTTGTCGCGTATGGAGGGTGCGGATGGAAGCTTGCGCCTCAATGGACTGAGCGTGGGCGCCGAGCCCAGGGCGTTGCAGCATGCGGACAGAATTGAACTGGCGGGCAGCCAGCTGCAGTTTCTGCTGCTGCAACCCGACAATTTGGTCACCCAATGACAGGTTTTGACCATCTGGATCAAGCTTGTGACAACTTTGTCATACAGCTTGGGCAAACTTGTCAGAAAATGTTTGAACGTCGCTGAAATTGCAAGCAAACCTTGCAGTGACGCTGGTTCTTCCTCTGAACCCGTAGTGGCACGACAATTGCTGATACGGGGTACTTACTTTTTTTACCCAGGAGCTTTCCATGAAGCGTTCTATGCAGCAAGGTTTCACCTTGATCGAACTGATGATCGTTGTGGCGATTATTGGTATTTTGGCGGCCGTGGCGCTGCCGGCTTATCAGGATTACACCATTCGCGCGAAAATCACCGAGGGATTGACCCTTAGTTCGCAATTGAAAACAGCAATAGCGGAAACTCATCAGGCGCGCGGACCAACCGCAATGACTTGCGATACCGTAGACAACTGTGCAGTCATTGGGGCCACACCAATGCTGGCTACTTCTACTGCCATGGTTGCGAACGCCAACGTCGCCTCCATTACCAGCGCTTCTACTGGTGTAATTACCATTGCCTACAAGCCTTCCGTTGTGCCATCTACACAAAACACAATTGTCTGGACGCCAACACCGGCTAATTTGGCAGATAGCACAAGTGCGGGCCAGCAAATCACATGGACATGCACCGGCGGCACAGTTCTGCCTAAATATCGTCCTGCAGCCTGCCGTCCCGGCCCGGCTACTACTACACCTGCCACTTGATATAAGCAACCAGTTTTTAATTAAATTAGGCCCTTCGGGGCCTTTTTTCTATTGAAGATTTAGCGTTTTAAATAGAGAATCAACTGCCAAAAACTTTAAATTAATTCAGCATGTAATCAATAAACATTAATAAGCGATGTGACTATTTCAACAGCACGTAAAATACAACTTAGTGCCTCGCCTGCTTTACCTAGGCCCTGCCTCTGGACGATTTAAATGAACCGTTTAATCCAGCTAGGTTTTTCCTTGATTGAAATGATGGTTGTAGTGGCAATCATCGGTATCCTTGCGGCCATAGCGCTACCCACATATCAGCGCTATGTTGTAAGCGCGCGGGTCAGCGAAGGGGTGACACTGGCAACGGCAGCCAAGATTGCTGTGATAGAAAGCTTTGCAACCGCCAACACATTGGGTATTAAAGCCTATGTGGGCACCGGGCCGGCCAGCATGCCTACTGCCAGCCTTGCCTCCTACGCCTACGAATTTGCTGGCGGTTCCAATGTGGCAACCATTTCGATTGCCGGCATTCCCTCGCTTGCAACCCCTGCGATGGGCGATGGTCGCATTACGATTACCTACTCTGGTCCAGCCGCTACAGCATTAGGTGCTCCGCTGTTGCTGACGCCGGGCAGCGGCAGCATCACCCACTCCGGCTTGCCCTCCAACTCCATGCAACCCTCTCAGCCCATTATCTGGAGCTGTGGCATTGCCAACGAAGCCGCGCTCAAATATCTGCCGGCCAATTGCCGCTATGTAGTGCCTTGAGCCGCGCTCACGCGACTTGCCAGCTCCCCGATTTCCCCCCGTGCTTTTCCAGCACGCGCACCCCGTCGATAGTCATCCCCCGGTCCGCGGCCTTGCACATGTCGTAAATCGTCAGCAGTGCAATCTGCACCGCCGTCAGTGCTTCCATTTCAACACCGGTCGGCCCCACGGTTTCCACGGTGGCGCGGCATTCGACGGCGTTGTCGGCTTCGATCAGTTCAAAATCCACGGCCACGCGCGTCAGCGCCAGCGGGTGGCATAGCGGAATCAGCTCGCTGGTTTTCTTCGCCGCCATGATGCCGGCAATGCGGGCAATGCCCAGCACATCGCCCTTCTTGGCGCTGCCCGAGGCAATCAGCGCCAGCGTGGCCGGCAGCATCACGATGCGGCCTTCGGCAATGGCAATGCGGTGGGTGGCGGGCTTGGCGGCGACGTCCACCATATGGGCCTGGCCCTGGGCGTCGAAATGGGTGAGTGGAGAGGTCATGGTGCTGGGCTTGGACTGCAGGCCGTACAGGCGGCTGCTGGGAACGTTAAGACAATCAGGGCATCATAGTGCTGTGTGCCACTGCCGGTGCCGGCCCGGCCGGTGCTGCCCCAGGTCCTCCACCATGCCTTTCTTGCGACAAAACCCTTCGCCTGCGCTGCGCACGCTGCTTGCAGCGGCGCTGGCCTGCGCGGCCCTGATGCCACCTCCGGTGGCAGCCCAATTGCAATTGCCCACGCTGGGCGACGGCGCGTCCATCACCACCAGCGACGAGCGGCGCATGGGCGACCGCATCATCCGCTCGCTGTACCGCGACCCCGACTACCTCGAGGATGCACCGCTGCAGGAGTATGTCGAGAGCATCTGGAAGCCGCTGCTGGCCGCGGCGCGCGCGCGCGGCGAGCTGTCGCCGGAGCTCGACGAGCGCTTTGCCTGGCAGATCCTGCTGGGGCGCGACCGGTCGGTGAATGCGTTTGCGCTGCCCGGCGGCTACTTTGGCGTGCACCTGGGCCTGATCGGCGTGGTCGGCACGCGCGACGAACTGGCCTCGGTGCTGGCGCATGAATTGAGCCATGTGAGCCAGCGCCACATTGCGCGCATGATTTCGCAGCAGAGCCGGCACACGCCGCTGATGATAGGTTCGATGATCCTGGGCGCGCTGGCCGCGGCCAAGAGCCCCAGTGCGGGCCAGGCGCTGATGGTCGGCGGCCAGGCGCTGACGGCGCAGAACCAGCTCAATTTCTCGCGCGACATGGAGCGCGAGGCCGACCGCATGGGCTATGGCCTGATGGCGCCCGCGGGCTTCGCGCCCCAGGGCGTGGTCGGCATGTTCGACCGGCTGCAACAGGCCAACCGGCTCAATGACAACGGCAGCTGGCCCTATCTGCGCAGCCACCCGCTGACCAGCGAACGCATCTCCGACATGCAGTCGCGCATCCCTGCAGGCCAGTCCATGGCCCAGCCAGCGGCCTCGCTCGAGCACGGCATGATGGCGGCGCGCGCGCGCGTGCTGTCGCGGCCCGGTGTCGATGTGCTGCGCCAGTGGACGCGTGTGCCCGACTCCAGCGGCTTTGCCGAGCAGCCCCAGGCGCAGCGCGTGGCAGCCCTGTATGCGGCGGTGCTGGCGCATGTGCAGTTGCAGGATTGGGCGCCGGCGCGTGCCGGCATGCCCGCCCTCATCGAGGCGCTGGGCAAAGACTCCGCCGGCCTGCGCCAGGCCGCACTGCTTGCGGCCGAGCTGGAACTGGCCGCGGGCCAGCCGCAGGCGGCGCTGGACGCATTGGCGCCTTTGGCGCAAGCCGATGACAAGGCCGACCGGCCTTCGCGGCCGGTGCTGCTGCTGCGCACGCAGATCCTGCTGCGCCTGAACCAGGCGCAAAGCATGGCCGCGCCGCTGCAGACCTGGGTCACGCTGTATCCGCGCGATGCCGCGGCCTGGCAGGCGCTGGCGCAGCTGTGGCAGGCCCAGGGACAGCCGCTGCGCGCGCTGCGCGCCGAGGGCGAGGCCCAGGCCGCGCATTACGACTATGCGGCCGCCGTGGACCGCTTCCGCGCGGGCCAGGAGCTCGCGCGCCGGGGCGACGGCCCTGGCGGCAGCACGCGCAACGATCACTTCGAGGCGTCGATCATCGACACCCGGCTGCGCGCGACCCAGGAGCTGTTAAGGGAACAGACGGCGGAGCGCTGAGTCGATGACCAGGCCCAGCAGCGAATAGATCAGCGAGCCCAGGAAGGCCGCGCCAAAGCCGTTCACCTGGATGCCGTCGAGCACGCTGGCCGCGACCCAGAACATCAATGCGTTGACGACAAACAGGAACAGGCCGAGCGTGAGCAGCGTGACCGGCAGGGTCAGCACGACCAGCACCGGCCGCACCACGGCATTGAGCAGGCCTATGACCAGCGCCGCGATCAGCGCCGAACCAAAGCCGCTGATGGCCACACCCGGGTAGATCGCCGCCACGGCCAGCAGCGCGACGGCGTAGAGGAACCATTGGAGCAGGAGTTTCATGGGATCAGCATACCAGCGTCCCAGGCCATCCTTTGCCCCACGGTCACGCCATCGACTCCCCCAGCATCCACGCCAGCAGGCTGCCCATGCCGGTCATCAGACCCGAAGGAACCCAGCGCTGCGTGGGCGCGGGCGGCGGTGCCTCGCGCTTGGGACGGCGCGCGTCGACGACCTGCACCGCGCCATAGGTCTGCTGCAGCTCGGTCAGCAGGTCCGGCAGGGGTTGGCGGGCCAGCAGCGCCGTGACGTCGGCCTGGGCCTGGCTGTGCGGCCCCTGCAGGCAGGGGGTCAGCTGGGCAAACAGCTTGTCGGCCCATTGGTTGCGCCAGTTTTCACGCGTGCGATGGCTGGCCCACTTGCTGGCGCGGTGGGTGATGCGCGGAGCGCAGGCCACCAGCAGCCAGCGCGGGTTGCCGGACTGGAAGGAGGAAGCCAGCGATGCCAGCAGCGGCAAAGCGTGCTCGGCGTCATCGACATAGACAATGAAGGTAGGACGGTTCAAGAAGGCTCCGATCGTGGCTGCGCCAATGAAAAAGGCAGGCCTTGCAGGGCCTGCCTTGGCAAGGAGGAATGGCCTGCGGCGCGCCGCAGGCCCTGCCTCATCAGGCGTGGCCGGAGCCGTGCGTGACCTTGGGCTTGCGCGAAGCGACGTACTTGCCAATGGCCAGCACCAGCAGCGCGCCGGCGATCTGGGCACCGTATTTCAGCGCCGTGGTCTGCTCCAGCTTGGGCATCCACAGCCACTTTTCGGTGTTGGCGAAGACCGGATCGGAGACCAGCATGCCGCCCGCGATCCAGCCCAGCAGCATGCCGCCGGCGGTGATGATCATGGGGAAGCGGTCCATCAGCGTGATGACCAGCTGCGAGCCCCAGACGATGATAGGGATAGAGATCAGCAGACCCAGCGTGACCAGCAGCATCTGGTGTTCGCCCGAGCTTTGTGCGGCACCGGCAATGGCGATCACGTTGTCCACGCTCATCACCAGATCGGCAACGATGATGGTCTTGATCGCGGCCAGCAGCTTGTCGCTGCCCTGGATGCCGTCGTGTGCGTCTTCATCGGGAGCCAGCAGCTTGATACCGATCCAGACCAGCAGGATCGCGCCGACAAACTTCAGGAACGGCAGGGCCAGCAGCGTCATCGCGAACGCAATCAGGATCACGCGCAGGATGATGGCACCCGCCGTGCCCCAGATGATGCCCTTGCGGCGCTGCTCCGGCGGCAGCTTGCGGCAGGCCAGTGCGATCACCACCGCGTTATCACCACCGAGCAGAATGTCGATGATGATGATCTGTCCCAGTGCAATCCAGAACGGCGTATGCGTGAGGAAGTCCAAATCCATAAAAACCTCGTAGTCGAATGCCATTAAGCAGCAGAAGCCTGGCGGCAATCAACTTTGCCAGGCGCCTGCGCGTCGGTAGGAAGCGGGTACATGGAACTCTCAGGCATCTTCCTGCGACAGCCAGGGCAGGAAGCTGGGCCGAAGGGAAATGCTTTGACAGACCATGCACCGGTCTCTCAAAGGTCTTGCTCGGAACCGTTCAGCACGGAACCCGCGAGGCCGGAAGCTTACGCTTCGTATTGACGACCTCGACGCACCTGCAATTGGCCGGCACTGCCGGACATCGCATGAGAGCTACTCCCCTTCGAAGCTCGCGATTTGAACACATTTGGCAATGCTTTCCGCATTAACCTGGTTTTTTTAGCGGTCGCCCTTGCCTGCCAAAGCCATGGCGGCGTCGCGCCGGCAGCCCGGCGCTTATCATCCAGGGCCGCATTGTTCTCAGTTCCCATGGCAGGCATACACATCACCGACATCGAGGCAGCCATCAACTATTGGCGCCAGAAAAAGCCTTCTCCCGATGGCGTGCGCCTCGCGCCCGAAGCCCGGGCGCTGGCCGATGTCTATGCGCTGATGATTTTTCGCCATGCCAGCGAGATCGACGCCGCCGAGGTGCCGTCGCATGCCCAGGCCGCGTGGCTGGCCTGGTACGACACCACGCCCGACACGCCCTGCATCGCGATCTGCTCGACCAGCCAGGGCGACAACCTCTGCAAGGGCTGCGGGCGCACGTTCGAGGAGGTGCAGCTGTGGCCAGGCTTCGATCCGGTGGAAAAACGCACGGTCTGGCGGCGCATCACCCTGGAAAACAATGCCTGGCGCTTCAACCGCTACGCCGAGCGCGCAGCGGAAAACAAGTCCGGCACGGGCCGCTGAACTGGCCTCTGAAACGGCCGCTTACTTCCAACGAATCGGCTCGACCACCACGCTGCCCAGCTTGCTGCTGAGCGTGATGCTGCCTTCCTGGATCGTCGCCTGCAGCTGCATGCTGCGTTCGGCGAGCTTGGCCAGCTCGGGGCTGGCTTCGGCCGGCAGGCGCCAGACCTGCAGCTTGGGCAGGCGGCTGAACTTGCTTTCAATGCCGCGCCACCAGACGTCGGCCGAATGGCTGAATGGATACAGCAGCACCTGGTCGGACTTGCTGCAGGCCTTGGCGATGGGCTTGTCCTCGGGCTGGCCGACTTCGATCCACAGGCGCTTGCGGCCCGTGTAGTCGGTCAGCGACACATCCGGGTCTTCGGGGTCGGACAGGCCGGCGCCAAAGCTCAGCGTGGCGTCGCCATTGCACAGGTCATTGAGCTGGTGGGCATTGAGCGCCAGCGCGACCAGGCGCGCCATCATGCGGTCGTCGGTCTCGCTCGGATGGCGGGCCAGCGTCAGCGCATGGTCGGCGTAGTAGCCGTGGTCGATGTCGGCAATCTGAAGATTGGCCTTGAAAATGGTGGATTTGAGGGCCATGGGCGAGTCGGGTCGGAAAAAAGAAAGATTCCACGAGGGAATCAAAAGCAGGAGCTGCCGATCTTTGGCTTGGCAGGCAGGAACAGCACTGACCGACAGGTTTAAACCGACCTCTCCTAACTCGGAGGGGGGCAGCGAGCAAGGGCCGCCCCGCAGCGAGGCTGCCGTCCCCCTCCACCGAAGGTTGAGAGGGGGAAGACGCGAAGCGGCTCAGGGGGTGCTTACATTTATACCCGGCGGGCGAGTTCGGCAGCCTTGCCGATGTAGGAGCCAGGCGTCATGGCCAGCAGGCGGTCCTTGTCGGCCTGGGGGATTTCCAGGCCGTTGATCAGGCGGTGCAGGTCGGCGGCCTCGACGGTCTTGCCGCGCGTGACTTCCTTGAGCTTTTCATACGCGCCCTGCACGCCATAGCGGCGCATCACGGTCTGGATGGGCTCGGCCAGCACTTCCCAGGCGTGCTCCAGGTCTTCGGCGAGCTTTTCCTCGTTGAGTTCGAGCTTGTTCAGGCCGGTCATCAGCGAGGTGTAGGCCAGCGTGGCGTAGCCCAGCGCCACACCGATGTTGCGCAGCACCGTGGAGTCGGTCAGGTCACGCTGCCAGCGGCTCACGGGCAGCTTTTCGGACAGATGCTTGAGCAGCGCGTTGGCCAGGCCCAGATTGCCTTCGGCGTTCTCGAAGTCGATGGGGTTGACCTTGTGCGGCATGGTCGAGGAACCGATTTCGCCGGCTTTGAGGCGCTGCTTGAAATAGCCCAGCGAGACGTAGCCCCAGATGTCGCGCGACAGGTCGATCAGGATGGTGTCGGCGCGCGCCACGGCGTCGAACAGCTCGGCCATGTAGTCGTGCGGCTCGATCTGGATCGAGTAGGGCTGGAAGGTCAGACCCAGGCCGTTGGGTTCTGGGCTTTCAATGACCTTCTTGCTGAAGGCTTCCCAGTCGAATTCGGGCCAGGCCGACAGGTGGGCGTTGTAGTTGCCCACGGCGCCGTTCATCTTGCCCAGGATCTTGACGTTGGCAATGCGCTCCACGGCGGCCTGCAGGCGCACCACGACGTTGGCCATTTCCTTGCCGACGGTGGTCGGGCTGGCGGTCTGGCCATGGGTGCGGCTGAGCATGGGCACATCGGCGTACTGGTGCGCCATTTCGCGCAGCTTGAGCACGATGCGGTCCAGTGCGGGCAACACGACCATGTCGCGGCCGACGCGCAGTTGCAGCGCGTGGCTGGTGTTGTTGATGTCTTCGCTGGTGCAGGCGAAGTGCACGAATTCAGCGGCTTTCTCGAGTTCGGGACGGGCCTCGAACTTGGACTTGATCCAGTACTCCACGGCCTTGACGTCGTGGTTGGTGACCTTTTCGATTTCCTTGATGGCTTCGGCGTCGGTTTCGCTGAAGTTCTTCACCAGGCCCAGCAGGTAGGCGCGCGCGCCCGTGGACAGCGGCTTGAATTCCTCGAAGCCGGCGTCGGACAGGGCGATAAACCAGGCAATCTCCACTTGCACGCGGCGGTGCATATACCCCTGTTCGCTCATGATCGGGCGCAGGGCGGAGAGTTTCGCGGCGTAACGGCCGTCGAGCGGAGAGAGGGCGGAAATGTGGGACAGGCTCATGCCCTCAATTGTAGGTGGCCGTACAAAACCCGTGCCGCGCATGGCTGCCGATAGAATCAACCAGCCGGCACCTGCCGGCTATCGCGCCATGGAAGCTCGCCCCTATGAAATTGATCGGTACCACCAGCAGTCCCTATGTGCGCAAGGTGCGCATCGTCATGGCGGAAAAGAAGCTCGACTACCAGTTCGAGATCGATAACGTCTGGTCTGCCGATGCGGCAGTCAGCGTCTCCAACCCGCTCGGCAAGGTGCCGCGGCTGCAGATCGAAGGCCATGAATCGGCGCTGTTCGATTCGCGCGTGATCGTCGAATACCTCGATACGCTGTCCCCCGTGGGCAAGCTGCTGCCGTCCAGCGGCCGCGAACGCGCCGACGTCAAGACCTGGGAAGCACTGGCCGACGGCGTGCTCGATGCTGGCGTGCTCGCCCGCCTTGAAGCCACCTGGCCCGGACGCGGCGATGGCGAACGCAGCCAGGCCTGGATACAGCGCCAGATGGGCAAGGTCGACGCCGGCCTGCAGGCCATGGCCAAGGCCCTGGGCGAGAAGCCGTTTTGCTGCGGCATCCACATGTCGCTGGCGGATATCGCTACCGGCTGCGCGCTCGGCTGGCTGGAGTTCCGCTTCCCCGAACTGACCTGGCGCGACGACCATTCCAACCTCGCGCGTCTTGCCGACAAGCTGGCGCAACGCCCCAGCTTCAAGGACACCGTGCCGGCCTGAGGCGGCGCGCTGGACAAAAAAATGGCCACCCTGCGGTGGCCATTTTTCATTGCATAAAAAAGTTGCGAAGCATCCCGAAACGAATAAAGAGAGGGAGGGAGGAGAAGCGCTTCAGGGGGTCGATATGGATCGCGTCCAACAAAGGCTTCGCAACAGTAAACGGTTCATGGCTTGCGGGATATCCACCCCTGCCAGCTCATGGATTGAGGATCAGTCTGCGCCAAAGTTCCACGCTGTGCAGCCCCAAAAATGTAACCAACTGCTGTGTCACATCGACATTTCGGCAACGCTCCACATGCGGCAAAAACGCAAGCCATGCTCGCCGATACAGGGACAAAAGATACCAGTCCGGCCGATGCAGCGCATCAGGCACGGACGAGATGTATTGAAGTTCTAACGTTTGTTTTCAAATATGCGCGCTGAGCCCTGGCGTGGGTGAGGGCTCGGCGGTGCCGGGCATGCCAAACACCGCGCGCCACAGGGTCAGCACCGCGTCGCGCTGCGGGGCTGCGGTTTGCGGGTTTATCTTGCCACTGGCCTCGTCGAGGCGGGCGTTGTGCTGGATGCGGCGCAGCGCGCGGTAGGCGTCGGCCGCGGTGCGGCCCAGGCCGTCGGGCAGCAGACCGGCCTGCTCGGCGTGGCGCAGCAAGGCGATGTTGCCGATGTTGCCGCGCAGCTGTGGATGCTCGCCCGAGCACAGCAGCACCAGATACTGCACGGCGAACTCCACATCCACCATGCCGCCGGGGCTGTGCTTGACGTCGAACAGCTCGCCGCGTGCCGGGTGGGCGGCGCGCAGGCGCGCGCGCATGGCGACGATTTCCGCGCGCAGCATCTCGGAGTTGCGCGGCGCCGAGATCACCGCCTCGCGCACCGCATCGAAGCTGGCCCGCAGCGCGTCGCTGCCGAGCACGAAGCGCGCGCGCGTCATGGCCTGGTGTTCCCAGGTCCAGGCGGTGTTGCTGCCGCGCTGCTGCTGGTACTTGGCATAGGCCTCGAAGCTCGTCACCAGCAGGCCCGAACTGCCGTTGGGGCGCAGCGCGGTGTCGATCTCGAACAGGTCGCCTTCGCCGGTCTTCACCGTGAGCCAGTTGATCAGCTTGCGCACCAGCGCCGCATAGACCTCGGGCGCACGTTCGTCGTCGTCGTCGAACACGAACACGATGTCGAGGTCGCTGCCATAGCCCAGCTCCTTGCCGCCGAGCTTGCCATAGGCAATGATGCCGAACTGCGGCTGCTCGCGGTGGCGGCCCTTGAGGCGCTGCCAGCACCATTGCACGGTCACGCGCAGCACGCTGTCGGCCAGCGCACTCAGGTCATCGGCCACCTGCTCGACGGTGATGCGGTTCTCGACATCACGGGTCAGCGTGCGGAAGATTTCCGCATGGTGGGCGCGGCGCAGCAGGTTCAGCAGGGTTTCGTCGTCGTCTTCGCCCGTGGTCTTGAGCGAGGCCAGGCGCAGCGCCAGCTCGCGCTCGAAGTCGGCGGCAATGAAGCGGTCGTTGAGGATGGCATCGCTGGCGAGCTCGTCGATCACTCCGGGGTGCTGCAACAGATAGCGCGCGGGCCAGCGCGCCGCGCCCAGCAGGTGCAGCAGGCGCTCATGCACCGCCGGACGCTCCAGCAGCAGCGCCAGATAGCTTTCGCGCCGCAGCAGCGGCTCCAGCCAGTTGATCAGGCGCACGCCGGCTTCTTCGCCCACGCTGCCGTCGGCCACCCACTGCGCGGTGCGCTGCACCAGGCGGAACAGGCGCGCGCGGGTTTCGTCGCGCAGGCTGGTGACGCGCGGGTGGTCACGCCATTCGGCGACGCGCGCCGACAACCGCGGCGGCAGCTGGGCAATCAGGTCATCGACCTCCTGCGGCGAGGCCACGGTGAGCGCGCGCGGACCGTTGCAATTGCCGGTACTGCACTGCGGCGGCGCATTGCCGCCAAGCAGGGTGTCGAATTCCTCGGCCACGAGTTCGCGGTGGGCGTCGAGCTGGTGCAGGAAGCGGCTGCAGTCGGGGTAGCCCATGGTCTGGGCAATCCACAGCAGGTCGTCGTCGCGCGTGGGCAGCACATGCGTCTGCTGGTCGTCGAGGTACTGGATGCGGTGCTCGACCTGGCGCAAGAAGGTGTAGGCCTGGGCCAGCGCCTCGGCGGTCTCGGCCGACATCAGCCCGGCGCGCGACAGGCGCTGCAGGGCTTCGAGCGTGGGCCGGCAGCGCAGCTCGGGGAACTGCCCGCCGCGCACGACCTGCAGCAGCTGCACGGTGAATTCGATTTCGCGTATGCCGCCGCGCGACAGCTTGACGTCGTTGGCGCGCCCCGGGTGGCCGGCGCTGCGCTTGGCCGCATGCTCGCGGATCTGGCGGTGCAGCGAGCGCAGCGCGTCGAACACGCTGTAGTCGAGATAGCGGCGGAACACGAACGGCAGGATCACGCCGCGCAGCGCCTGGACTTCGGGCGTGCGCAAGGTGTCGCGCGGTGCGACCACGCGACTCTTGAGCCAGGCAAAGCGTTCCCATTCGCGGCCCTGCGTCTGCAGGTATTCTTCGAGCGCGGCCAGCGACACCGCCGGCGGGCCGGAATTGCCATTGGGCCGCAGCGCCAGATCGACGCGGAACACAAAGCCATGCTCGGTCACTTCGCCGATCAGCGCATAGATGCCCTTGACCGCGCGGGCGAAATATTCATGGTTGGAAATGCGGCCCCGGCCATCGGGCTGGCCCGCGGTCTCGCCTTCGTGCTCGTAGACGTAGATCAGGTCGATGTCGCTGGAGACATTGAGCTCGCGTGCACCGAACTTGCCCATGCCCACGATCCACAGCGGCACCACCTGGCCCTCGGGGCCCATGGGCGCGCCGTGGCGGCTGTCGAGTTCCGCGCGCACCTGGTGGCAGGCCCGGTCCAGCGCCACCTCGGCAAGCTGGGTCACGGTCTGCGTCACCACGGCCAGCGGGGCCTGCTGGGCGCAGTCCAGCTGCACCAGGCGCTCCATCACCAGCTGGCGCAGCACGCGCAGCGCACCCGACAGCTCCATGCCCTGGTCCAGCAGGGCTTGCAGCGCCTGCTCCATGCCCGCGCGGTGCGGCACACCCTCGGGAAAAAGCCCGAGTTCGGCCGCGTAGCGCCGGTGTAAACGTTGGTAAAAACGCGACTGCTCGAGGCGGGAAAGGGCCTCGGGAGCAAGCTCGGAAGGAGAATAGTCAACGGTCTGCATGCGCATACTGGAATAACGGCGGACCGGCTGCCAACCCGTTGCCGCACCGATGCGGCCTCAGCGGGTGATAATTCCTGGCACTGACCTGCCCACCAATGATCGAACCCCAACCGCACCCCTCACGCCTCATCCATAGGATGGCTGGCATTGCGCGGTGGTCATTGGGATTGCTGCTGGCCTTCTGGCTGCTGCTCGCCACCGTCTGGGGGGTGCTCCATGGGGTCATTGTGCCGCGAATCAGCGACTACCGTCCGCAGCTCGAAAACCTGGCCGCGCGCACCCTGGGGGTACCGGTGCGCATAGGCGCGATCACGGCGCGCAGCGAGGGCCTGATGCCGGTCGTCGAGCTGGGCCGGGTCACCCTGCTCGACCCCGAAGGCCGCGTTGCGCTGGCCTTGCCGCGGGTGGTGGTGGCGGTGTCGCCGCGCTCGCTGCTGCGCCTGGGTGTGGAGCAGCTGTACATCGATGCGCCGCAGCTGGAAGCGCGGCGCGACGCCGCCGGCCAGCTGTGGATTGCCGGCCTGGCCCTGCCCGAAGCCGGCGAAGGCGACAGTCCGGCCGCCGACTGGCTGTTTTCACAGACCGAGATCGTGATCCGCGGCGGCCAGCTGCGCTGGACCGACGAACTGCGCCAGGCGCCGCCGCTGGCGCTGCGCGACGTCGATCTGCTGCTGCGCAACCAGGGCTGGCGCCACCAGCTGCGGCTCGATGCCACGCCCGACAGCGAATGGGGCTCGCGTTTCACGCTGAGCGCGCATTTCCGCGAGCCGCTGCTGTCGGCGCATGAAGGCAACGTGCGGCGCTGGAGCGGCCAGGCCTATGCCGATTTTGCCCAGCTCGATGTCGCCCGGCTGGGCCAGTACATAGACCTGCAGGGTGCAAGCGTCTCCCAGGGCCGCGGCACGCTGCGCGCCTGGATCGACGTGCAGCGCGGCCAGGTAGCGAAGATCACCACCGATCTGTCGCTGAGCGCGGTCGAAACCCGGCTGCGCGCCGACCTGCCGCCGCTGGCGCTGCGCGCGCTGCAGGGCCGGCTGACGCTCGAGCGCCTGTCCGGCGGCTATGCGCTGCACGGCCAGGCGCTGGGCTTCGAGACCGGCGACGGCCTGCGCTGGCCCGCGGGCCAGTTCTCGCTGCGCCACAGCCAGGCGCAAGGGGCCGCGGCCGAACTCGGCGCGCTCGGTGAGCAAGGCGAGCTGCGCTTCGAGCAGCTCGATCTGGCCATTGCCGCCCAGTTGGCCAGCCGTCTGCCGCTGGACGAGAGTGCACGCCAGCGCCTGCTGGCGCTGGCGCCGCGCGGCCAGGTCAAGGCCTTGCAGGCCCACTGGCGCGGGCCCATGGACAAGCCGCTGCAGTACCAGGTCAGCGGCGAGGTCCAGGACCTCGCGCTGGCCGAGCAAGCCGCGGCCAAGGGCACGGGCGTGCCCGGCGTCGACGGCCTGCAGGCAAAGTTCACCCTCAACCAGGCGGGCGGTTCGGCCCAGCTCAGCATGACCGGCGGCACGCTGCGCCTGCCCGGGGTGTTCGAGGAGCCGGTGCTGCCGCTGGACCATCTGAGCGGCGCGCTGCGCTGGCAGGTGCAAGGCGAGCAGATCGAAGTCCAGGCGCGCGATCTGCGCTTCGGCAATGCCGATGCCGAAGGCGAGGCCCAGGCCAGCTGGCATACCGGCCAGGGCGCGGCCACGCGCTTTCCCGGCGTGCTGGCGCTGACCGGTACGCTGCGCAACGCCGACGGCAGCCGCGTGCACCGTTACCTGCCGCTGGATATCCCCGCGAATGCGCGCCATTACGTGCGCGACAGCGTGCAAAGCGGCCGCGCGAGCCGGGTGCGTTTCAAGGTCGAGGGCGATCTGCACAAACTGCCGTTCGCGCAGCCCGGCACGGGCGAATTCCACATTGCCGCCGACCTGCATGACGTGACCTATGCCTATGTGCCGACTTCGGTGCAGTCCGCGGGCCAGAAGCCCTGGCCGGCGCTGACCCAGCTGTCGGGCGAACTGGTGTTCGACCGCGCGTCTATGGCCGTGCGCAACGCCCAGGGCCGGGTCGCCGGCCACCCGCGCATGCAGCTGCAGCGCATCGAGGCGCGCATTCCCGACCTGGCCCATACGCGTGTGGACGTGCAGGCCGAGGGCCGCGGCGAGCTCGCAGAAATGCTGGGCTTCGTTGCCGCCTCGCCCGTGGCCGGCTTCACCGAGCATGTCATGGACAATGCCCAGGCCAGCGGTGCGGCCCAATTGAAGCTGCACCTGGACCTTCCGGTCGACCATCTGGAGCAGTCCAAGGTGCAGGGCAGCGTGGCGCTGGCCGGCAACAGCCTGCGGCTGATGCCCGAAGTGCCGCTGCTGAGCCAGATCCACGGCAGCGTGCAGTTCTCCGACACCGGTTTTTCGCTCACCAGCCTGCAGGCCCGGGCGCTGGGTGGGCCCGTGCGCTTCGAAGGCGGGCTGCAGCTGCTGCCGGCCGCAGCGCCCGTGAGCCAGTCCCCGCTGAAGCTGCACGCGACCGGCACGGCCAGCGCCGAAGGCCTGCGCGCAGCCACCGAGCTCGGCGTGCTGGCCGACATCGCACGCAGCGCCCAGGGCCAGGCCGACTACATGCTGGACCTGGGCCTGCGCCGCGGCACGCCCGAGATCAACGTCACCAGCAACCTGCAGGGCCTGGCGCTGGATCTGCCGGCGCCGCTGGGCAAGCCGGCCGCATCGACGCTGGCGCTGCGTTTCGCGCACACCGTTGCGCCCTCGGCACTGGTGCCGGTGGCCGCGAACGCCGAGCCCCCGCCGCTGCACGATGAGATCGCGCTGCAGTGGGGCGATGTGGCGCGGCTGCGCTATGTTCGCGATGCCGCCGTGAGCCCGGCCAAGGTGCTGCGCGGCGCACTGGCCGTGGGCAGCCCGGCGCCGGTGCTGGAGATTCCCGAGCGCGGCGTGCACGCCCAGGCCGCGCTGGGCGAAGTGGACATCGACGCCTGGCAACAGGCGCTGCAACGCATGTTGCCGGCCGACACCGCAGCCCCGGCGGCCGCACCGGCAGACGCCGCCGCGCAAACCAAGGCCGACGCCGCGCTGCAGGCCTATCTGCCCGACACCGCGGCGCTCAGCGTCCACCGCCTCAAGGCAGGCGGCCGCAGCCTGAATGCGCTCAGCGCCAGCGGCACACGCCACGGCGGCCTGTGGAATGCCAAGGTCGAGGCGCGCGAGCTCAGCGGCTTTGTCGAATACCGCGAAGGCCATGCAGCCGATCCCGCGGGTCAGGTCTATGCGCGGCTGGCGCGGCTGTCGGTGCCGCAAAGCGTGGCCACAGACACCACCGAAGGCGAAGCCGAGTCGCTGCCGAGCAAGCAGCCGCGCAGCCTGCCGGCGCTGGATATCGCCGTCGAGGCGCTGGAAGTGTTCGGTCGGCCCCTGGGGCGCTTTGAAGTCCAGGCGCGCAACCGCCAAAGCGCCACCGATCCTGCGCGCCGTGAATGGCAGCTGTCCCAGTTCAACATCACCGCGCCTGAAGCGCGGCTGGTGGCCAGCGGCAGCTGGGGCCCGCAGCCCGGCGCGCCCGCACGGCCGCGCACGGCGCTGCGCTTTGCGCTGGAGATCGGCGACGCCGGCGCGCTGCTGGAACGCTTCGCCATGCCCGGCGTGATACGCAACGGCCGCGGCCGGCTCGACGGCCAGATCGCCTGGAACGGTTCGCCGCTGGCCCCCGACTACCGCTCGATGAACGGCCAGATGCATCTGGACATGGCCTCGGGCCAGTTCCTGCAGGCCGAGCCCGGCCTGGCCAAGCTGCTGGGCGTGCTGAGCCTGCAAGCCCTGCCCCGGCGTCTCACGCTCGACTTCCGCGATGTCTTCAGCAAGGGCTTCAGCTTTGACTTCGTGCGCGGCGACGTGCAGGTCGCCCAGGGCATTGCCCGCACCAACAACCTGCAGATGAAGGGCGTCAATGCCGCGGTGCTGATGGAAGGCCAGGCCGACATGCAGCAGGAAACGCAGAACCTGCATGTGGTGGTGGTGCCCGAAATCAATGCCGGCACGGCTTCGCTGGTGGCCACGGCCATCAATCCGGTCATAGGCCTGAGCAGCTTTCTGGCGCAGATACTGCTGCGCGGGCCGCTGATCGCCGCCGCCACCAAGGAATTCCGCATCGACGGCTCCTGGTCCGATCCGCAGGTCAATGCCGTCCCCTCCACCGCCAAATCCCGTGCCGCCAGCACCCCTGCCGCTCCAGGAGAGAACCCGCCATGAAAGTCGCCGCCCTGCAGATGGTATCCACGCCTGACGTGGCCGAAAACCTCCACGTTGCCGGCCAGTTGCTGCAACAGGCGCGCGCCGCGGGCGCGGAGCTGGCCGCGCTGCCGGAGTACTTCTGCGCCATGGGCCTGCGCGACACCGACAAGCTCGGCTACATGGAGGCGTTCGGCCAGGGGCCTATCCAGGACTTCCTGGCGCAATCCGCGCGCGAACTGGGCCTGTGGATCGTGGGCGGCACGCTGCCGCTTGTGGCCGATGACCCGCAGCATGTGCGCAACAGCACGCTGGTGTTCTCGCCGGCCGGCGACTGCGTGGCGCGCTACGACAAGATCCACCTGTTTCGCTATGACAACGGCCGCGAGCGCTATGACGAAGCCAACGTCATTGCTGCCGGCCAGCAGACGGTGCATGTGGACATCACCGACCACGGCGGCGCGCCCTGGCGCCTGGGCCTGAGCATCTGCTACGACCTGCGCTTTCCCGAGCTGTACCGCGCCCATGCCGCGCAGGGCTGCGACCTGCTGCTGGTGCCCAGCGCCTTCACCCACACCACGGGCCAGGCCCATTGGGAAGTGCTGCTGCGCGCCCGCGCCATCGAGAACCAGGCCTATGTGCTGGCGCCGGCCCAGGGCGGCCAGCACCCGAATGGCCGCCATACCTGGGGCCACAGCCTGGCGGTGGACCCCTGGGGCCAGGTGCTCGACATGCGCGACCAGGGCGCTGGCCTGGTGCTGGCCGAGCTCGAGCGCAAGCGCCTGGCACAAGTGCGCGCGCAACTGCCCGCGCTGCAACACCGCATTCTGTAGTTTTCCGCTGATGAGTCTCTTCGGTCCTTCTTCCGACACCATGTCCTTTCCCGACAGCACCCTCGCCGGCCCGGAGCCCGCGCCGCAGCGCTGGCCCTGGCGCCGCTGGCGCAGCGCCTGGCGCCGCTGGTCGCTGTGGACGGTGCTGGTCTTGCTGGTGGTCAGCATGCTGATCACGCTGGTCTGGCTCGCCGGCCGCTACGAGGCGGTGCAGGTGCAGGACCGGCTCGAGCGCGACGCGGCAAACGCCGTGGCCGACATCCGCACCGCGCTGAGCCGCAACCTGCAGGATCTGCAGGCGCTGAGCAACCAGACCGACGACCCGCAGGAATGGCGCGCGCGCGCCGCCGAAGTGCTGCAGGTGCGGCGCGAAATCCTGCGCATCGAGTGGCGCGACGCGCGCGTGCGCCTGCAGTCGTTTGCCGAGACGCCGTACCGGCCCATGCAGTGGGAGGAAAACCAGCGCGATGACAGCCAGTCGCATGCCCAGCTGACCTGCGCCAACGCGCGCCGGATCAACGGCCCGGCCTATTCGCCCAGCTACTTCCAGCTGCTGAGCGAAGGCCTGGGCTCGGAGATGATGGAAGTCTGCCTGCCGCTGTCGCACAACGGCCGCTATGAAGGCTTCATCATCGCCACCTATTCGCTGCAGAGCATCCTGATCAACCAGGTCAGCAAGAACCTCGCGCACAGCCAGGAGGTGTCTTTCACCGAGCCCGACGGCACGCGGCTGGCGCTGGTGGGCGCAGCCTGGCGCGGCACGCGGGTCTTCACCGCGCAGCAGATTCTCGACCTGCCGGGCAACATGCTGGTGCTGCGCCTGGACCACTGGCACCGCGCGCCCAGCGTGTTCCCCAACGTGCTCACGGCGCTGGTCACCACCATGTCGATCGCGCTGGGCACGGTGCTGGTCATCCTGGTGCGCGACAACCGCCGGCGGCTGCGCGCCGAGCGCGACCTGGGCGAGGCGCTGGCCTTCCGCAAGGCGATGGAGGACTCGCTGATCACCGGCCTGCGCGCGCGCGATCTCAAGGGCCGCATCAGCTACGTGAACCCGGCGTTCTGCGAGATGGTGGGCTTCACCTCCGAGGAGCTGCTGGGCCTGAACTTCGCGCCTTACTGGCCGCCCGAGCTGTCCGAGGAGTACCACCAGCGCCAGCTCAAGCGCCTGGCCGGCAAGGCGCCGCCCTCGCGCGAAGGCTACGAGTCGGTGTTCATGCGCAAGGACGGCACGCGCTTTCCGGTGCTGATCTTCGAAGCCCCGCTGATCAGTGCCCAGGGCCGGCACACCGGCTGGATGAGCGCGTTTCTCGACATCAGCCAGCAGCGCCGCATGGAGGAGCTCTCGCGCGCCTCGCAGGAGCGGCTGCAGGCCACGGCGCGGCTGGCCACCGTCGGCGAGATGGCCTCGCTGCTGAGCCACGAGCTGACCCAGCCGCTGATGACCATTGCCAGCTATGCCACGGGCTCGCTGAACATGCTGGGCCAGCAGGAGCCGGCCAGCGACAACCCGGGCGTGCTGCGCCAGCAGCTGCAGGACCTGCGCACCGCGATGCAGCGCATCGCCCACCAGGCCGAGCGCGCGGGCCGGGTGATCAAGAGCGTGCGCGACTTCGTGCGCCGCCGCGACCAGTCGCGCGAACAGGTGCATGCCAGCGAGCTGATCGACGCCGTGCTGCCGCTGGTGCGCATGCAGGCGCGCAAGCTGGGCGTGCGCGTCATCACCCAGCTCGACAGCGACCTGCCGCCGGTGCTCTGCGACCCGACGATGATCGAGCAGGTGCTGCTCAATCTCGCGCGCAACGGCACCCAGGCCATGGAAGGCGTCGAGACCCAGCCGCGCGAGCTGACGCTGCGCGTGCGCCACATCACCACCAGCGCGCATGCGAGCTGGCTGGAATTTTCCGTGATCGACTGCGGCAGCGGCATCGACGAAACCGTGTCCGAGCAGCTGTTCACGCCGTTCTTCACCACGCGCGAGGAAGGCATGGGCCTGGGGCTGAGCCTGTGCCGCACCGTGATCGAGCAGCATGGAGGGACGTTGCGCCACAGCCCCAACCTGCCGCGTGGTACGGTATTCGGTTTCACGCTGCCCGCTCCACCCCCTCAGAATTGAACCCATGGAACCCGTACAAAACGCCACCGTCTACATCGTGGATGACGACGCCGATGTGCGCGAAGCCCTGGCCTGGCTGCTGCGCTCGCGCCGGCTGCTCAGCGAGTCCTTCGACTGCGCCGAATCGTTTCTGGACATGCTGCAGTCGGCCTCGCCCGCGCGCCACCCCAGCTGCCTGCTGCTTGACATGCGCATGACCGGCATGAGCGGTCTGGCGCTGTTCAACCAGCTGCTGGCCGAAGGGCAGCTCGCGGCCATGCCGGTGATCTTTCTCACCGGCCACGCCGACGTGCCGACGGCCGTGGACACCGTCAAGCGCGGCGCGTTTGATTTCTGCGAGAAACCGTTTTCCGACAATGCGCTGGTCGACCGCATCGAGCAGGCGCTCGCGGCCTCGGACCAGCACCTGGCGCGCATGCGCGAGCGCGATGCACTGCGCAGCCGCCTGACCGACCTGACCGAGCGCGAACGCGATGTGATGCGCCTGGTGGTCGAAGGCATTCCCAACAAGCTGATTGCCGACCAGCTCGACATCAGCGTGCGCACGGTGGAAGTGCACCGCTCGCGCGTATTCGACAAGATGCAGGTCAAGTCCGCCGTGGAACTGGCGAATCTGCTGCGCACCGACGCCTGAAACGCCAAAGGCCCCTTGCGGGGCCCTTGGATCGGCGCCGCGAGCGGCACCTGGAGCGCTTGAGCGCTTAACGTGCTTGGCGTTCACCCACGAAAATTTCCACGCGGCGGTTGCGCGAACGGCCCTCATTGGTGCTGTTCGAGGCAATCGGCTCATAGGAGCCGCGGCCATCGGTCTGGATGCGGGTGCCGCCCACGCCGCGCGAGGTCAGGTAATTGCGCGTGCTGTTGGCACGCTGCAGCGACAGCGGGTTGTTGATGGCATCGGTGCCGGTGCTGTCGGTGTGGCCAATGATGCGCACATCGGTGTTCACGTTGTTGCGCAGACCATCGGCAAAGCGGTCGAGCACGGGAGCGAAGTTGCCCTTGATGTCCGAGCGGCCGGTGTCAAACGAGATGTCGCTGGGGATATCGAGCTTGAGCTGGTTGTCGGCGGTCTGCGACACTGCAATGCCCGTGCCCTGGGTCGCGGCTTCCATTTCGCGCTTTTGCTTTTCCATGTTGTTCGACCAGATGTAGGTGCCCAGGGCACCCACGCCGGCGCCGACCAGCGCGCCGGTGCCGGCCTTGCCGCCCGTGGCCGAACCCAGCACTGCGCCCGCCAGCGCGCCGACACCGGCACCCGTGGCCGTGCGGCGTTGCGTGTCGGACATGCCGGTGTTGGCACAGCCGGAAATCAGCACCACTGCAGCCGTGGCCGCGATCAAGATATTTTTGCGCATATTGGACTCCTTCAAATGAATGATCGGACTCTTGCCAGCCCTGGCCTGAGGCCGGGGGTGGAGAGCGAATTATGGTGCAGCGTACCAGCCTCGCCGCGCGGCTTCCGTAGGACAGACACCACAAGCGGGCCGCGGCTTCAGGGCGGCGGCGGCCCCTTGGAAGGCGGCGGTTTCGGCGCCTCCTGCGGGGGTTCGAGTTCCCCGCGTTTGCGCCCGGAAAACATGGTCCACCAGACAATAGCGATCAAAACGATCAATGCCAGCAACGCTTCAAGCAAAATCAGCCCCATGAATCTCAACCTCCTGCGCCTTGCGTCAATGGCGTTGATTGTAGGAACGCTTGCCGCGTGTTCCACACGCCCCATTGCAACGGTCGATACGTCCCCCATTCCCGAGCTCAAACCCGGCCCGTTCCCGGCACCGGTCGCGACCGCGCCCGTGGCCTTTCCCAAGAGCCGCTGGCAGCCCGTGGGCTGGAGCGAACTGCCGGGCTTCCAGAGCGACGCCCTGCATGAGGCCTGGAATGCCTGGGTCAAGAACTGCGAGCGCCCCACGGCGGCGTTTGCCGGCCTGTGCAGCGAAGTGCGCCAGCTCAGCATCGCCTCCGGCGACGAGCAGCGCGCCTGGATGCAGGCCAAGTTCCAGCCCTACCGCGTCGAAGCCAGCGACGGCAACGCCGACGGACTGCTGACCGCCTATTACGAGCCCCAGCTCGATGCCGCGCGCCTGCCCGGCAATGGCTACAACGTGCCGCTGTACCGCGTGCCCGCGGGCTTTGGCACGCGCAAGCCCTGGTATACGCGCCAGCAGATCGATACCCTGCCCGAGGCCCAGGCGGCGCTGGCCGGCCGCGCGATTGCCTGGCTGCGCGACCCGGTCGATGCGCTGATCCTGCATATCCAGGGCTCGGGCCGGCTGCGGCTGATCGAAGCCAACGGCCAGATCCGCCAGGTGCGCGTGGCCTATGGCGGCACCAACGACCAGCCGTACAAGAGCGTGGGCCGCTGGCTGCTGGACCAGGGTCTGGTGCGCGACGCGACCTGGCCGGGCATCAGCGCCTGGATCGCGGCCAACCCGGGGCGCGTCAACGAGATGCTGTGGAGCAACCCGCGCTATGTGTTCTTCCGCGAGGAAGCGCTCGAAGGCCTGGACGCGGAGTTCGGCCCCAAGGGCGCCCTGGGCGTGCCGCTGACGCCGGGCCGCTCGATTGCCGTCGACCGCCAGAGCATTCCCTACGGCACGCCGGTCTGGCTGTCGACGCCCGGCCCGACGGTGGCCCTGAACCGCATGGTGTTCGCACAGGACACCGGCAGCGCCATCCTGGGCGCCGTGCGCGCCGATTACTTCACGGGCTGGGGCGTCGAAGCCGGGGAAATCGCCGGCCGGCTCAAGCAGAACCTGCGACTGTGGACCTTCTGGCCGCGCCATCTGACGCCGGGCGCCAGCCGCTGAACCGCTGCCGGCACCGCGCCTTAAATAGCAATATTCTATCTAGCTGTTTATATTGATAGGATAAATATTACAATGGCGCACCCCTTGCGCCGACTTCGCGCAGCGCATGCTGCTGACGGTGCGGGCATGCGGCCTGCAGAAAAAATGAAAGCTGCCGGACGCAGACTTTCATTTTTTTGCAGTTCATCCATATGCCCACAGACCCGAACATCGACACCACCGTATCGCCACCTGACGCGCCGAAAGCCGGCGCTGCCCGCGGCTCGGCGCCGTGGAGCGCCGCGGCACTCGAGCACCTAGACCCATGCCTGCTGCCGGACGATGACGCGTTGAATCACGCCATGGCAGAGCTTGCGCCAGTGGAACTGTTTTACCAGCCGCGCACGCCGGCCTCGCCTGCACAGTGGCTGCCCGCGCCAGCGCAGCCCCGGCCTGCGGCGCATGACATCCGCATCGAGGAATCCACTCCGCGGCCATCCACCCAGGAGCTGCATTTGCCGGTGCCACCGCTGCGTCCGACAGGCCTGCGCGACATTGCCGGCTCGCCGCTGAGCCACCTGGGCGCCGCCGCGGACCTGTCTACCGGCCTCTCGGACGAGCTGCTCCAGCCAACGCAAATGCAGGTGTCCAGCCCCTGCAGCAGCCTGGTGCTGCTGCGCCACGTCACACCGGAGTTCGACAGCACCCACCAGATCATGCGCATCCCCGCGCCGCAGGCCGTGCCGCCGGACGGCGTGGCCGCGGCCAGCATCGCGGTCCATGGTGCCGAGGGATTGCATACGCCGGTGCGCGACGCCAGCGTGTTCCAGCCGGAGATCGCCCGGGTGGACACGCCGTCGCTGTCCCTGGCCTTGGAAAAAGCCTGGCTTGCGCATCAACCGCAGTCCGCGGCCCCCTGCAGCAACATACCCCAGAGCGCACCACCGCTGCTGGCGCGGCTGCCTGCTGTCATCCCGCCCGTGCAACATGCGTTGAACGAGAACGACGCCGCGTACCAGCAGGCCTTGGCCAGCGAGCACGCACAGATCGCCGCGCTGGCGGCAGCCGAACTCGGCGAGCTGCGCTGTCACGCAGCCGCCAAGCCGCAGTACACACCGATGATGGCGCAGCTGCGGGTCAGCATGCGCAGCGTGCACCAGCGCCAGGACCACCACGCTGCGGACGCAGACAGCGACAGCGACGCCAGCGCTGCGCAACTGGTCGGCACGCCCCTGCCCGGCCTGCATTCGGGCCAGGGCGGCGGCGCGATTGCCGACCTATGAGGATTCGGCGAAGTAACGCGTGACGCGCGGCGGCCCTTCGCCCACGTGGAAGGCCAGCTTGCGGTCGCGCAGCGAGACGTCATAGGCCGTGACCCGGTCGAAGCGGCGCAGGTGCTCGGTCCAGGATTCATCGATGATCTGCTCGACGAAGCGCTCGGGCTGGCTCATGCTGTGCAGCAGGCTCCAGCCACGCGCGCCCTGGCGCATGCGGCTGCGCCGGCTTTCCTGCATCAGCTGGCGGAACTCCTCGGCGCGCGTTGGCTGGATGATGTACTCGATGGTCACCACCACGCGCCCGGCTTCGGGCGCCATCGTCGCTTCGGGCGCCTTGAAAGCCTGCGACGGGCTCAGGTCCTCCTCGATCTGCCGGTCGGATGACAGGCGCTGCACCAGCAGCATGGCGATCACGCCGCTGATGGCGGCGATGATCAGGCTGGTGGACACCGTGGTGATCGATGCCACCTGGCCCCAGAGCGCCGCGCCCAGCGCCGTGCCGCCCATGATGGACATCTGATAGATCGACATGCCGCGCGCGCGCACCCAGTTGGGCAGCGACATCTGCGCCGCGACACCCAGCGTGTTGGCGGTGGAGATCAGCGCGATGCCGGCCAGCAGCATGGCCGCCACGGCCACCGCCAGATGCGGCGCCAGCGCCACGGTGATGGTGGCCAGCGCCTGCGCGCTGACACCGGTCAATATGAGTTTCTCGCGCGGCAGCGCCTGGCGCAGCCGCGGCAGCAGCGTGGCGCCGATGATCGCACCCGCGCCCATCGAGGCCAGCAGCAGCGTGAAGGTGCTCGCGCCGCCCTCGTCGCCGGAGTGCAGGCGCTGGGCGACCAGCGGCATCAGCGCCATGATGGCGGTGGTCTGGAAGAAGAAGCAGATGGTGCGCAGCAGCACGGCGCGCATGCGCGGTGACTCGCGCACGAACTGCAGGCCCACGCGCATGGCGCTGGGCAGGCGCTCGCGGCCCAGCGGGCTGTCGGTGTGCTGGCGCTTCCAGCGGATCAGCACGAAGCCCGAGATCACCGACAGCAGCGCGTTGAGCACGAACACCCAGGCGCTGCCCAGGCTGGCGATGATGGCGCCGGCGACCAGCGGGCCGATGATGCGCGAGGCATTCATGGCCACGGCGTTGAGCGCCATGGCAGAGGGCAGCTGCGGCTTGGAGACCAGCTCGGGAATCAGCGCCGAGAACACCGGCCAGCGCATCGCCAGGCCAATGCCGTTGGCAAACGTCAGGGCCAGCAGCAGGTAGGGCGTCATGTAGCCCGACAGCACCACCGCGCACAGCACCACGGCCACGGCCGCGACCCAGAACTGGGTGACGATGAAATAGCGCCGCCGGTCGAGAATGTCGGCCAGCGCGCCGCTGGGCAGGCCCAGCAGGAACACCGGCAGCGTCGACGCCGACTGCACCAGCGCCACCAGCACCGGCGAGGTGGTCAATGAGGTCATCAGCCAGGCCGCGGCGACGTCGTTCATCCACATGCAGGTGTTGGCCGCGACCCACACCAGCCACAGCATGCGGAACGTCGGCTGGGTCAACGGCGCCCAGACCGCCTGCGCCGCCTTGGACTGCGCCGCCTGGCTGGCCGAAGCCTGGGCGCTGGCCCGGTCGGCATCGGCCATGCGCGACGGATCCTCGAGCAGCGCGTCGGCGTGCACACCCGCCGGAGGGCCGCTGGCGTGACCGGGTTGCAGTGGCGAAACAGGGGGCGATTGTGGCGGTATCTCTTCTGGCATGTGACCCGATTTTGCTAGCAAAGCCGGCTTTGTGCTTGCTCGGCTTGGTTTCATTTAGCGCGCGTAGCCGTTGCCCGCCCCGGTACGCAGCAGATGCGCCAGGGGCAAAGCCGCGCTGGCCTTGATCTCGCCGAGTGAAAAGCTGGTCTGCACATCCTTGACGTTGGGCAGGTTCAGCAGCACGTTGCGCGCGAACTGCGCAAAGCTGTCGAGATCGCGCGTCACGACCTGCAGCTCGAAGGTGCCCGAGCCGCTGATGTAGTGGCAGGACACGATTTCGGGAATCTTGCGTATCGCCTCCTCGGTCTCCAGCGTCAGCGGCCCCGAGGTGCGCACCACGTCCAGGCGCACGAAGGCCAGCACGCCCAGGCCGATCTTGTGCCGGTCGATCTCGGCGTGGTAGCCCTTGATGAAACCCGCCTCCTCGAGCGCGCGCACACGGCGCCAGCAGGGTGCGGCCGACAGGCCCACGCGCTGCGCCAGCTCGGCATTGGTCAGGCGCGCATCGGCCTGGAGCTGGTCCAGGATGGCCACGTCGAATTTGTCCAAATTATTCAAAATCTCCCCCTCCAGAGCAAGAACCTTTCTGAGAATAGCCAAAACAACGCAAACAACGCAATCACTTATCGCGGGCTCAGGAATACACTGGTTGACAAGCAAGTGCCCGCGCCGGGAGCTCTTTCGGCGACAGAAAAGCACTCTTCCATCCGATGGAGACAAACTATGAACGCCCCACTACCCGAGCACCTGCGCCGTGCGCTGGAGACCGTCACACTCGATGACAAGTATGCGTTGGCCGAAGGCCGCGCTTTCATGAGCGGGGTGCAGGCCCTGGTCCGCCTGCCCATGCTGCAGCAGCAGCGCGATGCCGAAGCCGGCCTGCGCACTGCGGGCTTCATCAGCGGCTACCGCGGCTCGCCGCTGGGCACCTATGACCAGGCGCTGTGGGCCGCGCGCAAGCATCTGGCCAAGCACGACATCGTCTTCCAGCCCGGCGTCAACGAGGAACTGGGCGCGACCGCGGTCTGGGGCACGCAGCAGCTGGACCTCTATCCCGAGACCAAGAAATTCGACGGCGTGTTCGGCATCTGGTACGGCAAGGGCCCGGGCGTGGACCGCTGCTCCGATGTGTTCAAGCACGCCAACATGGCGGGCACGGCCAGGCATGGCGGCGTGCTGGCGATTGCCGGCGACGACCACATCAGCAAGAGCAGCACCGCCGCGCACCAGAGCGACCATATCTTCAAGGCCTGCAGCACGCCGGTGTTCTTCCCCAGCAGCGTGCAGGACATCCTCGACATGGGCCTGCATGGCATTGCCATGAGCCGCTTCTCGGGCCTGTGGTCGGGCATGAAGACCATCCAGGAGGTGGTCGAGTCCTCGTCCAGCGTCTCCATCGATCCCGACCGCGTGAAGATCGTGCTGCCCGAGGATTTCGTCATGCCGCCCGGCGGCCTGCACATCCGCTGGCCCGATGCGCCGCTGGAGCAGGAAGCGCGCATGATGGACTACAAGTGGTACGCCGCCCTGGCCTATGTGCGCGCCAACCGCCTCAACTACAACGTGATCGAAGGCCCCAACGACCGCTTCGGCCTGATCGCCAGCGGCAAGGCCTATAACGACATGCGCCAGGCGCTGGTCGACCTGGGCCTGGACGACGACGTCTGCCGCCAGCTGGGCATTCGCGTGCACAAGGTCAACGTGGTCTGGCCGCTCGAAGCCACGATCACGCGCGAGTTCGCGCGCGGCCTGCAGGAAATCCTGGTCGTCGAGGAAAAGCGCCAGGTCATCGAATACCAGATCAAGGAAGAGCTCTACAACTGGCGCTCCGATGTGCGCCCCAACGTGCTGGGCAAGTTCGACGAGGGCGAAGGCGACACCTCGGGCGGCGAATGGAGCCAGCCCAATCCCAGCCAGAACTGGCTGCTGCGCGCCAAGGCCGACCTGACCCCGGCGCTGATCGCCAAGGCGATTGCCAAGCGTCTCAAGAAGCTGGGCATGCCGGAGCACATCGTCGCGCGCATGGAGCAGCGCCTGGCCGTGATCGATGCGCGCGAACGCGCGCTGGCCGCGCCGCTGGTCGAGACCGGCGAGCGCCAGCCCTGGTTCTGCAGCGGCTGCCCGCACAACACCAGCACGCGCGTGCCCGAAGGCTCGCGCGCCGTGGCCGGCATTGGCTGCCACTACATGGTGACCTGGATGCCCGACCGCAACACCTCGACCTTCACCCAGATGGGCGGCGAGGGCGTGACCTGGGTCGGCCAGCAGCCGTTCACCACCGAGCCCCATGTGTTTGCCAACCTGGGCGACGGCACCTACTTCCACAGCGGCCTGCTGGCGATACGCCAGAGCATCGCCGCGGGCGTCAACATCACCTACAAGATTCTCTACAACGACGCGGTCGCCATGACCGGTGGCCAGCAGGTCGGCGAACGCCCCGAAGGCCATTCGGTGGCGCAGATCGCGCACAGCCTGCGCGCCGAAGGCGTGGTCAAGCTGGTGGTGGTCACCGACGATCCCAGCAAATACGAAGGCCGCACCCACCATGTGAAGGGCAGCGCGGCGCGTGCCGGCCACCCCGAGCTGCTGGACGACCTGCCCGCGGGCATCGAAGTCTTCCACCGCGACGAGCTCGACCGCATCCAGCGCGAACTGCGCGCCACGCCGGGCTGCAGCGCGCTGATCTACGACCAGACCTGCGCCACCGAGAAGCGCCGCCGCCGCAAGCGCGGCACGCTGGCCACGCCGGACCGCGTGGTGGTGATCAACGAACTGGTCTGCGAAGGCTGCGGCGACTGCTCGGAGCAGTCCAACTGCTTGTCGGTGGAACCGGTGGAAACCGAGTTCGGCCGCAAGCGCCGCATCAACCAGAACAGCTGCAACAAGGACTTCTCCTGCCTCAAGGGCTTCTGCCCGAGCTTTGTCACCGTCGAAGGCGGCACGCTGAAGAAACCGAAGAAGGAGAAGAAGGGCCAGCTGGAGCTGCTCGCGCCGCTGCCCGAACCGGTGCTGCCGCTGGCTGAAAGCGCCTGGGGCATCGTCGTCGGCGGCGTTGGCGGCACGGGGGTCATCACCATAGGCTCGCTGCTGGGCATGGCGGCCCACCTCGACGGCAAGGGCGTGATCACGCAGGACGCCGGCGGCCTGGCGCAAAAGGGCGGCGCCACCTGGAGCCATATCCAGATTGCGCAGAGCCCCGACGCCATCTACACCACCAAGGTCGACACCGCCAAGGCCGATCTGGTGATCGGCTGCGACCCTATCGTCGCGGCGCACAAGTCCACGCTGGCGGTGATGCAGCCGGGCCGCACCTATGTCGCGCTCAACAACCACGCCACGCCCACGGCGGCCTTTGTGCATGACCCCGACTGGCAATTCCCCGGCGGCAACTGCGCCAGCGCGATTGAAAGCGCGGTCGGCGCCGGCCTGGTCGGCAGCTTCGACGCCGAGCAGGCGGCGGTGCAGCTGATCGGCGACAGCATCTACGCCAACCCGTTGCTGCTGGGCTATGCCTGGCAAAAGGGGCGCGTGCCGCTCACGCATGCCGCGCTGATGCGTTCCATGGAGCTCAACGGCGTGCAGGTCGAGAACAACAAGGCCGCATTTGAATGGGGCCGTCGCTGCGCCCATGACCTGGCCGAAGTGCAGGCGCTGTACCAGGCCAGCCAGGTCATTCATTTCGCGAAGAAGCCGGCGCTGGCCGAAGTCGTCGCCAAGCGCGTGGAATTCCTCACCGCCTACCAGAACGCCGGCTATGCGGACCGCTACCGCGCGCTGGTGGCCCAGGTCGAAGCCGCGGAAAAGCCGCTGGCCAAGGGCACGCGCCTGTCGGAAGCCGTGGCGCGCTATCTGTTCAAACTGATGGCCTACAAGGATGAGTACGAAGTGGCGCGCCTGCACACCGACGCGGCGTTCACGGCCAAGCTGGGCCAGATGTTCGAGGGCGATTTCAAGCTGGTGCACCACATGGCGCCGCCGTTGCTGTCGCAAAAGGATGAACAAGGCCATCTGCGCAAGAAGGCGTTCGGCCCCTGGGTGCGCAATGCGTTTGGCGTGCTGGCCCGCCTGCGCGGCCTGCGCGGCACGCCCTTCGATGTGTTTGGCTATACCGAGGAACGCCGCACCGAGCGCGCGCTGATCGAGGAATACCGCGCTGATGTCGCCGAGCTGCTGCAGGGCCTGACACCCGAGCGCCTGGCGCTGGCGGTGGAGATCGCCAGCCTGCCCGAGGGCATTCGCGGCTATGGCCATGTGAAGGAGCGCCACCTGGAAGCGGCGCGCGCCAAGCGCAAGGAATTGCTGACCCAGTGGCGCGTGCCTGTGACACGTGTTGCGACCGAGACTGCGCAGCGCAACGCCGTGCCGCACTGACCCCCTCTCCAAGGGAACTTGTCACGCCCGCCAGGCCCCAAGCCTGGGCGGGCGTGCTGCTTTCAGGGGTGCTGTCATGCGGGCAAATACCCAAATGCCTGCGGGTCGGCCCTGAAGCCAATGAGAAACACCCGCATACAATGTTCCGTTACCCATCCGGCGCGCAGCCCGCGGCTGGAGAGAATTCTTTTTTGCCCATCCATCTGTGGAGTCTTCGCCGTGTTTATTTCTTCCGCTTTTGCCCAGACCGCCCCTGCTGCCGCTGCCGAGGGCGCAGGCATGATGGGTTCGCTCACCGGCATGCTGCCGCTGGTGCTGATGTTCGTGGTGCTGTACTTCGTGATGATTCGTCCCCAGATGAAGCGCCAGAAGGAACACCGCGCGATGATCGACGCGCTGGCCAAGGGTGACCCAGTCGCCACCGCCGGCGGCATCATCGGCACGGTGACCGGCCTGTCCGAAGGCTTCGTGCAGCTGGAAATCGCGCCTGGCGTGATCGTCAAGATCCAGCGCAGCGCCGTGACCCAGGTCCTGCCCAAGTAAGCTCCGGCCTCTTCCGCATTCGAAGACCCCGGTCTTCCCCCTGGCCCGTCGCCTGATCCCAGGCTGCCGGGCCCTGCCTTCTGAGAGATACGAGCGCGATCATGAACCGATATCCGGTCTGGAAGTACGCGATCATCGTGATCGCGCTGCTGGTAGGTGTGCTTTACACCCTGCCCAATTTTTTCGGTGAAGCGCCTGCAGTGCAGGTGTCTTCGGCCAAGGCCACCGTCAAGGTGGATTCCGCGGTGATGCAGCGGGTCGAGGAGGCGCTCAAGGCCGCCAACGTCACGCCCGACACCCTGACGCTCGAAGGCACTTCGGTGCGCGCGCGCTTCAACACGCCCGACGAACAGCTCAAGGCCAAGGATGCCATCCAGCGCGCGCTGGTGCCCGATGCCAATGACCCGGCCTATATCGTCGCCCTGAACCTGGTGTCGCGTTCGCCCAACTGGCTCACCGCCATCGGCGCCAAGCCCATGTACCTGGGCCTGGATCTGCGCGGCGGCGTGCACTTCATGCTGCAGGTCGACATGCAGGCGGCGCTGACCAAGAAGGCCGAGTCCTTCACCGGCGACCTGCGCAGCAGCCTGCGCGACAAGAACATCCGCCATGGCGGCATTTCGCGCGAAGGCCAGAACATCGAGATCCGTCTGCGCGACGAAGCCTCGCTGACGGCCGCGCGCAACCTGATTGCCGACCAGTACGCCGACCTGCAGACGACCAGCCAGCCCGACGGCAGCGACTTCCGTCTGCGCGCCTCGATCAAGCCCGAAGCCCTGCGCCGGGTGCAGGAACAGGCGCTCAAGCAGAACATCGTGACCCTGCACAACCGGATCAACGAACTCGGCGTGGCCGAGCCCGTGATCCAGCAGCAGGGCCTGGACCGCATCGTCGTGCAGCTGCCCGGCGTGCAGGACACCGCCAAGGCCAAGGACATCCTGGGCCGCACGGCAACGCTCGAAGTGCGCATGGTCGACGAATCCACCGAGGCGCGCGCCGCCGAGATGGGTTCGGGCCCGGTGCCGTTCGGCGACGAGAAGTACCTGGACCGCAGCGGCCAGGCGGTGATCGTCAAGAAGCAGGTCGTGCTCACGGGTGAGAACCTGACCGATGCCCAGCCCGGCTTTGACGGCCAGACGCAGGAACCCACCGTGAACCTGACGCTCGACGCCAAGGGCGCGCGCATCTTCAAGGACATCACGCGCGAGAACGTCGGCAAGCGCATGGCCATCGTGCTGTTTGAAAAGGGCAAGGGCGAAGTCGTGACGGCGCCCGTGATCCGCGGCGAAATCAGCGGTGGCCGGGTGCAGATCTCCGGCCGCATGACGACCATGGAAGCCAACGACACCTCGCTGCTGCTGCGCGCCGGTTCGCTGGCCGCGCCCATGGAAATCATCGAGGAATACACCATCGGCCCCAGCCTGGGTGCCGACAACATCGACCGCGGCATCCACTCCGTGGTCTGGGGCTTCGTGGCGATTGCCGCCTTCATGTGCGTGTACTACCTGATGTTCGGCGTGTTTTCCACGGTCGCGCTGTCGGTCAACGTGCTGCTGCTGCTGGCCGTGCTGTCGATGCTGCAGGCCACGCTGACGCTGCCCGGCATCGCCGCCATGGCCCTGGCCATCGGCGTGGCCATCGACTCGAACGTGCTGATCAACGAGCGCATCCGCGAGGAACTGCGCGCCGGGGCCTCGCCGCAGTCGGCGATCAACTCCGGCTATCAGCATGCCTGGGCGACGATTCTGGACTCGAACGTGACCACGCTGATCGCCGGTCTGGCGCTGCTGGCCTTCGGTTCGGGCGTGGTGCGCGGCTTTGCCGTGGTGCATTGCATCGGCATCCTGACCAGCATGTTCTCGGCGGTGTTCGTTTCGCGCGGCCTGGTGAACCTCTGGTACGGCAACCGCAAGAAGCTCAAGCAAATCTCGATCGGCCAAATCTGGAAGCCCGAAGACGCATCTGAGTTGCGCTCGGTGGCAGCCAAGAAGTAAGGAGGAAGACCATGGAATTCTTCCGCATCAAAAAAGACATCCCGTTCATGAAATACGCGTTGATCCTCAACGCGATTTCTCTGCTGACCTTCGTGCTGGCGGTGTTCTTCCTGCTGACGCGCGGCCTGCACCTGTCGGTGGAATTCACCGGCGGCACGGTGATGGAAGTCGCCTATGTGCAGAGCGCCGACGTGGGCAAGATCCGCGAGACGGTCTCGGGCCTGGGCTATGCCGACGTGATCGTGCAGAACTTCGGCACCTCGCGCGACGTGATGATCCGCCTGCCGGTGCAAAAGGGCGCGACCTCGGCGCAGCAAAGCGAGCAGGTGCTCACTGCGCTCAAGGCCGCCGACCCTGAAGTCACGCTGCGCCGCACCGAGTTCGTCGGCCCGCAGGTCGGCGAGGAGCTGGTGCACAGCGGGCTGATGGCGCTGGGCATGGTGATCCTGGGCATCGTGATCTACCTGGCCTTCCGCTTCGAGTGGAAGTTCGGCGTCGCGGCGGTGATCGCCAACCTGCACGACATCGTGATCATTCTGGGCTTCTTCGCGTTCTTCCAGTGGGAGTTCTCGCTGGCGGTGCTGGCCGGCGTGCTGGCGGTGCTGGGCTACTCGGTCAACGAGTCGGTGGTGATCTTCGACCGTATCCGTGAAGCCTTCCGCAAGTTCCGCAAGCTCAGCACGCCCGAGGTCATAGACCACGCGATCACCTCGACCATGAGCCGCACCATCATCACCCACGCTTCGACCGAAGCCATGGTGCTGTCGATGTTCTTCTTCGGCGGCCCCAGCCTGCATTACTTCGCGCTGGCGCTGACCATCGGCATTCTGTTCGGCATCTACTCCTCGGTGTTCGTGGCCGCGGCCATTGCCATGTGGCTGGGCGTCAAACGCGAAGACCTGGTGAAATCCCCGAAGAAGGACCACGACGCGAACGACCCGAACGCAGGGGCGGCAGTGTAAGAATCGGGGTTCATGGCTTCCCCGCCCCCTCCCCCCGCCGCGCCTGCCACCGGGCTGGTGCGCCAGGCGCGCCAGCAACTGGTGCAGGACCTGCGCCAGGCGTTGCCGGACATGGCGGCGCGCATGGGTGCATTTCTCGAACAGCTTGCCGATCAGGTCGGCACGCAGCGCGAGATGCAGGCCCATCGCGCCGCGCTCGAACGCTGGCGCGCACAGCGAGCCGCCTGGCTTGCGGCCTGCGGCAAGGCGCTCGAAGCCGCGCTGGCGGCGTCCAGCCTGCCCGCCGCGGCCCCGCGCAGCAGCATCACGCACATCGACGCTTTCGAGCTGCTCAGCGACGATGCCATAGAAAATCAGATCCAGGCCGCGCGGCTGGCCCTGGCGGCCGACGAACTCGCCGGCAGCAGCGTTGAAGCGCTGCGCCTGCGCAGCCAGTGGCTGCAGCAGCAGGAACTCGCGGCCGACGACCTGCTGCGGCCCGAGACCTTTTGCGAACTGCTGGTCGAACAGTGGCGCCTGAGCGGGCTCACGCGCAGCGACCTGCACGGCGTGACGGCACCGCTGCAGTCGGCGCTGGGCGAGCTGCTGCAAGCGGCCTATGCGGCGCTGCACGCGCTCTATGACAGCGAGGGCGTGCCGCAGTCCGAGGAACTGGCGGTATTGCGCCGCAACCCTGACACCATCCAGCCCTCGCTGCCCATGCCCATGGACCAGCCCAAGGCGGCGGCCACCGCCCATCCGCTGCTGCGCGCACGCCACCGGGCCCAGGAGGTGGTGCAGCAGTTGCGCCATATGCTGGCGCCGGCACGTTCCGGCGGCGCGCCGGGCGCGGCGGCCACCAGCCAGGCCTCGCCCAGCCTGCTGCAGGCGATGGCCGAGCAGGCGCCGGCCGAGGCCTCATGGCAGTCGCAGCTGTCGACGCTGGGCAGCGCCGGCGGCCCCGCCGAGATCAGCCAGCTGGCACGCGCGCTGCGCCAGCGCTCCAACGGCTGGAAGCAGCAGGCGTCGGCCCCGGGCGACCGCGCGGCCATTGAAGTCGTGGCGCTGATGTTCCAGAGCATCCTGGCGCAGGACCGCATTCCGCCCTCGATACGCGTGTGGTTTGCGCGCCTGCAGCTGCCCGTGCTGCGCGTGGCGCTGGCCGAGCCGGACTTCTTCAGCAACCTGCAGCACCCGACGCGGCTGCTGATCGACCGCATGGGCGCCTGCGTGCTGGGCTTTGACGCCACCAACATGGCCGGCAGCGTGCTGGAGACGGAAATCAGCCGCATCGTGCAGACCATAGAGCAGTTTCCCGAGACCGGCCAGCGCGTGTTCCAGCTCGCGCACGAGGAGTTCGAGAAGTTCCTCGCCGGCTACCTCACGCAGGAGCAGTCCAAGGCGCGCATCATCTCGGTGGTGCAGCAAATGGAAGAGAAGGAAACGCTGACCATCCAGTACACGATAGAGCTGCGCCGCCTGCTTCAGGACATGCCGGTGCGCATCGAGCTGCGCAACTTCCTGTTCCGCGACTGGGCCGAGGTGCTGGCGCTGTCGGCGGTGCGCATGGGCGCAACGCATGCCCAGACACTGGCCTTCAAGCAGGCCGCCAGCGACCTGGTCTGGGCCGGCAGCGCCAAGCCCACGCGCGAACAGCGCGCGCAGCTGATACGCAGCCTGCCGCAGCTGCTGCAGTGCCTGCGCGAAGGCCTGACGCTGGTCGGCATGTCCGCCAGCGTCCAGGCCGAGCAGCTCAAGCGCCTGACCGACACCCTGGCCGAAGCCTTCATTGCCAAGACCGCGGCGATTGCGCCCGAGGACCTCGAAGCGCTGGCCCGGCGCCTGAGCCATCTCGAGGACTTCATGGCCAGCGACGCCGTCCCGGACGACACCCCGCTGTCGCCCGAGAACATCGAGACCCTGCTGGGCATAGAGATCGCCGGCCTGCAGGTGCTGGGCAATACCACGCAGCCGGTCGACCCCACCTTGCTCGAATGGGCGCGCACGCTGCAGCCCGGCAGCTGGTTCACGCTGGACCACAACGATGCCAGCGTGCAGGTGCAATATGCCTGGCACAGCAACCAGCGCCAGCTGCATCTGTTTGCCACGCTGGGCGGCCAGTGCTATCTGCTGCCCCTGCAGCGGCTGGCGAGCTATCTGCAGTCGGGCCTGCTGGTCTGGCATGACGCGGAAGGCGTGACGCTGCGCGCGACGCGCGACGCACTGGAAAAGCTCGAGGCCAACCCCGAGCGCCTGCAAGCCTAGCTGCGCTCCAGGCGCTGGAACAGCCCGCCCGCCAGCCGCGCCACGCGGCCCGCGAGCTCCAGCTCCAGCAACACCACCTGCAGCTGCGCCGCGCTCCAGCCGGTGCGCGCCACCAGGTCGTCCAGTCCCAGCGGGGCAAAACCCAGTGCCGCGAGCAGTTCGCTTTCCACCCGGGTTTCGGAGGGGTGGGGCCTGGCCGGGACCCCGGCCGCGGGCGCACGCTGCGGCAGGCCCTGCAGCTCATCCAGCACGTCCTGGGCGGTCTCGACCAGCTTCGCGCCCTGGCGCAGCAGCGCGTGGCAGCCGCGCGACTGCGGCGCGTGGATGGAGCCGGGAATCGCAAATACTTCGCGGCCCTGCTCCGCTGCCAGCCGCGCGGTGATCAGCGAGCCCGAGGCCAGGGCCGCCTCGACCACCAGCGTGCCCTGGGCCAGCCCGGCAATGATGCGGTTGCGCTGCGGAAAATGCGCGGCCAGCGGCGGCGTGCCCAGTGGATATTCGCTGACCAGCAGGCCGGCGCGCGCAATGCGCTGGGCCAGCGCGGCATTGCGGCGCGGATAGGGCTGGTCCAGCCCCGTGCCCCAGACGGCAATCGTCGCCGGGCCGGCATCGGGCGCATGCCCTTGGCTCGCGGCGCGCAGCGCGCCCTCATGGGCCGCGGCATCGATGCCCAGCGCCATGCCCGAAACGATGCACAGGCCGGCCGCGCACAGCTCGTGGGAAAAGCGCTGCGCGTCCAGCAGGCCCTGCGCGCTGGGGTGGCGGCTGCCGACCACGGCCAGCGCGCGCTGTGCGGGAAACAGCGCCGCCGTGCCCGCGAACGCCTGGGCCGGACCGGCGACATACAGCAGCAGCGGGGGGTCTTCGGTGGCCAGCAGGCCGGCGGGATAGCGCGGGTCGGCCAGCGTGATCAGCGCATGCGCCAGGCCTTCGGGCGCGGACTGCAGCCATTGGCCGCAGGTGTCGATCACCGCGCGCTGCGCGGGCGTGACCGTCATCAGCGCCGTGCGCTGGGCGGGGGTGAGCTCGGTGCGCCAGGCCGTGGGCGAGTGCGCGAACACCGCCGGTGCCGAGCCGCAGGCCGCCAGCAGGCGCCGCGCCAGCGCGCGGCCTATTCCAGGCGCCAGGGTCAGCCTCAGCCAGGCCGAGAGTTCGTCCTGATCCAAGGCCTGGGGGTCCATGGTGGGCCGTTCAGCGCGGCGCCACCAGGTGGTCGCCCACGACGACAGGGCGGCGCACCTCGAGAATCAGCGCATAGGAGACGCGGTCAAAAGTGCGAAACACCATGGCCAGGCCGTTTTGCTCGCGCGGCAGCTGCACGCGCTCGCGCTCGCCGGCGGTCTTGTCGACAATCACATCGCCCTGGGTCACGATCTGCAGTACCTGGCCGGCCGTCATGCCATCGCGCGTGCCGCGATTGATCGCCACCACCTGGTTCTGCGCGGCGAACTTGACGGCGGAGTCGCCATAGAGCGAGACCACGCGCGCCTTGGCATCGGCCTGGGCGGCATGCGGCACATAGTTCGCATAGCTGCGCTCGGGCGCGGGCAGCAGCCGGTCACCGGCATAGATCTCGCTCTTGGCATCGGTGATGTCTATGGTGGCCGGCGCCTGGCTTTCGCGCACATTGCCCTTGGCATCCTGCACGCTGACCAGGGTCTCGCCCTCGACCAGCTCGGCCTGGCCCATGTACTGGGCCTCGTAGCCGAGGATTTCGCCGGTGTCCGGGTCCTTGAGCGCCAGCGCCTCGCGGAAAATGCGCCAGGAGCGCGTCGCTGCCGAGTCCGGCTGCGGCACCAGGCCGGTGCTGCCGCGCACATAGGCGCGGTCGGCGCTGGCCATGATCACGCGTTCATCGGTCGTGGCCACGATGCGCGGCGCCTGTGCCAGGCGCTCGGCGTCGACCACCAGCGGCTGCACCAGGAAAGGCTCGAGCAGGTGGGCGGGCAGCGTCGGCAAGGCCATGCTGGCCAGGCTTTCGCTGCGCGTGCGCGGCGACAGCCGCACCGTGGGCGTGCCGCCCGGCGCCCCAGCGCCGCCCATGCGCAGCCGCGCATAGCCATTGCTCTTGTCGAGGTACAGCACCTGGCCCGGATAGATCAGATGCGGGTTGGCAATCGCGTCGAGGTTCATGCCCCAGAGTTCAGGCCAGCGCCAGGGCCGGCGCAGGAACATGCCCGAGATGCCCCACAGCGTGTCGCCGCGGCGCACCGTGTACTCATCGGGCGCGGTGGCGGACAGCTCGCTCAACGGCACGCCCTGCTGTGCCACCTGCTGGGCCGTGGCGCGCTGCGTGGACGTGATCGGGAAGTGGCCCTGGGCGTGCAGCGTGGACAGCGCGGCCAGCAGCATGGCCCCGACTGCGCAGGTCCGCGCATTGGAAAATGCCGTCATCTCACTCCCTCTTTTGATCTGGCCGCAGCATGGCAGTAGGTAACAAAGCTTCACAGATTCTCGACGCAAGGCCTTGATCAGGCAATGATTATTGGACCAGCGTCCTGCGAAAAAAAGCAAAAGTGGCGAAAATAGCGACATCATTTTGTTGGCTGCCATGGCAATTCTTCCCATCCTCTGCTATCCCGATCCTCGCCTGCACAAGGTGGCCCAGCCGGTCACCGTGGTGGATGAGCGCATCCAGGCCCTGGTGGCCGACATGCTCGCGACCATGTATGACGCCGAGGGCATTGGCCTCGCGGCCACGCAGATCGACGCCCATGAGCGCGTGGTGGTGATCGATGTCTCCGAAGGGCGCGACCAGCCCATGACGCTGATCAATCCCGAAATTCTCTGGGCCAGCGAGGAGAAGCAGCTGGGTGACGAAGGCTGCCTGTCGGTGCCGGGCATCTATGACGGCGTGGAACGCTCGACCTCGGTCAAGATCCGCGCGATGGATGAAAAAGGCCAGACGCGCGAGATCGACGCCGAAGGCATGCTGGCGATCTGCATCCAGCATGAGATGGACCACCTGATGGGCAAGGTGTTTGTCGAGTACCTGTCGCCGCTCAAGCGCAACCGCATCAAGACCAAGCTGCTCAAGCAGCAAAAGCAGGACCGGCAATGAAGCTGCGCCCGGTGCTGTTCCTCTGGGCGCGCTGGGCAGTTTGGGGCACGGCGGGCCTGTGGCTGAGCGGCTGCGCCGTCGCCGAATGGCAGAAAATTGGCGCGTCGCGCGCCGAAGTGTTGCAGGACATGGGCCGGCCCACGCTCACGCTGGCGCTGCCCGATGGCGGCGAGCGCCTGCTCTACAGCCGCCAGCCCGCGGGCCAGCAGGTCTACCACCTGGATTTCGACGGCCAGCAGCGCCTGGCGCGCGTGCAGCAGGTGCTGACCATGGCGCAGTTCTTCACGCTGCGCAATGACATCGATACGCGCGACAGCGTGCACCGGCAATTCGGCCCGCCAGCGCTGGTCGAGCATGTAGCCAGCTTCAAAGGCGACATCTGGACCTACCGTTTGCTAGAGAATGGGGCTTCACGCCAGGCCCATGTGCACATCGACCCCACGGGGGTGGTGCGCCGCGTGATGTTCACCGACGAAGTATTCAACGACAGCGACCCTCTCGACTGAGCGGCCGCGCCTTTTCCCCTTAGTGATTGCATGAACGTCATCTTTGCCGGTACGCCGGAATTCGCCAGCGTGGCCTTGCAGCGCCTGCTCGATGCAGGCTTTCGCGTGCCCCTGGTCCTGACCCAGCCGGACCGACCCGCGGGCCGCGGCATGAAGCTGCAGGCCTCGCCCGTCAAGCAGTGCGCGCAGGCGCATGGCATTCCGGTGAGCCAGCCGCGCAGCCTGCGTCTGGACGGCAAATATCCGGAAGATGCAGCCCAAGCCCAGGCCGCCATTGCCGCGGCCCAGGCCGATGTGATGGTCGTGGCCGCCTATGGCCTGATCCTGCCGCAATGGGTGCTTGATGCGCCCGCGCGCGGCTGCCTCAACATCCACGCCAGCCTGCTGCCGCGCTGGCGCGGCGCCGCGCCCATCCACCGCGCGATCGAAGCCGGCGACGCCGAGACCGGCGTCACCATCATGCAGATGGATGCCGGCCTGGATACCGGCGACATGTGCCTGGTCGAGCGCCTGCCCATAGGCCCCACCGACACCACGGCCAGCCTGCATGACCGGCTCGCGACGCTGGGCGGGCGGATGATTGTCGAGGCGCTGGAGATGAGCGCCTGCGGCGGCCTGGCGCGCACGCCCCAGCCGGCCGAAGGCGTGACCTATGCGCACAAGATCGAGAAAGCCGAGAGCTGGATCGACTGGAAGCTGCCGGCCGCGGTCATCGACCAGCGCGTGCGCGCCTTCACGCCCTTCCCCGGTGCCGCCAGCCAGTGGCAGGGCGAAACCATCAAGTTCTGGGAAGGCCGGCCCGAGGCCCGCGAGCCGGGCGCGGCCGACGCAGGAACGGTGCTGGCGGCCGACGCAGGCACGGTGCTGGCGGCCGACGCAGGCACGGTGCTGGCGGCCGACGCAGGAACGGTGCTGGCGGCCGACGCCGCGGGCGTGGTCGTGGCCTGCGGCGAGGGCGCGATGCGTTTCACCCAATTGCAGCGCGCGGGCGGCAAACGCCTGGCCGCGGGCGACTTCCTGCATGGCTTTGCGCTGCCCGCGGGCGCGCAGCTCGAAGCCGCGCCATGAGCCAGATACCGCCTGCTGGCGCTGATCTGCACGCCGTGGCCCAGCGCGCGCTGGGCATTGCGCGCGACCCGGCCTTTCGCGTCGGCATGCGCGACATGAGCGGCGTCTCGCTGGGCATTGCCGCCTGGGCCCTGGTCACGGGCGTGGCCATGGTCAAGAGCGGCATGACGGTGTCCATGGCCTTGTTCATGTCCTTCGTGGTCTATGCCGGCAGCGCCCAGCTGGCCGTGCTGCCGCTGATGATTGCCGGCGCGCCGCTGTGGGTGGTGTGGTTCACCGCGATCTGTGTGAACCTGCGCTTCGTGATCCTGAGCAGCATGTGGCGCACCTATTTCGCCCATCTCGCGCGCCGCCACCGGCTGGCCGTGAGCTATTTCAGCGGCGATGTGATCTTTGTGGCGTTCTTCAAGCGCTACCCCGGCGGCGAGCGCAGCGCCGAGCAGCTGCCCTATTTCTGGGGCGCGGCCGCCACCAACTGGGTGGTCTGGCAGGCTTTTTCGGTGGCCGGCATCTTTCTGGCCGACCAGGTGCCGCTGTCCTGGGGCCTGGGTTTCGCCGGCGTGCTGGCGCTGCTGGGCGTGCTGTACTCCATGCTCACCGACCGCACCACCTGGACCGCGACCGGCGTCGCCGCGGCCGTCGCCGTGGCCGCGTTTGCGCTGCCGCTCAAGCTCAATATCCTGGCCGCGATTGCCGCCGCCGTGGCCGTCGGCCTGATGATGGAAAACACCGAGCGCCGTCTGCGCGAATGGCGCGCGGGCCCGGCGACCTTGCGTCCGCCCGATCCGGCGCGCGGCGAGAAGAATCCGGTGCTGCCGCTGGATGAGGAGCAGCGCCCATGATGGATTCCTGGTGGCTGTTTGCGCTCAACTGCCTGGGCCTGGGCGCGATCACGCTGTTCACGCGCGCCTTCTTCATGTTCCCCGAGCGCGAAGTGCCCATGCCGCACTGGCTCAAGCGCGGCCTCAAATACGCACCGCTGGCCGCGCTCGCGGCGGTGATCGCGCCCGAGCTGGTGATCACCCAGGGGGCGCTGATCCACACCCTGCTGGATGCGCGTCTGCCGGCCGTGGTGCTGGCCACGGCCTACTACTTCTGGAAGCGCGGAATCCTGGGGACGATTGTGGTGGGAATGGCGGTTTACCTGCCGTTGCATATCGGGCTCGGCTGGTAGCCAGGTGGCGCCGCCTACAATGGCGGCGCTTTTCCATCAATACCCCCATGCCTGCTGCCAGGCAATCCGCCGCCATGAACATTCTTCGCTTCTCCGATCTGTGTGCCCAGGGCAAAGCCCAGGGCCAACGCGTTTTCATCCGTGCCGACCTGAACGTTCCGCTGAACGGCGCGGGTGAAATCACCGAAGACACGCGCGTGCGCGCTTCGGTGCCCTGCATCGAGATGGCGCTCAAGGCCGGCGCGGCGGTGATGGTCACCAGCCATCTGGGTCGTCCGACCGAAGGCCAGTTCCAGCCCGCCGATTCGCTCGCTCCCGTGGCCAAGCGCCTGTCCGAGCTGCTGGGCCGTGAGGTGCCGGTGATTGCCGACTGGGTCGATGGCGTGCAGGTCCAGCCCGGCCAGGTCGTGCTGCTGGAGAACTGCCGCGTCAATGTCGGCGAGAAGAAGAACCAGGAAGCGCTGGCGAAGAAGCTGGCCGCGCTGTGCGACATCTTCGTCAACGACGCGTTCGGCACGGCCCACCGCGCCGAAGGCACGACCTACGGCATCGCCCAGTTCGCGCCCGTGGCCTGCGCCGGCCCGCTGCTGTCGGCCGAGATCGATGCGCTGCAGAAGGCGCTGGCCGCGCCCGCACAGCCGCTGGTGGCCATCGTTGCCGGCTCCAAGGTCTCGACCAAGCTCACCATTCTCGAAGCCCTGGCCAGCAAGGTCGACCAGCTGATCGTCGGCGGCGGCATCGCCAACACCTTCATGCTGGCCGCGGGCCTGAAGATCGGCAAGTCGCTGGCCGAACCCGACCTGGTGGACAAGGCCAAGGCGGTGATCGACGCCATGGCCGCGCGCGGCGCCCAGGTGCCGATTCCCACCGACGTGGTGGTCGCCAAGACCTTTGCCGCCGATGCGCCCGCGACCATCAAGGCCGCGACCGACGTGGCCGATGACGACCTGATCCTGGACATCGGCCCCGAGACCGCGGCGCGCCTGGCCGAGCAGCTCAAGGCCGCGGGCACCATTGTCTGGAACGGCCCGGTGGGCGTGTTCGAGTTCGCGGCGTTCGAGAACGGCACGCGCACGATTGCGCAGGCAATTGCGCAATCCCAGGCGTTCAGCATTGCCGGCGGTGGCGACACGCTGGCCGCCATTGCCAAGTACGGCATCGAAGACCAGGTGGGCTATATCTCGACCGGCGGCGGTGCCTTCCTGGAAGTGCTCGAAGGCAAGAAGCTCCCGGCCTTCGAGATTCTCGAGAAACGTGCCAACGGCTGATTGCCAAGCCAATGCCCTGCCCCGAAGCCCCGCATGCCGGGGCTTTTTGCCGCCCGGCCTTAAAATCGCGCCCCATGACTTTCCTCGACATGCTGCGCAACGCCGGCTCGCAAAACCAATCCATGCTGTGCGTGGGTCTCGATCCCGAACCCAACCGCTTTCCTGCCGCGATGCAGGGCGATGCCTCGAAGATCTTCGACTTCTGCGCCGCCATCGTCGATGCCACCGCCGATCTGGTGAATTCGTTCAAGCCGCAGATCGCCTACTTCGCCGCCCACCGCGCCGAGGACCAGCTCGAACGCCTGATGGCCCACATGCGCGCCGTCGCGCCCCATGTGCCGGTGATCCTCGACGCCAAGCGCGGCGACATCGGCTCCACGGCCGAGCAGTACGCCAAGGAAGCCTTCGAGCGCTATGGTGCCGATGCCGTGACCCTGTCGCCGTTCATGGGCTTCGATTCGGTCGCGCCCTATCTCAAGTACGAAGGCAAGGGTGCCTTCCTGCTGTGCCGCACCTCCAACCCCGGCGGCGACGACCTGCAGGCGCGCACGCTGGCCGATGTGCCCGGCAGCCCCAAGGTGTTCGAGCACATCGCCGCGCTGGCCCAGGGCCCGTGGAACCTCAACGGCCAGCTCGGCCTGGTGGTCGGCGCCACGCGCCCGCAGGAGATCGAGCGCGTGCGCGAGATCGCGCCCACGCTGCCGCTGCTGATTCCCGGCGTGGGCGCCCAGGGCGGCGACGCCGTGGCCACCGTCAAGGCCGGGCTGCGCACGCACGGCAGCATCATCGTCAACTCGTCGCGCGCCATCCTCTACGCATCCTCTGGTGCCGACTTTGCCCAGGCCGCACGCGCCCAGGCCGAAGCCACCCGCGCCACGCTACAGCAAGCGGCGCTGAGCTGACCGGAGCGCCCGGCCATGCAGATCAAATGGCTGGAAGACTTCCTGATGCTGGCCCAGGAGCGCAGCTTCACGCGCGCGGCCGAGCTGCGCCATGTGACACATCCGGCCTTCGGGCGGCGGATTCGCGCGCTCGAGGCCTGGAGCGGCACGGCCCTGGTCGTGCCCGGCAGCAGCCCGGTGCGGCTCACGCCCGCGGGGGAAAGCTTTCTCGAAACCTGCGGCCTGATGACGCGCACGCTGGCGCAGTCGCACGAGGAGCTGCAGTCCATTGCCGGCCAGCAGGCGCAGACCATCCTGCTGGCCACGGGCCGCACGCTGGCGCGCACCATCGTTGCCGACTGGCTGCTGCGCCTGGGGCCACTGCTGCAAAACAGCCCGCTGACGGTCTACACGCGCACGCTGCACGAGGCCGTGACCATGCTGGAGCAGGATGAAATCCACTTCTCGCTGATCTACCACCACCCGGCCATTGCCGTGCGCTGGGACGCGCGCCAGTTCAGCTATGTGCAGATCGCCAGCGACCGCATGGTGCCGGTGTCGCGCGCCAATCCCGAGGGCCAGGCGCGGCACAGCTTTGCCGCCCCGGGCAGCGTGCCTTATCTCGCGTACCCGCACCGCATGGCGCTGGGCCGGCTGGTCGAGGACCATCTGTCGCAGAACCCGAATGCGCCGCGGCTGCACCGCATCCTCGAATGCGATTCGGCCGATGCGCAATACGAGTATGTGCACAAGGGCCTGGGCGTGGCCTGGCTGCCCTGGTCCATGGTGCATGCCGACTGCAAGGCCAGGCGCCTGGCGCTGGCCGGAGGGCGCAACATGGAAGTGCGCTTCGACGTGCGCCTGTACCGCGCCAAGCGCCGGCTGAGCACGGCCGCAGAGGAATTCTGGCGCCGGGTCACGGAAAGGTAAGCACCCCCTGAGCGACTACGTCGCTTCCCCCTCTCAACCTTCGGTGGAGGGGGCGGCCGGCCAGGCACGGCACCCTCGGTGCGGGGCGGCCCTTCCTCGGTGCCCCTGAGCTGGGACATGCCTGCGCCAAGGCTCCGAGTTAACGCAAGCAGACAGCTTGGCGTTCGTGCCATAACAGCACGGTCTCGTGCCGTTATGGCACCAGATCAGGCCCTGGGAGTTTTGACAATCGACGTTATCCCAATAAGGAATCGCCTCATGCAAAATACTTCTATCCTGCGCCGCACCGCCCTGGCCTGCGGTATCGCCCTTCTGGCCGCCGGTTCCGCCTTCGCCGACCCCTCCTACCCCAACAAGCCGATCACCATGGTCATCGGCTACCCGCCGGGCGGCAGCACCGACCTGATCGGCCGCATGGTCGGCACCGAGCTCGCCACGCGCCTGGGCCAGCCCGTCGTGATCGAGAACCTGGGTGGCGCCGGCGGCGCCATCGGCGCACAGAAGGTCGCCAAGGCAAATCCCGATGGCTACACCATCATGGTCGGCGCCAACAACGAGCTGGCGATTGCCCGCCTGATCAACAAGAGCGTGAAGTACTCGATCCAGGACTTCACCGCGCTGGGCCTGGTGGCTTCGCAGCCCATGGTGCTGGTCGCTTCGCAAAAGGCCGGCGTGAAGAACACCGCCGAATTCATCGCCGCCGTGGCCAAGAACCCCGGCAAGTTCAGCTACGGCAGCTCGGGCGTGGGCACGGCCTTGCACCTGGCCGGTGAAACCGTGCAGGACCAGGGCAACCTGAAGATGACCCACATCCCCTACCGCGGTGTGGCGCCCCTGACCACCGACCTGGTCGGCAACAACATCGAATACGGCGTGTTCGTGCTCTCCAGCGGCCTGCCGCAGATCCAGTCGGGCAAGGTCATTGCCCTGGGCACGACCGAAGCCAAGCGCTCGGCCATCACGCCCGACATCCCGGCCCTGTCCGAGAACCCGGCGTTCAAGAACGTGGACCTGGGCTCCTGGTTCGCGATGATGGGTCCTGCCAACCTGCCCAAGCCCATCCAGGACAAGCTCAAGAAGGCCTTGAGCGACACGCTGGCCTCGGCCGACTTCCGCAAGAAGCTCGCCGCCACCGGCTCCACCGTGATGGACCAGAAGGTCGATCCGGCCAAGTTCATCGACGCCGAAATCGCCAAGTACGCGAAGATCGTCGACATCGCCAAGATCGAAGACTGAAGCGATGGCCGAACTGCACTTTGACCTGCCGGCGCCCGATATCGGCGCCTGGCGCGCGGGCAACACCGGCACCGAAGGCGTGTGGCGCTTCGACTCCGGCCTGCCCGGACGCAGCGTGATGATCACGGCGCTGGTGCATGGCAACGAACTCAGCGGCGCCTGGGCGCTCAAGGGCCTGCTCGAAGCCGGCCTGCGCCCGCTGCAGGGTGCGCTGACGCTGGTGTTTGCCAATCTGCAGGCCTTCGATCGCTTCGACCCGAACGCACACGACGCCTCGCGCTTCACCGACGAAGACCTCAACCGCCAGTGGATCGACGAGCGCATCGACGCCGGCGACACCAACGAGCGCCGCCGCGCCGCGGCCTTGCGCCCCTTCGTGCGCCAGGTCGACTGGCTGCTGGACCTGCACTCCATGCACGAGCCCTCGGCGCCGCTGCTGCTGACCGGCGTGCAGCCGCGCAACCAGTTGCTGGCCAAGCAGATGGGTGCGCCCACGCACGTGGTGATCGACGCCGGCCACAAGGACGGCACGCGCCTGCGTGACTACGGCCGCTTTGGCCTGCCCGACGGGGAAGCTGGCGACTCGCGCTCGCTGCTGGTCGAATGCGGCTTCCATGGCGACCCGGCGAGCCGCGACGTGGCCCAGGACCAGTGCCTGCGCTTCCTGCTTGCGGCCGAAGTCATAGACCAGGCCGAGGCCGATCGCCTGCTGCCCGGCTGGCGCCTGCCCGATCCCGCCCCCCAGCTGGCGCTCACGGTGACCGGCCCGGTGGTGGCGAAGAGCGAGAACTTCCGCTTCAACGCCCCGTTCACCGGCCTGGAGCACTTTGCCCAGGCCGGCACGGTGATCGGCGACAACGATGGCGAGCCCGTCGTCACGCCTTACGACGACTGCGTGCTGGTCATGCCCTCGGTGCGCCAGGCGCGCGCCGGCGTGACCGTGGTGCGCTTCGCGCGCTCGGCGCCGCTCTGATGGGCCCGGCCCGCCGCTGGCGGGTGCCTGTGGATAACATTGGGGGCAAGCGGCAGCGCCCATGAAAAAAGGCCCCGATGCCAATTTGGCATCGGGGCCTTTTGCTTGTCCGGCGCCTACTTCGCGCCGACCTGCACCGTCACCGGCTTGCCGAAGATGGTGTAGCTGTAGGTGCCATCACCCATCTTGTAGGTATAGCCGGGCAGCACGGTGGCCGTGCCGGTGGCGCTGAAGGTCACGCGGCCATCGGCCCCGACGGTATGCGCGGGCGCGCCGTCCAGCACCACCACCTGGTTGCTGATGACATCGCTGGTGGCGCCGACCTGGGTGGTCAGCGAGACCGGCACGCCAAGCGCGCTCTGCGCGCTGGCATTGACCGTTGCCGCCGACGCGATCGCCACCGGGAAGTCCTTGGCCCAGTAGGCGTGGTCGGTGGTGATGCCGTGCGTGCCGTAGCTGTAGAAGCGGTGGAAATCGTTCTGGTTGTTGACCGTCCAGGGCCAGAACGTGATGCCGCGGTGCTTGGCGGCCTCCATCGTCGCCGGCTTGGGGCCGTTGGCGTACGAGGGGTTGTAGGTCGACGAATAGAGCTGCGTGGCGTTGAGAATGTTGCGCAGGCTCACGCCGAGATCGGCATTGTCGGCCGTGCTGTTGAGGAAACCATTGCTGATTTCCGGCAGCGTCGCCGTCATGCGGTTGATCTGGTCGCCGAGGAAGGAGATGGCCACCACCTGGTCCTTGACGCCGGCCTTCTCGAGTTCCTCCTTGAGCAGCGGCACGATGCCTGCGCTGGCACTCTTGAGTTCAATGAAGTGGGTCACGTTGCGGCCCTTGAACTCGGCGAAGAATTCCTGCAGCGTGGGCACCGAGTAGCCGCTGATCTTGGTCTTGAGCGCCTTGACCTGGGCCAGCGTCATGCTCTCGATGTTGCCGGTGCTGGTGGTGGTGCGGTTGACGGTGGCGTCATGCATGATCACCAGATGCCGGTCGGTGGTCATGTAGATGTCGTTCTCGACCGCATCGGCGCCCGCGGCCACGGCCGCCTTGGCGCCCTCCAGCGTGTTCTCGTCGGTGGTGCCGGGCATGCCACGGTGGCCGGTGACCAGCGGCTTGCGCAGCAGGGTGTTGGCCGGCAGCTTCCTGAGCACCGCGGAGTAGACGCTGGCGTCGGCCGAGATCACGCCATTGACGCCCGTAGTCAGCACTTCGGCGGCTTCGGCCTGGGTGCGGGCCGAGGACTTGGCCCAGGGCGTGATCAGCAGGCGCTGCAGGTGGGCGACCGTCGTGCGGTTGGTCATCACCGCCGGCAGCACGGCGATCTTGGCCTTGGCGCGGTTGGTGGCGCTGACCACCTGCAGAATGTCCTGCGCGCTGTTGCCCAGGATGGACAGGCCCGAGAAATCCACCGCCGTGCGCACCGCGGGAATGGCGCGGCGCGCGCTGGCCAGCAGCTCGACGTTGTCCGACAGCAGGGTCACATCGCCCAGGTCGTTCTCGCGCGCAAAGGCCTCGAGCGCGTTCACCGTGGCCATGTCGGCGATGCGCAGCACCGGAATGGTGTTGCGCTCGGTCTGGGCCAGGTAATGCGCCAGCGAGGCCAGGCTTTCGCCGCTGTCGCTGCGCAGGTTCAGACTGCTGTCGATCTGGAACAGCGCGTTGCTCGCGCCGCTGCCGGCCAGCGGAGTCTGCGCCGCCATGGGCTGCACCAGCGTCGGCGCCATCGACGCCAGCGTGCCGCTGTCCTGCACCGCGATCACCTTGCTGACGTCGGGCAGCGCCGTGAGCTGCTGCGTCACCTTGATGCTGTCGACGCGCATGATGGCGCCGGTGGTCTGCAGGCCTACGCCGCCCCTGGCCATGGCTTCGTCCAGCGTCATGTCGTGCATGAGCGTGTTGTTCAGGTACTGGCGCACGCGGTTGCCGTGCACGATCACCGTGGCGGTGTAGACCTTGGCCGGGTCGATGTTCTCGCTGAAGGCCTTGGTGCCGCCCACCGCCCACTGGCCGGCCTTGCGCAGCGCGAACTCGGTGCCGTTGGCCGCCGTGGCGGTGACGCGCACCGCGAACTGGTAGTAGGGATCGTAGGGACGGGTATTGTCCGCAGCCGAGGTGCGGTACATCACGCTGGCCCAGCGGGTGGCGTTGTTGGGCGAATCGATGGTGAACTGTGCGTCGATGCGGTAGTTGCCCAGCGCCTGCAGCGCGGCCGGCAGCACCACGGCGGTCATTTCGCTGCTGTGGGCGCGGCCGTCGATAAAGAGGCTGCCGTCGCGCACCGACACCGTGCCGCGGTTGGCGGCCGGTGTGGTCCAGCCCGCGGGCAGCGCGGTGAGGCCGTCGAAGCTCTCGTCGACATAGACCTCGGCGACGGGTTCGGGGGTCTCTGGCGTGGGTTCCTCGGGCGCCGGTGTCTCGGGGCTGGGAACGACCGGAATCTCCGGTGTCGGCAGTGTGGGCGCCGTGGGGTCGGTTGGGGCCGGGCTGGTTGCATCGTTGTTGTCGCCACCGCAGGCCGCCAGGCTGATGGCCAGAAAGGCCGCCACTACTGTCTTGTTCATCTCGTCCTCTTGTTATGGGAAAAGTCTGAATCTAGAAGGACTGCATGACAGCCGCATGGCGCGGAGGTAACAGAAACGTTGCAACAGTTCCCATGCCAGCCTGTGGATAAAAATGTGGACAACGTCAGCGCAGGCGCGCTGGCGACAGCTTGAGGGCGTCCACGCCCTGGGCCTGCAGGCCCGCATCCAGCGCCTCGCCCAGCAGCAGATTGCGCGCCAGCAGTCCCGCGGCATAGGCGGTCTGTATGCCATAGCCACCCTGTGCGGCCAGCCAGAAAAAGCCTGGCTGACCGGCTTGGAGCGGCGCATCCCAGCCAATCACCAGCTCGCCGTCGTCGACAAACGAGCGCAGTCCGGCCCAGGTATGCGAGGGCCGGCGGATCTGCAGCGTGGTGTTCTCCTCGATGTGGAAAATTCCGGTCGCGACGTCGATTTCCTCGGGCACGACGTCATGCGGCGTGGTCGGGTCGGCATTGGCCGGCGAACCCAGCAGCTGGCCGGCGTCGGGCTTGAAATAAAAGCTGTCGTCGACGCCCATCACCGCCGGCCAGTGCCGGGTTTCCATGTCCGCGGGCGCGGCAAAGGTAAAGGCGCTGCGGCGTTTGGGCACCAGCCCCAGCGGCGCCACGCCGGCCAGCGCCGCCAGCGCATCGGCCCAGGCGCCGGCGGCATCGACCACATGCCGCGCTGCAATTCGCTCGCCATCGGCCAGATCGATCTGCCAGCAGCCCTGCGCCGCATCGCGCACCAGCGACACCACCTCGGCCGAGCAACGCACCTGGCCGCCCTGGAGGCGCAGCCCGCGCAGAAAGCCCTGGTGCAGGCCATGCACATCCAGATCGCGCGCGTTCTCGTCGAGAAAGCCGACGCTGATCACCTCCGCGCGCAGGCAGGGCACCAGCGCCAGCAGCTCTGCCTGTTCGAGCCAGCGCACGGCCTGGGAATGGCGGCGCGCTTCGGCGTACGCCGCTTCGAGCTGCGCACGCTGGTCGGCGCGCGCCACATAGAGCGCGCCGCGCGGGCTCAGCACCGGCTCGGGCATGAAATCGGCGGGCGGCGCGGTGTAGAACGCGCGGCTGGCGCGCGTCAGCGCCTGCACCTGGGGCGGGCCGTAATGTTCGAGAAACAGCGCCGCCGAGCGGCCCGTGGAGTGGTAACCGGGCTGGCTTTCGCGCTCGAGCACCAGCACCGATGCCCGCCCGGCCAGCTGCCAGGCCACGGATGCGCCCGCAATGCCGGCGCCGACCACCACGAAATCAACGGGGGACATAGGACCTCCTGAAAAACACGGGCCGGGTCGCTATGGTTGCCTGCGGCGCGGCGCCCGCTTGTCGGCGCACAGGCGCACGCCAAGCCAGCGGGCAACGGCTCAGCCCAGATACCGCCGCAGATAATGCCCCGTATGGCTGCCCGCGTGCGCAGCCACTTCCTCGGGCGTGCCCGTGGCCACCACGTTGCCACCGCCCGAGCCGCCTTCGGGGCCCATGTCGATCAGCCAGTCGGCGGTCTTGATCACGTCCAGATTGTGCTCGATCACCACGATGGTGTTGCCCGCGTCGCGCAGCTGGTGCAGCACCTTGAGCAGCAGGTCGATATCGGCGAAGTGCAGGCCGGTCGTGGGTTCGTCGAGGATGTAGAGCGTGCGGCCGGTGTCGCGCTTGCTCAGCTCCTGCGCGAGCTTGACGCGCTGCGCCTCGCCGCCCGACAGCGTGGTCGCGCTCTGGCCCAGGCGGATGTACGACAGGCCCACGGCCAGCAGCGTCTGCAGCTTGCGCGCGATGGTCGGCACGTCCTGGAAGAACGCATGCGCGTCCTCGACCGTCATCTGCAGGATCTGCGCCACGTTTCTGCCCTTCCACAGCACTTCCAGCGTCTCGCGGTTGTAGCGCTCGCCGTGGCAGATGTCGCAGGGCACGTAGACGTCGGGCAGGAAATGCATCTCGACCTTGACCACGCCATCGCCCTGGCAGGCCTCGCAGCGCCCGCCCGAGACATTGAAGCTGAAGCGCCCCGGGCCGTAGCCGCGCTCGCGCGCGGTCGCGGTTTCGGCCATCAGATCGCGAATCGGCGTGAACAGGCCGGTGTACGTTGCCGGATTGCTGCGCGGCGTGCGGCCGATGGGCGACTGGTCGACATTGATGACCTTGTCGAAATACTCGATGCCGACCACTTCGTCGTGCGGCGCGGGCTCTTCGCTGGCGCGGTAGAGCTGGCGCGCGACCTCGGCATACAGCGTGTCGTTGACCAGCGTGCTCTTGCCCGAGCCCGAGACGCCCGTGACGCAGGTGAACAGGCCCACGGGGAATTCCACCGTGACGTTCTTCAGGTTGTGGCCGCGCGCGCCAACCACCGTGATGGCCTGCAGCTGGCCCTGGCGCGCGACATGCTCGGCCTGGCGCTCGGCGCGGCGCAGCGCCGCGGCCGAGACCGGAAAGCGCGATTTGCCGGCGGCGGGCGCCGGTTCGGCGGACTTGACCACGGGCAGCCAGGGCGTGCGCCGCTTGGGAACCTCAATGCTCTGCGTGCCCGCCAGATAGCGGCCGGTGGGCGAATCGGGGTTGTCGCGCACCTGGTCAAACGTGCCCTGGGCCATGACGCGGCCGCCATGCAGGCCCGCGCCCGGGCCCATGTCGATGATCTGGTCGGCGGCGCGCATCATGTCCTCGTCGTGCTCGACGACGATCACGCTGTTGCCGATGTTGCGCAGGTGCTGCAGCGTGGCGATCAGCCGGTCGTTGTCGCGCTGGTGCAGGCCTATGCTGGGCTCGTCAAGCACATACATCACGCCCGTGAGGCCGCTGCCGATCTGGCTGGCCAGCCGGATGCGCTGGGCTTCGCCGCCCGACAGCGTCTCGGCGCTGCGGTCCAGGCTCAGATAGCTCAGGCCCACATCGTTGAGGAACATCAGCCGCGACGTGATCTCGCGCACCACCTTGTCGGCGATGTCGGCCTTCGCGCCCTGCAGCTTGAGCTGGGCAAACCAGGCATGGGACTCGGCCAGCGTCGCGCGGCTGACTTCGTAGATCGCGCGCTGCTGCTCGCCCTCGCCTATGCGCACCCAGCGCGCCTCGCGCCGCAGGCGCGTGCCTTCGCAGTCGGGGCAGCAGCGCGTGCTGCGCAGGCGCGCGAGATCGTCGCGCACCACGCTGGAGTCGGTCTCGCGGTAGCGCCGGGTGATGTTGGGAATCACGCCCTCGAACGGATGGTGCTTGATCAGCGGCTGGTGCTTGTTCTTGCCGCTGTCGCTGAAATAGGCAAAGGCAATGGCCTCCTCGCCCGAACCCCAGAGCACGGTATTGCGCACCGCCTCGGGCAGTTCCTCGAACGGCTGCTCGACATCGGCGCCGTAATGCGCGGCCACGCTTTCCAGCATGGTGAAGTAATAGGCATTGCGCCGGTCCCAGCCCTTGATCGCACCGCTGGCCAGGCTCAGCGAGGGAAAGGCCACGACGCGCTCGGGATCGAAGGCATCGCTCATGCCCAGACCATCGCAGGTCGGGCAGGCGCCCTGGGGCGAGTTGAACGAGAACAGCCGCGGCTCGAGCTCGGGCAGCGAATAGCTGCAGACCGGGCAGGCGAACTTGGCGCTGAACCAGTGCTCGACGCCGGTGTCCATCTCCAGCGCGATCAGCCGGCCGCCGGCGTCGGCGCCGCCCGCGCGCAGCGCGGCCTCGAAGCTTTCGGCCAGGCGCTGGGCGGCATCGGGGCGCACCTTGAGGCGGTCGATCACCACGTCGATCGAGTGCTTCTCGTTCTTCTGCAGCTGCGGCAGCGACTCGACCTCGTGGATCTTGCCGTCGATGCGAAAGCGCACATAGCCCTGGGCCTGGAGCTGCGCAAACAGCTCGGTGAACTCGCCCTTCTTCTCGCGCGCCAGCGGCCCCAGCACCATCAGCTTGGTGTCCTCGGGCAGCGCCAGCGCCGCATCGACCATCTGGCTGATGGTCTGGGACTGCAGCGGCAGCTGGTGGTCCGGGCAATACGGCGTGCCGGCGCGCGCGTACAGCAGGCGCAGGTAGTCGTTGATCTCGGTGACCGTGCCCACGGTGGAGCGCGGGTTGTGGCTGGTGGCCTTCTGCTCGATGCTGATGGCCGGCGACAGGCCTTCGATCAGGTCGACATCGGGTTTGTCGAGCCGGCCCAGGAACTGGCGCGCATAGGCCGACAGGCTTTCGACATAGCGCCGCTGCCCTTCGGCATAGAGCGTGTCGAAGGCCAGGCTGGATTTGCCCGAGCCCGACAGGCCGGTGATCACCACCAGCTGGTTGCGCGGAATATCGAGGTCGATATTCTTCAGGTTGTGGGTGCGCGCGCCGCGGATGCTGATGCGCGACTGGGCCAGGGCGTGGCCCAGATAGCGGCCGCCATCGATGGCGCCAACCTGCTCGGGAGAGGGATGAGTGGGGTCGTTCACGGGCGCCAGCGTTCCATGCGGGGAAACCTAGCATGATAGTCAGGCTGGCCCCGGAAATGCGGCGGACTTGCAGATCACGGACAATCGGGGTTGTTATTGCGCCGCCCGCGTGCGGGATTTCCTCTGCGCGCGCCCGCTGCCATCCACCCTCACTTGCATTTGTTGCGCGTGCCACAAACGACTTCCACCCTCTCGGCGGCCTCGGCCGCCCCTGCTGCCGACTCCACGACCATGACGCCGCTGGAGCGCCGTGCGAGCGGCAGCCTGGCGCTGATCTTCGCCTTGCGCATGCTGGGCCTGTTCCTGGTGCTGCCGGTCTTCGCGCTCGAAGCCAGCAAATACCCGGGCGGCGACGACCCGGCGCGCGTCGGCCTGGCCATGGGCATCTACGGCCTGACGCAGGCGCTGTTCCAGCTGCCGCTGGGCCTGGCTTCGGACCGCTTCGGCCGCAAGCGCGTGATCGTCTTGGGCCTGCTGGTGTTTGCCGCGGGCAGCCTGTTCGCGGCGCTGGCCGATTCGCTGACCGGCCTGCTGATAGGCCGCGGCCTCCAGGGCGCGGGCGCGGTCTCGGCGGCCGTCACCGCGCTGCTGGCCGACCAGACGCGCGATGCCGTGCGCACCAAGGCCATGGCCTTGATCGGCGGCTCCATCGGCCTGATGTTCGCGCTGGCGCTGGTCGCCGGCCCGGTGCTGGCCGCCTGGGCCGGGCTGTCGGGCGTGTTTGGATTGACGTTCGCGCTGGCGCTGGCCGGCGTGGCCGTGGTGCTGTGGGTGGTGCCAGCCGAGCCGCTCAAGCACAAGGACATGCCGCGCGGCCGCCTGGCCGAACTGCTGCACCAGCCCGATCTGCTGCGCCTGAATCTGGGCGTTTTCGTGCTGCACACGGTGCAGATGGCGATGTGGGTGGCCGTGCCCGCGCTGCTGCTGCAGGCCGGGTTGCCCAAGGGCGCGCACTGGCAGATCTATCTGCCGGCAGTGCTGCTGTCGTTCATCGCCATGGGCGGCATGTTCTCGCTGGAGCGCAAGGGCAAGCTGCGCCTGGCGCTGCTGGGCGCCATCATGCTGGTGCTGGTCGTGCAGCTGGGCCTGGGCGCCGTGGCCGCCAGCGGCGCCACGCCCTCGCTGTGGCTCATGGGCCTGCTGATGCTGATCTTCTTTTGCGGCTTCAACATCCTCGAAGCCAGCCAGCCCAGCCTGGTCTCGCGCATGGCGCCCACGCCGCTGCGCGGCGCGGCACTGGGCAGCTACAACACGCTGCAGTCGCTGGGCCTGTTTGCGGGCGGCGCCATAGGCGGCGCGATCGCCAAATGGGCCGGCATGCCGGGACTGTTTGCGCTGACCGCGGTGCTGACGGCCATCTGGCTGATCGTCACCTGGCCGCTGCAACCGGTAGGCAAGACCGGCAGCAGCGGCCACTGAGCCACCGGCCCCTATCGAGATCACGGGTTTGCCCGCAGTCTTGGGCAAACGGATATGCTCTCGGTCTGCGGTGTCTCCAGGGGCGACACCGCAATCCAAGCATCTGGCACGGGCCCCCCTATCTACTGGCCCGCGCTATCTATCTTTCGAGGTTTTTCATGGCATCCGTCAACAAAGTCATCATCGTCGGCAATCTGGGCCGCGACCCAGAAATGCGCGCCTTCCCCAGTGGCGACCAGGTCGCCAACGTGACCATCGCCACCACCGACCGCTGGCGCGACAAGAACACCGGCGAGAACAAGGAAGCGACCGAGTGGCACCGCGTGGTGTTCAACGGCCGCCTGGCGGAAATCGTCGGCCAGTACCTGCGCAAGGGCTCGCAGGTCTATGTCGAAGGTTCGCTGCGCACGCGCAAGTGGACCGACCAGGCCACGGGCCAGGAACGCTACGCGACCGAAATCCGCGCCGACACCATGCAGATGCTGGGCAGCCGCCAGGGCATGGGCGGCGGCCAGCAAGGCGGCGGCTACGGTGACGACAGCGGCTATGGCGACAACGGTGGCAATGGCGGCAACGCCGGCAACAACGGCGGTGGCTACGAAGCCGCGCCCCGCCGCGCCGCCCCGGCGCCCGCACCGCGCGCTCCGGCACCCGCCCAGCGCATGGCGCCTCCCGCCCAGGCCCCGATGGCCCCCGCACCCCAGCGCGCGGCCTCGGGCTTTGACGACATGGACGACGACATCCCGTTCTGAGCGGCTGGTCTTTGCGTACGCAAAAACGCCCTGAGCGCTTACCGCTCAGGGCGTTTTTTCTTGGGGCAGGCCTATCGCCCTCAGACCCTGCATTCAGCCGTCGCTTCAGCCTGCACGTCAGTTGGTCGCGTCGGCGCCCACCAGCTTCACCAGCTTGCCCCAGCGCTCGAACTCCGCAGCGAAGAACGCCTGGGTCTGGGCCTGCGTCATGGCCGGGTGCGGCGGCACGCCGTCGGCCACGAGGCGCTTGAGAATGGCGGGCTCGGCCAGCGACTGCGCGATGGCGGCGCGCAGGGTCTCGATCATGGGGGCGGGCGTGCCTGCGGGCGCGCAGAACGCATTCCAGGTGACGATGTCGTAGTCCGTGCCCAGCGCTTCGGCAACAGTCGGCACATCGGGCGCCGCCTCTAGGCGCTCCTTGCCCGACACCGCCAGCGCCACCAGCCGGCCGGCGCGCACCAGCGGGCCGACGACGGAATAGGCGTCGAAGGCATAGGTCAGCTGGCCGCCCTGCAGGTCGGTCAGCACCTGCGGGCCCTGCTTGTAGGGCACGTGCAAGGCCGTGGGCGCGCCCATCTTCTGCGCCAGCACATGGCAGGCAATGTGGCTGGAGGTGCCATTGCCGTTGGAGCCATAGCTCACCGACTTGGGATTGGCGCGGGCGCGCTGGGCCAGCTCCTTGAGCGTCTTGATGCCCGAATCCGCCGAGACCACCAGCACCACCGGCACCGAGATGGTGACCGCGATGGGCACGAAATCCTTGAGCGGATCAAAGCCCAGCTTGGTGTAGATGTGCGGGTTGATGCAGAACGTGGTGGCCGTGCTGTAGATCAGGTTGTGGCCATCGGGCCGGCTGCGCGCCGCGGCAATCGCGCCGATGTTGCCGCCCGCGCCGGCGCGGTTGTCGATCACCAGGTTGGTGCCCAGGCGCTGGTTCAAGCTGTTGCCCAGCAGGCGGGCGACGATGTCGGTGTTGCCGCCCGGGGCGAACGGCACGACCACGGAGATCGGTTTTTCGGGATAGCGGCCGGCGGCGGCACGCGCGGCCAGCGGCAGGCCCAGGGCAGCCAGCGAGGCGGCAGCGGGCACGGCGGCCAGCATGCCGCAGAAATTACGGCGGTGGGAATGCATGGTTCGGGGCTCCTTCTGGTTACTTGGCGGTGGGGGCGAACTCGCCGACATACGCCGGCACGTCGAAGAGCGCGGCATTGGGCGATGCCGCGTGGTACTCGGCGATCTCGCGCGGGCGCGCCCACCAGACGTCATTGCAGCGGCTGATGTGCGCAAACAGCGCGTCCAGCAGGCGCAGGCGCTGGCCGCGCCCGGAAATCCAGTCGTGCACGGTGATCATGCAAAGCCCGCCGTACTGGCGCACGCCCTCGAACTCCTCGATCCAGCTCTGCAGCACATCGGCTGGATTGGCGGGATGGGTCTTGTCGCGCGGGCCATTGGTATAGCGGAAGTACAGCGCATCGTCGATGGTCCAGGTCACGGGCACCTGCACCAGCCCTTCGATGCTGTAGGGGTGGTCGAAGCCCATCAGCGAGCTGTCGTAGGCGCAGCCTGCGGCCTGGATGCCGCGCAGGCTGTCCACGCTGTGCTCGAACGAAGGCGCGCGGTAGCCCAGGCCGGTCAGGCCCGTCTGGCGGCGGAAGATCTCGATGGAGCGCTCCAGGTATTCGGCCTGCAGCGCGGGCGAGAGGGTGTCGAGGCGCTCGTGGAAGTAGCCGTGGTAGCCGACTTCGTGGCCCGCCTCCAGCAGCGTGGGCAACAGTTCGGGATAGGTCGCGGCCACCACGCCGGGCACATAGAAGCAGCCCTGGATGCCATGCTTTTCCAGCAGCGCCAGGATGCGCGCCACGCCCTGGCGCGGGCCGTAGCGGCGCTGCTCCAGTTCGCCCAGGCTCAGCGGCTGCTGCTCGCGCGCCACCCAGAGGTAAGGCGATTCGGCATCCAGGTCCAGCGTGAAGTTGACCGCGCAGGACTTGCCCTGCGGCCACTGGTAGGCCGGGTAGGAGATGCGGGAATGCGGGTGCATGCGGGGGAAGTCGAGTTCGGTCATCACGGTGGGCCTCGGAGGAATTGGGGGAACAGGGACAGGTGGGCGGTGTGGGGCGTCAGCGCGCCGGTGCGCGGCGGTTGATGCCGCCGCCGCCATCGACGTTGAGCACCGCCCCCGTCATGTACGACGACTCTTCGCTGCACAGGAACAGCACGGCGCGTGCGAACTCGCCGGGAGCGATGCCGCGGCCCAGGGGCAGCGCGGACGACAGACGCGCCAGGTGGTCCGGCGGAATCTGCGCGTTCAGCGGATCGTTGGCCAGGCCGGGCCGGGCCACGTTCACACGTATGCCCTGCGGCGCCAGCTCCACCGCCAGGATGCGCGTGAGCTGCTCCAGCGCCGCCTTCGACGGCCCGTACAGCGCGCCATTCGAGCGCGCCACTTCGGCCGCAGCGGAACTCACGTTGACGATGCGCCCGGCGATGCCGGCATCGATCCAGCGTCTGGCCAGGCTCCGGGCAAGCACGAAGGGTGCCAGTACATTGACCTCGAAGATCGTGCGGCACAGCTCCAGCGGCGCGTCAAGAATGTCGGCAAACGGAAAGATGCCGGCGTTGTTGACCAGCACCGTGGGCAGCGCGTCATCGGCCAGCGCGGCTATCAGCGCCGGCAGCTGTTCGACCTGCGCGAGATCGGCCTGCAGCACGCGCGGCGGCGCGGCGGCCGGTGCCGATGCGGCCTGCAGTGCCGCGAGCAGCGCGGCCGATGGCGCATCGCGGTCCAGCAGGATCAGCGCCGCGCCTTCCTGCGCAAACGCCTGCGCCAGCTCGCGGCCGAAATAGCCGCTGCTGCCCGTGACCAGCACGCGTTGCCCGGCAAAGCGCGCGGCACTCATGCGTGCACCGCCATCATCTCGAACAGATTGGCGCGGTCGAAGCCGCGCGTGCCGGCCTCCATCTCGCGGATCTGGACGATCAGCCGGTCTATCGTCGGCGTGGCAATGCCATGCGGCGCGGCGTAGGCCACCACGTCGGTGATCTGCGGGTCCAGCTCGGTGCGGCGCTTGCGCACCGCCAGGTCGCGCCAGACGCCGCTGCGCGGCTTGCCGACCCAGCGGCGGCAGTGCTCGGCCATGGCGGCAATGCGCTCGCGCGCCTGCGCCGCGCTCGCGCCCGCAGCGAACGCCTCGGGCGCAAAGCCGTCAAAGGGCGCGGGCTCGACGCCGTTGGCGCGGGCCACGGCCACCACTTCCGTGCACAGCGCGCGCCACAGCGGCTCGAACTCCGGGGCGCTGAGCAGCTCGACGATGGTGTCGTTGGCCTGCGCCGTGGTGAACAGCACCGAGCCCAGCGCCACCTTGCTCCACTTGTAGCCCAGCAGCTGGCCGGTCCAGGCCGCCGTCGGATCCACGCATTGCAGCAGCTCGGCCGCCTTGCGCGAGCGCGGCGTGTCGCGGCCATCGATCTCCCCCACCTGCAGGCTGCCCAGCCCGCCGAACTGTATGCGCCCCGGCCCGATGTAATCAGAGGCGAAGTTGACCAGCGCGCCCAGCGTGCGCTCGCGCCCCACTTCGCGCGCAATGGTCTGCTCGGTCAGCCCGTTCTGCAAGGCCAGCACCCAGCCATCGGCGGCCAGGTGCGGCGCAATGGCACGCGTGGCTTCGGCCGTGTGCTGGCCCTTGACCGACAGCATCACCTGGCGGTAGCTGCCGCGCATGTCTTCCGGGACGCAGGCGCACAGGGCAATGGTCTCGCTGCGGCCATCGGGGCCGACGATTTCCAGGCCCTTGGCGTTGACCGCTTCGACATGCTCGCGTGCCACATCGACCATCAACACCGGGTGGCCGGCCTGCGCCAGACGCGCCGCCACGACGCCGCCAATTGCCCCGCCGCCCCACACCACCGTCACTTCTTCGTTTGCCGCCACTGCAGGCTCCTCGTCATAGCGCCTGCGCCGGATGGGCAGGTCCTGCAGACGATTGTGGGCAGTCCAAACATATAATTCAAATTCGAAATTTGGACGTTTACTTGCGCTTTACGCAAGTGTTGGAGGCCTGGTGAATTTCAAAGCCTATGAAGCACTGCATGCGTTTGTCGAAGGCGGCAGCGTGGCCCAGGCCGCGCTGCGGCTGTACCGCACGCAGCCGCAGATCAGCCGCCTGCTCGCGCAGCTCGAGGACGAAGCGGGCTTTCCCATCCTCAGGAAAAGCGGCCGCCGCCTGCAACTGACCGAGGAAGGCCAGCAGTTCTACCAGCATGTCTACCGCCTGCTGCGCGCGCAGGACGAGGTGCAGGACTTCACCAGCGACATCCGCGCCGGCGTGCGCGGCCGCGTGCGCATCCTCGCGGCCAACCACATCATCGACGGCCTGGCGCTCGAGGCCATGGGCCGCTGCAGCCTGCAGCGCCCGGGTTTCTCGGCGGCGCTCAATGCACGCATGCCCGCCGATCTGCAATGGTGGCTGGCCCAGCAGCAGTTCGACGTGGCGCTGGTGCAGCTGCCGCTGGAGCATCCGGCGGTGGACACCCACTGCTTCATTGAAAGCGAGATCGTGGCGGTGCTGCATGTGGACCACCCGCTCGCGGGCCAGGCCCGCATCACCGCCAAGCAGCTGGAGCAGCACCCTTACGTCACGCTGGGCAGCCGCAGCATATTGAGCCAGAAATGCCACGCCAGCTTCGAGAGCGCGCGCGCCAAGCCGCTGTCGCTGCTGGAGACCTCGTTCAGCACCTCCAGCGTGCAGCTCGCCGCCATGGGCTGCGGCATCGCGCTGGCCGAGCCGTTCAGCGCGCTGCGCCAGAAGACGGACCAGGTGGTGCTGCGCAGCTTCCACCCGCGCGTGCGCCTGCGCTATGGCGTGGTCTATCCCAAGCAGCGCGAAACCGGCGAAGGCACGCTGTTCTTCGTGCAGCAGCTCGAGGCCGTCGCCGCGGCGCAGCAGGCGCAGCTGACGGCGCTGCTCGGGCAGGCGACGTGAAAGTTCAGCGCCGGGATGGGATGAAGGCGCTGCAGAAGAAATCCCCAGCGCCTGTTCCCATCACTCTTCCTGGAACGCCTCCTCGCGGCTTTTCTTCACTGCCGGCAGCGCGACCAGGGCCAGCAAGCCCACGGTGGCAATCAGCAGGCCCAGCGAGATCGGGCGTTCGACAAAGGTGCCGAAGCTGCCGCGCGACAGCAGCAGCGCGCGCCGCAGGTTCTCTTCCATCATCGGTCCCAGCACGAAGCCCAGCAGCAGCGGCGCGGGCTCCATGCCAAAGCGCGCAAACAGGTACCCGGCCACGCCCAGCCCGGCCGTCATGAACACGTCGAAGGTGTTGTTGTTGATCGAATAGACGCCGATGCAGCAGAACACCAGGATCGCGGGATAGAGCAGCCGGTAGGGCACCTTGAGCAGCTTGACCCACAGCCCCACCAGTGGCAGGTTCAACACGATCAGCACAGCGTTGCCTATCCACATCGAGGCGATCAGGCCCCAGAACAGTTCGGGATTGCTGGTCATGACCTGCGGCCCGGGCTGGATGTTGTGAATCGTCATCGCGCCCACCATCAGCGCCATCACCACGTTCGACGGGATGCCCAGTGTCAACAGCGGCACGAAGGAAGTCTGGGCACCCGCATTGTTGGCCGCTTCGGGCCCGGCAACACCTTCGATGGCGCCATGGCCGAACTCCTCGCTGCGGCGCGAGAGCTTCTTCTCCAGCGTATAGGAGGCAAACGCCGACAGCGTCGCGCCGCCACCCGGCAGCATGCCCAGCACCGCGCCCAGCGAGGTGCCACGCAGCGCAGCGGGAATGAAGCGACGGAAGTCCTCCTTGGTGGGGAACAGATGGGTCACGTTGTTGGTGAAGGTCTCACGGTGTTCGCGCTGCTCCACATTGGCGATGATTTCCGCGAAACCGAAGATCCCCATGGCCAGCGCCACGAAGTTGATGCCATCGGTCAGCTCCGGCACACCGAAGGCGTAGCGTGCGGTGCCCGAATTCACATCGGTGCCGACCAAGCCCAGGATCAGGCCCAGCAGGATCATGCCTATGGCCTTGAGCAGCGAGCCCGAGGCCAGCACCACGGCGCCGACCAGGCCCAACACCATCAGCGAGAAGTATTCTGCCGGACCGAACTTGAATGCCAGCTCCGACATGGGCACGGCAAACGCTGCCAGCACCAGCGTGGCAATACAGCCGGCGATGAAGGAGCTGATGCCGGCCGTGGCCAGTGCGGCCCCGGCCCGGCCCTTGCGCGCCATTTGATAGCCATCGATCGCGGTCACCACCGACGAGGATTCACCCGGCAGATTCACCAGGATGGCCGTGGTCGAGCCCCCGTACTGAGCGCCGTAGTAGATGCCGGCCAGCATGATCAGCGCCGAGACCGGCGGCAGCGTATAGGTGATGGGCAGCAGCATCGCGATGGTGGTCGACGGACCGAGCCCGGGCAGCACGCCGATCAAGGTGCCCAGCAGGCAACCGATCAGCGAATACATCAGATTCTGGAAGCTGAGCGCGGTCTCGAAGCCCAGCGCCAAGTTGGAGAGTAGTTCCATGTCGTGCCCCTTCAGCCCAGGAATTCAGGCCACAGGCCGATGTAGAGATTGATGCCTTTGACAAACACCGCGATGCTGAACAGCGTCAACAGGAGGGCATTGATCAAGGCCGCGCGCCAGGTGAATTCATGGCTGGCCCGGCTCGAGACCACCACCAGCACGACCAGGGCGATCACCAGTCCGGCGGGTTTGAGCAGCAGCCCGAACAGGATCACCGCGCCCAACACCCAGGCCAGGGCCTGGAAGTCCGGGCGCTTCACCGTCTCCGGCGCGGCATGGGGCCGGACCGACTGCGCCACGATCACCATGCCGATCAGCACCAGCAGCACGCCGACACACAGCGGGAACCAGCCCGGTCCCATGCGCGAGGCGTCGCCCACCCGATAGCCCAGCGCGCCCAGGCTGAAACCGGCCCCGGCCAGCAGATAGATGCAGCCGGCGCCAAAGTCCTTCTCATTGCGAATGCGTAATTTTGTGCTCACGCTTGTCTCCTTGGATGAAGTAGGTAACGCGGCGATTTATATCATCATGTGATGTATTTACATCACGTTATGACATATTGCGATAAGGGGAGATTGGCCTGGCGCGGTGTAAAGTTCCCGGGTATTCCAAGTTCCCGGACCGGGCATAACAACATGAAGAAACTCGACAAGCCGCAGCTGGAGCGCCTCTCACAATTTCGCTATCAATTGCGGCGCTTTCTGCGTTTCAGCGAAGACGCGGCGCTGGAGGCGGGACTGACGCTGCTGCAATACCAATTGCTACTGCACACCCAGGGCATCGAGGGCCGGAACTGGGCTAGCATTGGCGAATTGGCTGAGCGGCTGCAAGCCAAACCCCATGGCGTGGTGGCGCTGGTGACCCGCTGCGAAGCCGCCGGGCTGGTCAGCCGCAAGGGCCATGCAAATGACGGGCGAATCGTTGAAGTGCACCTGACGCCCTTGGGCAGCCAGGCCCTGCAGCAGGTGGCCTTGCGCCACGAATCGGAGCTTGGCAACCTGGCGCGAATCCTGGTGCAGGCCAGCCCGGCGGCGGGCGAGAGGTAGCGGCGTCGCGGCAATGGATCGAGTGGCCCATATGCGCGCTCGCCTTCAACGACTTTGTGACTGATCTGAAGATCAGCTGCCAGGCCTGACGCGGAGGCGGCTGGCGTCGCATCAGCGCGCAGCCCCAGCGCCCGCCGCCGGCCGGCGATGCGCGGCCAGGCACGACAGCACGCCCAGCACCACGCAAACCAGCGCCGCCATCTCGGCCGGCGTGGGCAGGCGCTGCTCCCACAGCAGGCCATAGAACAGCGCGAAGACGGTTTCGAACAGGATCATCTGGCCCACCAGCGTCAAGGGCAGCAGGCGGCTCATGCGGTTCCAAAAGGCGTTGCCCACCAGCGAGGCCAGCACCGCCACGGCCACGGCCACGGCGGCAAAACGGGCCCACGCATCCACATCGTGGTGCATGTTTTCCAGCAGCAGGGCCAGCGCAATCAGCAACAGGCTTTGCGCGCCCGTGACCAGGCCGGTCAGCAGACTCCACTCGTGCGCGGAGACCTGCTCCAGCCGCGCCAGACAGCGCGCATTGCCGACGGCAAAGGCCGACCACGCCACCAGCGCACCCACGGCGCAGGCCAGGCCCAGCAGCTGCTGGCCGGTGCCCGCGGCCGCCGTGCCCGATAACGCCTGCCAGCCTATGCACAGCGCGCCCAGCGCGCACAGCAGCATCGAGGGCAGCATGCGCCGCAAGGGCACGGCGCCATGGTCGCGGCTGCCGATCAGCGTCACGGCCACGGGCAGGAAGCCGATCACCAGCGACGTCATGGCAATGCCGCCCTGCTGCACCGCGGTCGACAGCAGCACGTAGTACAAGGTGTTGCCCGCCAGCGCCAGCCAGAACAGCTGGCCCCACTGGCGCCGTGTCACATGGCCGCGCAGCGCGCGCCAGCGCGGCGCAATCAGCAGCAGCGCGATCAGCCCGTAGCAGACGTAGCGTGCGGCGCTCAGCTGCAGCGGGCCGAATTCGCCCACCAGTTCGGGCGCGAGAAACACCAGGCCCCACAGCGCGCCCGCGCCTGCGCCATAGGCGACTCCGGTCGCGGTGCGGTTGACGGGCTGGGACGGCGTGGGCAGGGGAAGCGAGGACATGCCGAATGCTATGCTCGTTGGCGCGTTAATTGGGCTTGAAATTCGGCATCAAAACGCGCAAATTACTCACCCATGCCCAAGAAACTGCCGTCTTCGCCGCCGCTGCTTGACCGCTACGACAAGGCCATACTGCGCCTGGTCCAGCAGGACAACCGCATGCCGCAGCGCCTGATCGCCGAGGCCGTGGCGCTGTCCACGGCGGCGGTGCAGCGGCGCATTGCCGCCATGGAGAAGTCGGGCGTGATTGCCGCCAATGTCGCCCTGGTGGATCCCGAAGCGGTGTCGGCGACGATCACCTCCATCGTCGAAGTGCTGCTGCACGATGAAAGCGCGGCCCGGGTCGATGCCGCCAAGGCGCTGTTTCGCGACACGCCCGAAGTGCAGCAGTGCTACTACGTGACCGGCGGCTCGAGCTTTGTGCTGATCATCGTCGCGCCCGACATGCGCAGCTACGAGCGGCTGACGCGTCGGCTGTTTGCCGAGAACGCAGCGGTCAAGAGCTACCGCAGCCTGATTGCGCTGGACCGGGTGAAGACCGGTGCGGCCATCACCATCGAGGATTGAGGGCGCCGGCGCAGGCCAATGCGGGCACCCATGACTTGGGCAGACATGCCGGGCTTGCGCCGGCCGGATGCGGTTTTTTACAACATCCCCCCAGCGTCTCTGCGAGCATGGACCTCTTGTTCACCAGGAGGCTCACCATGAAATACGTGGATGGATTCGTGGTGGCGGTGCCCGCCGCCAACAAACAGCAGTATCTGGACATGGCCACGCGCGCTGCCCAGGTCTTCAAGGACTTCGGCGCGACACGCGTCGTCGAATGCTGGGGCGACGATGTGCCCGAAGGCAAGCTCACCGACTTCCGCGGCGCGGTCAAGGCCGTCGAGGGCGAGATCATCGTCTTTTCCTGGATCGAATATCCGTCGCGCGAAGTGCGCGACCGGGTCAATCAGGAAGCCATGAAGGACCCGCGCCTGGCCGGCATGGAGAAGCAAATGCCGTTTGACGGCAAGCGCATGATCTTTGGCGGCTTCGTGCCCATACTGGACAACTGAGCCCAGCGGCTGGTGGATGCAGCTTTCCACCAGGCCTCGCAGGCCCTGCAACAGCGCTTTCACCCAGCGCAGCCGCGTGCCAAGGCCATCCGCTTTGTCTAGTCGCGCGGCGGCACGTACCCGGCCACGGCAGAGATCATGCCGCCGCCCAGGCACACATCGCCGTCATACAGCACGGCCGACTGGCCCGGCGTGACGGCCCATTGCGGCTCGGGGAAATCCAGGCGGAACGTCGTGTCCGCGGCCGCGCTGATGACCGCCGGCGAATCGGGCTGGCGGTAGCGCGTCTTCGAGCCATAGGTGCCGGCGGCCGGCGGCTCGCCCGCGACCCAGCTGGCGTTGTCGGCATCGAGCTGCGGCGACAGCAGCCAGGGGTGGTCATGGCCCTGCACCACGCGCAGCACGTTGCGGTCCAGCTCCTTGCGCGCCACGAACCAGGGGTGGTGCTCACCGCCGCCGCGCTGCGCGCCTTTTTCCTTGATGCCGCCAATCCCCAGGCCCTGGCGCTGGCCCAGCGTGTAGAACGACAGGCCCTGGTGGCGGCCCAGCTTGCGGTCGCGGTCGTCAAGAATCCAGCCCGGCTCCTTGTTGATGTAGCGGTTGAGAAAATCGCGAAACGGCCGCTCGCCGATGAAGCAGATGCCGGTCGAGTCCTTCTTCTTCGCGTTGGGCAGGCCGATTTGCTCGGCAATGCGCCGCACTTCGGTCTTGTGCAACTCGCCCACGGGAAACAGCGTCTTCGACAGCTGGGCCTGGTTCAGCCGGTGCAGGAAATAGCTCTGGTCCTTGGCCGGATCCAGCCCCTTGAGCAGCTCGAAGCGCTGCGACTGCGGGTTCTGGCGCACGCGCGCATAGTGGCCGGTGGCGATCTTCTCGGCGCCCAGGCGCATCGCGTGGTCGAGAAAGGCCTTGAACTTGATTTCGGCATTGCACAGCACGTCGGGGTTGGGCGTGCGCCCGGCCTGGTACTCGCGCAGGAACTCGGCAAACACCCGGTCCTTGTACTCGGCCGCGAAGTTCACATGCTCGATCTCTATGCCGATCACGTCGGCCACGGCCGCGGCGTCGACGAAGTCGACATTCGACGAACAGAATTCGCTGTCGTCGTCATCTTCCCAATTCTTCATGAAGATGCCGACCACGTCATGGCCTTGCTGCTTGAGCAAATAGGCGGTCACCGCCGAATCCACGCCGCCTGAAAGGCCTACCACCACCCGATGCTTTGTCATAGGTGGGGGATTATCCCAGCGCCCGCACGCAGCGGGCGTGGTGGGGGCAAATTGCGACAGCGGCGCGCGGCCAGCGGCCAGCGGCGCGCGGCCAGCGGCGCAGGCTTCAGGCAGGACTGGCGTCTGGCTTGAGCGCCGCCGTGCGCCGCAGACCAGCAATACGAGGCGACTCGGGCACCTCATAGACGCTGTCATCCACATGCAGCATCGCCAAGTCGAAGCGCTGGCCCGCAAGATAGTCGCGCACCGATTGCAGCACGACCGGGCTGCGATGGCGCGCGGCGCTCGATTCGAGTTCGGCCAGCGTCATCCACACCGTGCGCAGCACGCCATCATCGAGCGGACGCTCGGGATGGTGGGTGCCCAGATCGCCAGTGAACGCAAAGCGCACATAGGTGATGTCGGCGCCGGTGCGCGTGCGCGTGAAGCGGTTCATGTAGATGCCCACCACCGCTGTCGGCGTGAAGCTGAAGGCGGTCTCTTCCAGCACTTCGCGTGCACAGGCATCGATAGGCGACTCCGCAGGGTCAAGGTGGCCGGCGGGCACATTCAGCTTCAGTCCATCGGCAGTCTCTTCTTCGACCAGGAGGAATCGTCCATCTCTTTCGATGATGGCAGACACGGTGACATTGGGTTTCCAGCGATCAGGCATAACCCGCATTATCGCCAGAGTCGGTGCGCTGCATATAGACCGCATGCTCACCATAGCTTGCCAGATGCTGACGCTGTTGCGTATCCACCAGTGGCTGCGGCTGGTAACCGTGGCGGCGCCAGTAGTCCTGCGTGCCCTGCACCGATACCAGGCTGGACATGTGGATGCCGCGCTGCCGCGCCTGCGCCCACAGCGGCACCAGCAGCCGACCGGCCAGCCCCCGGCCCGCATGCGCCGGGTGCACGGCCATATCGTGCAGATACAGCACACCGGGCGCAGCGCAGGGCGCGAAGTCGCCGTGCAGGGGCGTGACCTTGCCCGCCTCGGACCAGTAGGCGGCCAGATAGGCCAGCAGCGTGCCGCTGCGCTCCACACCCAGCGAACAATGCTGCGGCTGCGCCAGCCGGCGCGCAAACACGCTTGCGCTTTCGGCGTATTCGGCGCCATAGCAGGCGAGCTGGATGGCCATCAAGGCCTGAAGATCGCCCGGCTGCAGGGGCCGCACGCAAAGAAGGGGGTGGTTCACGGAAATCATGGCGCCAGGTGACAGCGGGCCGGAAAAGCCGCAGAACCCGGGATTATCCCGGCAGGGCGGATTTCCTGCCCACCTACAGCAACAAGCTATGGACACATTGCAATCAATCAATTGGCGCTATTTATTGAGAACCAATAGCATTTGAATCAGCCCCATCGCCAAGGAAATCCGCATGTCCCGTCTGCTTCAACTGTTCCACGCCCACCAGCCAACGCTGATGAAAACGGGCAGCTATTACCTGATCCACATCAGCGTCGCCGCCTGCGTGGCCTACGCGGTCACACGCAACTTCTGGGCCTCGCTGACGCTGAGCCTGCTCGAGCCCACGGTACAGGCCGTGGCCTACTTCTTCCATGAAAAGGCCTGGAACCGGGCGCAGGCGCGCAAGGCCCAGCCTACGGCGCTGCAGCCGGCGCTGGGGTCGGCAGCGTGAGGGCCAGCGCGCGCGCCACGCGCGGCTTCACCGCCTGGGCCACGCAATGGCTGGCGGCATGGGCGCAGGCCAGCTGAGGCCAGGCGCTGCCCCGCGCCTTATTTCTTGCCGCCGTCGAGCTCTTGCTTGGCGCCGTCGCCGCGCGCATCGGTGATGCCCTGAGCATAGCCGGCCGCCGGGCTGGAGCCGCCGTCGGCCTGGCCATCGTTCGATGCGCCGGCCGGAGCAATCACCGGCTTGGGCGGCAGCGCCACGGCCGCCGGCAGCGTCTGGGCCTGGGCCACCTTCACCGGGTAGTGCGGCGTATGTTGCGGGTTGGAATCGGCCAGCAGCGGCGCGCGTGGCGCCGGTTGGTCAAATGCCGGCAGCTCGGCCATTGGCATGGCCGCGCCGGCTTTCGGGGTCGATTGCGAATCGCAGCCTGCGAGGGCGGCTGCCGTCAGGCATGCGACCGCGAGGGAAAACGAAAAAGAGCGCATCACAGTTTCCTCCATGGACAGGGCCGGCGGCGGCTTGCACCGCCGGGCCCGGCGTCCATCATGGCGCCAACCAGCGCCGCGGTATGCAGGACAAATGCCCCGTCAGTCCAGCGTGATGTTGGCGGTCTTGATCACTTCGCGCCACTTCGCGACTTCCACCTTGTGGAACTCGGCCGATGCCGCGGGCTTGAGCGCGTACGGAAGCACACCCATCGCATCGAGCTTGGCCTTGACCACGGGGTCCGGCAAGGCCTTGGCGATTTCGGCATACAGGCGCTCGACGATGGGCTTGGGCGTGCCGGCAGGCACGGCGGCCATGAACCAGGCATCGGCCTGGAAGCCCTTGAGGCCTTGCTCGTCCATGGTCGGCACGTCGGGCAGCGATGCCAGGCGTTCGTTGTGCGCCACGGCCAGGGCGCGCAGCTTGCCGGCCTTGAGCTGGGCGTCGACGGTCACCGCCGTCAGGAAGCCGAAATCGGTTTCGCCCGCGACCAGCGAGACCACGGAAGGAGCGCTGCCCTTGTAGGGGATGTGGCTGATCTTGACCTTGGCCTGCATCGCATAGAGTTCGGCGCCCAGGTGGTTGGGGCCGCCCGTTCCCGACGAAGGGTAGTTGAGCTTGCCCGGCTGGGCACGGGCCGCGGCCGTCAGGTCGGCCAGCGACTTGAACGGGCTCTGCGTGCCCACCGCGAGCACCAGCGGGCTGCGCGCCACCAGGCTGACGACGGCGAAGTCCTTGAGCGGGTCATAGGGCAGCTTGGGATAGAGGCCGGGCGCCATGGCCATGCAGCCGACATCGCCCAGCACGATGGTGTAACCGTCCGCAGGCGCCTTGACCACCTGGTCACAGCCCAGCGTGCCATTGGCACCCGGCTTGTTTTCGACCACCACCGTGGCATTCATGTTCTCGCCCATCTTCTGCGCCAGCAGCCGGCCCAGGATGTCCGTCGAGCCGCCCGGCGAGAACGGCACGACCAGGCGAATGGTCTTGGTCGGATATGCCGCCGGGCCCGCTGCCTGTGCCCAGGGGGCAACCAGCGCAGCGGCAGCCACGGCACCGCCCAATGCCAGGCGCAGGCCGGCGCGGCGGGTGCCGCCAGGAACGGAAGAAAAACGGGAAGTGCGCAGCGACATGAATTCCTCTTAATGCGGATTAGCGTTATTGCCGGCGCCAAGCATAACGCCGATTGCTCGCCGCAAAACGCCGTCAAACAGGTGCAGCATTGCGGGCTTTTTGCCCCAGCTTGGTGCATCTCCAGCGTGCATGTTCCAGTCATGGGTGTTTGACCCTGTCGCGGCGGCGATGGTCTGTGGTTGAGGCTGGCACTGAGCCTACAATGGCGCGCATACGGCTGGCTCCCACCACCGGGCCGAACGGGCAGATGCGCTGCATGCGCAGCCTGCGCCGGCATGGGCCACGCACATAAAAGTACCCCGCTGCCTGCCACGCTCTTGCTGCGGATTGGATTCACCCCCTCGAGCTGGAGACGCTTGATGTCCGACAATACGGCCCCCCCTATCCCCCTTGACAAACGTGCGCTGCTGCGCCGTGCTGCCCTCGAGTACCACGAGTTTCCCAAGCCCGGCAAGGTCGCGATTGCCGCCACCAAGCCCATGGCCAACCAGCACGACCTGGCACTGGCCTACTCGCCCGGCGTGGCCGCGCCCTGCGAGGAAATCGTCAAGGACCCGAACGCCGCGTTCAAGTACACCAGCCGCGGCAACCTGGTGGGTGTGATTTCCAACGGCACGGCTGTGCTGGGCCTGGGCGATATCGGTGCCCTGGCCTCCAAGCCGGTCATGGAAGGCAAAGGCGTGCTGTTCAAGAAGTTCGCTGGCGTCGACGTCTTCGACATCGAAATCGATGAAAAGGACCCGCAAAAGCTGGTCGAAGTCATTGCCGCGCTCGAGCCCACCTTTGGCGCCATCAACCTCGAGGACATCAAGGCTCCCGAGTGCTTCTATGTGGAACGCGAGCTGCGCAAGCGTCTGAAGATTCCGGTCTTCCACGACGATCAGCATGGCACGGCCATCACCGTGGCCGCGGCCATGATCAATGCGCTCAAGGTCGCGGGCAAGAAGATCGACGAAGTCCGGCTGGTGGCCTCGGGTGCGGGCGCTGCGGCGCTGGCCTGCCTGAACCTGCTGCTGGAAATCGGTCTGCGGCGCGAGAACGTGTTCGTCACCGACCTAGCAGGCGTGGTCTATGCCGGCCGTACCGAACTGATGGACGAAGATAAGGCATTGTTCGCACGCAATACCGACATGCGCAAGCTGGCGGAAGTGATTGTCGATGCCGACGTGTTCCTTGGCCTGTCAGCTGGCGGCGTGCTGAAGTCCGAAATGGTCGCGGGCATGGCGCCACGCCCCATCATTTTCGCGTTGGCCAACCCCAACCCGGAAATCACGCCGGAAGACGTCAAACTCGTGCGCGATGACGCCATCATGGCGACAGGCCGCACCGATTACCCGAACCAGGTCAACAACGTCCTGTGCTTCCCCTACATCTTCCGCGGCGCACTCGACTGTGGCGCAACCACGATCACGCTGGAAATGGAAATCGCTGCAGTGCATGCGATTGCCGATCTGGCCGAGGCCGAGCAAAGCGAGGAAGTCGCTGCGGCCTATGCGGGCGAGCCCCTGGTCTTCGGCCCTGAATACCTGATTCCCAAGCCCTTCGATCCGCGCCTGATGATGAAGATCGCGCCGGCCGTGGCCCAGGCCGCGGCCGACTCTGGCGTGGCGCAGCGCCCGATCCAGGACATGGACGCCTACCGCGAGCATCTGCAGACCTTTGTCTACGCTTCGGGCACGACGATGAAGCCCATCTTCACCGCTGCCAAGCAGGCCACGCGCAAGCGCATCGCCTATGCCGAAGGCGAGGAAGAGCGCGTGCTGCGCGCGGCCCAGATCGTGGTTGACGAGCGCATTGCCCGTCCCACGCTGATCGGCCGCCCGGCCATCATCGCCCAGCGCATCGTGAAGTTCGGCCTGCGCCTGGAGCAAGGTCGCGACTATGACGTGGTCAACGTCGAGGACGATCATCGCTACCGCGACTTCTGGCAGACCTACCACCGCATGACCGAGCGCAAGGGCATCACCGCCCCGATCGCCAAGATCGAGATGCGCCGCCGGCTGTCGCTGATCGGTGCGATGCTGCTGCACAAGGGCGAAGTCGACGGCCTGATCTGCGGCACCTGGGGCCAGGTCACGCACCATCTGAACTACATCGATCAGGTGCTGGGCAAGCGCGCCGGCGTGCAGACCTTTGCCTGCATGAACGGCCTGCTGCTGCCCGATCGCCAGGTGTTCCTGGTCGACACCCATGTGAACTACGATCCCACGCCCGAGCAGCTGTGCGAGATCACCATCATGGCGGCCGAGGAAATGATGCGCTTCGGCATCAAGCCCAAGTGCGCCTTGCTGAGCCACTCGAACTTCGGCTCCAGCGACCAGCCCAGCGCGCTGAAGATGCGTGCCACGCTGGAGCTGCTGCGCGTGCAGGCGCCGTGGCTCGAAGTCGATGGCGAAATGCATGGCGATGTGGCGCTCAACGGCAAGGCGCGCGCGGCGCTGATGCCCAACAGCTCGCTGGTCGGCGATGCCAACCTGTTGGTGCTGCCCAACATCGACGCCGCCAACATCTCCTACAACCTGCTCAAGACCGCGGCCGGCGGTGGCATTGCCATCGGCCCGGTGCTGCTGGGCGCGGCCCAGCCGGTGCATGTGCTGACGCCAAGCGCGACGGTGCGTCGCCTGGTCAACATGACGGCTCTCACAGTGGCTGACGCCAACGCCGCACGCTGATCACCAGATGCAGCCGCCTCTGGCGGCGACCTCCCAAAAAGCCAAGCGCCTGCCCAATTTTTGGGCAGGCGCTTGCTTTTTGGGGGGTGATGCGGCACACTAGCAGGTCGAAATTTCAGGTATGTCCTGGATTTCTGAAAGGTGTTTTAGATGCTGAAGGCTGTCGCCGCCCGCTGTTTGCAGACAGGTTTTGCGATCGTTCTAGGGACAGCCTGTGCCGTTGCGCCATTGATGGCGTCAGCGCGTGGGGCTCAACTGCCCTCCGATCTGTCGACCGTGGCGCTGTCCGAGCTGCCTCCCCAAGGGCGCGTGACGCATGGGTTGATCCGCGCAGGCGGGCCTTTTCCCTATGCCAAGGACGGCAGCGTCTTTGGCAATCGCGAGCGCATCCTGCCCAGCCGCAAACGGGGCTACTACCGAGAGTACACCGTCAAGACGCCGCGTTCGCAAGATCGCGGTGCCCAGCGCATTGTGTGCGGCGGGCCCGAGCCCCGGACACCCGATGCCTGTTATTACACCCGCGACCATTACGCCAGTTTTTACTACATCACTGAATGAAGACGCAACCGACATTCGCCGCCGCAGGCCGCGAAGGGTGCCTTGAGGGGCCCTTTGCCCCGTCTTATTTTTCGCAACCGGGCGACAGCTTTCTTGCGCCCTCCCCGATTGTCGACAGCCTTGTCAAAGAAAGAACCGCGGAGATGGACACACCACTTCGTAAGAACCCTGACCTCCCCTTGCGCAACGTGCGCCAGAACATCGTGCAGTCCATCCGCGCCTACCGCGTGCAGGACCTGCAGGATGCGGCCGGGGTGCTGGGCAACCATTTCCTGTATGCCAATCTGGCCCATGCCCAGACCAAGCAGGACATACTCGATCTGATTGCGACCCAGTTCATCTTTCCGGCCCACTTCGGCAAGAATTTCGACGCGCTTTACGATTGCCTGACCGACCCGCTGCACAAGGCCGGCCCTCAGCCAGGCTTCATCCTGGTGCTTGACCAGATCCCGACCACGACCAAGTTCGACAAGGAAGTGCGCGAGCAATTGCTCGACAGCTTCCGCGATGCAGCCGACTACTGGGCCGAGCGCAAGATCGCGTTTCGCTGTTTCTACTCGTTCCTGTGAGTCTCGCGCCCATTGAAAAAGCCCCTCGCGGGGCTTTTCTGCGTTATCCGGCAGGCATCGGCGGTCAAGCCGCCGCAGCCACTTCCGCCGCCAGCGCCACATACTCATCGACCGAGACTTCCTCGGCACGGCGCTTGACGTCAAAGTCTCCGGCATAGGCCTTGGCTTCAAGCCAGCGACCCAGCGTGTGGCGCAGCAGCTTGCGGCGCTGGCTGAACGCCACCTGCACCATCTCTTCGAGCAGGCGCTTGTCCACAGCTGCGGGCGCGGCGCGCGGCACCATGCGCACCACGGCGCTGTTGACCTTGGGCGGCGGATCAAAGCTCTCAGGCGGCACGAACAGCACTTCCTGCATCTCGTAACGCCACTGCAGCAGCACCGACAGCCGGCCATAGGCCGCGGTCGAAGGCGAACCCACCATGCGGTCTATCACTTCCTTTTGCAGCATGAAATGCTGGTCCTGGATCAGGTCCACATACTCCAGCAGGTGGAACAGGATGGGCGTGGAGATGTTGTACGGCAGGTTGCCGACCACGCGCAGCTGCTGCGTCTGCAACTTCTGCGCCACGCTGGCGAAATCGACCTTGAGCACATCGGACTCGATCACATCGAGTTGCTGGTGCAGGCGCAGGCGAAATGCCAGGTCGCGATCAAGCTCGATCACCGTGATCCGGCCCAGGCGCTCGACCAGCGGCTGCGTCAAGGCCATCAGCCCAGGGCCGATTTCCACCATGGGATCGCCGGGTTTTGGATCTATCGCATCGACAATTGCATCGATGATGCCGCCATCGGTCAGGAAGTTCTGACCGAAGCGTTTACGGGGAATGTGTTTCAAACTGAGCCTTATTGGGGGGGATCGCGGTATTCGACGTAGGCGCGTCCCCGGACTTCCTGGACCCAGGTGCTGTAGGCCTTGTCCAGCTTCTGTTCACGCACCACATTGCGCAGCATGTCACGCTGCTCACGCGGCGTCAGCGTTGCCTGGCGGCGCTCGACCAGCTTGATCAGATGCACGCCAAAGCGCGACACCAGCGGCTGGCTGATCTCGCCCGGTTGCAGCTGGTTCAGCGCTTCCTCGAACTCCGGCACATACTGCCCTGGACCGGCCCAGCCCAGGTCGCCGCCTTCCTTGGCGCTGCCGTCCTGCGAGAATTCGCGCGCCAGGTCCTCGAAGCGGGCCTGGCCGGCCTGCACGCGACGGCGGTAATCGGCCAGACGCTCGGCGGCCTGGCGTTCGTTGAGTTGCTCCGAAGTGCGCAGCAGGATATGCCGCGCATGGTTCTGTGTGACCACGGCAGCCACGCCCTGCTGCGAGCGGTCCAGCACCTTCAACAGGTGAAAGCCCGCACCCGAGCGCAGCGGCCCGACCAGCGCTCCCTTGGGCGAAGCGCCCACGGCACGGGTGAACAGCTCGGGATAGCGCTCGGCCGGGCGCATGCCCAGCGCGCCGCCTTCAGCGGCTTCGGGAGCGTCCGAGTAGGCTTTGACGACGGCCGCGAAATCCTCGCCGGCACGCAGCTTTTCCAGCGCTTCCTTGGCCCGTGCCTCGCGCTGGGCCACCACCGCCGGCGCCGCGTTCTCGGGTACGGCAATGAAGACATGGCCCAGGTTCAGCGCCACGCTGGACTGGTCGGCGCCGGTGCGCTGCTCCTTCATGTACTGGTCGATGTCCAGCTCGGTGACGCGCACCCGGCCATCGACTTCACGCTCGCGCAGGCGCTGCAGCAGCAGCTGGTTGCGTAATTCCTCGCGAAAGCGCGTGGCGCTGATGCCGTCCGATTCGAGCCGCGCCATCATCTGTTCCAGCGACAGGCTGTTCTGGCGCGCCACGTTCTGCGCCGCCTGATCGACCGCGTAGTCATCGACCTTGAGGCCCTGCTCGCGGGCGGTCTGCAATTGGGCCTTTTCCAGGATCAGGCGTTCGAGCACTTCGCGCGCCAGCACGTTCTCGGGCGGCAGCTGGCCGCCCTGGCCCTGGATCGACTGGGCCACGCGCGCCATGCGCTCGCGCACCTCGGTGTTTGTCACCGGTTCGGAATTGACCACGGCCACGATGAAATCCGCCGAGCGCACGCCGGTATTGCCAGGCACGGCGCGGGCGCTGCCATCCAGCGCCCGGGACAGGGATGCGCCCGAGCCGCCGGACGGGCGCAGGCCCTGGGCCTGGACGCCGGCGGTGGCAAGAGTGGCCAGGCACACGAGGCCCATGGCAAAGGTGCGAGGGTTCATTGAGGAAAGACGCATGGAGCTGATGCTTTGTTTAATCGTAATTGCTGAAGCGGCTGGGCACCGTGGTGGTCTGACGCAGAGCCTGGTAGCGCGGGATATTGTCCTTCAGGCTCTGCAACGGGTTGGAGCCCAGGCTCAACTTCGTGAAACCGACGAACTCGACCTGGAACAGCAGGCGCGTGTTGGACGTGTTCACGCTGCTTTGCAGACGTTCGAGAACGACGCGCCCGACCCAGCAACAGCTGTCATATTCAAAGCCTACCACGGTGTCCACCAGCTTGCGATCCTGCAAACTGTAGTTCAGACGGCCCACAGAGTACCAGCGGCCACCTTCGCGGCCTTTGTCCTCGGAGGCCCAAGGGTTACGAATGGGCCATTGCCAGCCCATGTCGACCTGTTCGCTGGTGCCGCGCAGCAGTCGGTAGGCCGCGCTGATCGTGCGGTAGTTGCCCGGGGTGTAGCGCGCGCCCACGGTGGTGCGTTCGGAGTGGCCGGTTTCGCGGTTGTATTGCACGGCCGCATCCAGCGCCCACTGCGGCGTCCAGTTGATCGATGCGCCAAACAGGATGTCCGACAGCCGGTCGGTGGCCGGCACCTCGCCGGGCAGCGTCACGCGCTGGTCGGAAAAACGCACGCGCTGGGCCACGCCGAAGCGCGCGGACTCGGCGCCGGTGTCGGCATCGATGAAGCGCGTCGTCAGCCCCAGCGTCAGCAGGTTGTTGTCGGCAAAGCGGTCGTGTCCGCTGTAGCTGTTGTCGCTGTAGATCGTCGCCAGGTTGAAGTCGTTGAGCGCGGTGTCATACACCGGCAGCATGTTCTGGTTGCGATATGGCGTATAGGTATAGAAGGCGCGCGGCTCCAGCGTCTGCAGCAGGCTGCGGCCGAAGAGCTGCGTATCACGCTCGAACACCAGGCCGCTGTCCAGGCTCAACGTGGGCAATGTGCGCCCGTACGAGGTCATGCCGTTGCTCAGCGGGTCGTCGAACTGGTACTGGCTGGTATGCAGCTTGAGCTTGGGCGTGAAGAACGCGCCGGGCGACAGGAACGGCCGGCTGATTTCCGCCATCAGATAGCTGCGCTGGGCATCGGGCTGGCGCGTCAGCGTCGGGTCGGCTTCGAAGCGCGTGGTGTCGGCCTCCACCGTCAGGTCCAGGCCATGGCCCAGGTTCAGCGGCGTGTAGCGCCATTGCAGCTGCGGCATGCGGTCATAGGGCGGCGTGATCGGCGAGGACACGTCCTGCAGCGTCTGCCATTTGAGCGTGCGCAGCAGCAGCGTGCTGTCCTGGCCGCTCCAGCTCAAGCTGGCATCGCTTTGCCGCAGACGCGAGTTGAGCAGGCGATTGCGGTTGGTGTTGCGCGTGAAATCGCGCCAGTAGTCGTTGTCGCTGACCCGGTTGAGGTTCAGGTTCAGTCCGAGTCCGCCCCAGGGCGAAGACAGCTGCCCCTGGTGCTGCAGGCTATAGGACCAGCGGTCGCGGTCGCGCAGCCGGTCGCCCGGCATGTAGTCCAGTTGCAGCTGACCCTGGTAAGTCGGCTCGAGGTAGCGAAACTCGGCGCCCAGGTTCACGCCGCGCTTGGACATCAGTGTGCTCGACAGCGTGGCATCGCGGTTGGGCGCGATGTTCCAGTAGTACGGCTGGGTGTATTCAAAGCCGCTGACATTGTCCAGGCCGACGGTCAGGGGCAGCAGGCCGGACTTGCGCTTGTCCGACAGCGGAAAGCTCACCACCGGAATCGGCAGCACGGTCAGGCCCTTGAACTGCAGCTTGGCACCGCGCGCGTAGCCGACCTCCTCGCCCTGGTCGAGGTGGATGTATTTGGCCTTGAGCACCCAGTCCGGCTCCCAGCTGGCCTCGTTGTCGCGCTGGCAGGTGGTGTAGGTGGCGTCGTGAACGATGGAACGGTCGCGGTCCAGAAACTCGATTTCCGACGCATCGCCATGCGCCTGCGTCGCCAGGAAGCGGTAGTTCGCGTCCGTGAAATTGCCGCGGAAGGCCTCGACTTCGAGATCCAGCCGCTGGCCGTCAAAGACATTGCCGGCGCGATTGATGTGCACCTGGCCTTCGGCCTGCAGCCGGTCATCGGCCACGGTGTATTCCATGCGATTGGCACGGACAATGGTGTCGCTGCGGCGCAGCTCGGCATTGCCTTCGATCACGGAGCGCACGTCGGCCTGGCCGGAAATCGAATCACCAAACACATAGGCCGGCTGCAAAGTGCGCGCCGGCTCGGGAATGGTTTCCTGCAGCATGGGGCTGGAACGCAGCATCGCAGGCGCCAGCGCTGGCGGCTCGTCGGACTGGGCATGGGCCAGCACCGGCAGACCGGCCCAGGCCAGCGCCATCCACCACACCAGAGGACGAACGGCCGGCTGACCGGACGACAGCCATCGCCGGGGCAGCGGGCGGGATGCGGGCATGGCAGGGGAAGGCGGGCAAAAAGGCACGGTGGGCGAAAAGATGGAAAGCTGAAGGGCCGGGGCCAATGCTTGCACGCGGGCAGACAGGCGAGTTTGTAGAATCCGATTATCCATGAGCCACCCCATCTCCCCCATTGCCAGCGTTGATTGGCCCGATGCCGATCGCCAAGCCGCTTTTTCGGCCTGGCTTGCTCCCCTCGTCAGTTTGCACCAACTGCAGCCCGAGACCTTGCGTCCGGCCTCGGCCGACGCGAGCTTCCGGCGCTATCTGCGTCTCGACCGTGCCGGTGGCGACAGCCTCATCGTCATGGATGCCCCGCCCGACAAGGAAGACTGCGCGCCTTTCGTCAAGGTGCAGGCGCTGCTTGCCGACGCGGGCCTCAAGGTACCCGACATTCTCGCCTGGGACCAGGCCCGGGGCTTCATGCTGCTCAGCGACCTGGGCAGCCAGACGCTGATCGAACGCCTGGACCCGGCCGCACCGCGCGACGCCGAGCCCTGGTACCGCGAGGCCAGCGACCTGCTGCTGAGCTGGCAGCTGGCCTCGCGCCCCGGCGTGCTGCCGGTCTATGACGAAGCCCTGCTGCGCCGCGAGCTGGCGCTGTTCCCCGACTGGTATCTCGCCAAGCACAAAGGGGTGACGCTGGCCGGCAAGCAGCTCGAAACGCTGTCCAAGGCCTTCGACAGCATCGTCGCGCAGAACCTGTCCGTGCCCAGCGTCTATGTGCACCGCGACTTCATGACGCGCAACCTGATGCTGCCGCAGACTCCTGGCGGCCCGCTGGGTGTGCTCGACTTCCAGGATGCGGTCTATGGCCCCATCACCTATGACATCGCCAGCCTGCTGCGCGATGCCTTCATCAGCTGGGACGAGGATTTCATCATCGACATATGCGTGCGCTACTGGGAAAAGGCGCGCAAGGCCGGCCTCGTGGGCGCAACCAGCGCCACCGGCTGGGGCGATGATTTCGGCGAGTTCTACCGGGCCGTCGAATGGATGGGCCTGCAGCGCCATTTCAAGGTGGCCGGCATCTTCGCGCGCCTCACGCTGCGCGATGGCAAGCCCAAATACCTGGCCGATGCGCCGCGCTTCATCCATTACATCCGCGCCACGGCCGACCGTTACCGGCAGCTCGGGCCCCTGCTCAAGGTCATCGACGAGATCGAGAACATCCAGGTGGTCGAAGGCTACGCGTACGGCCGGATGTAAGCAGATGGCAGCATTTGCTTGCTGCTATTGCCATTCCACACACTAAAGCGCCCGTCTCACCACGCGCTTGCTTCATTTTTCTGCCCCATGCCCCGCTTCCACTGCCCTCTTCCCCTGCGCACCGGCCTGACGCTGGAGCTGCCCGCCGGCGCGGCGCGCCATGTCCAGGTACTGCGCCTGCAGCCTGGCGACAGCATCACCCTGTTCGAAGGCCAGGCGGGCGAGGGCTTCACGGGCGGCGAATTCGAAGCCAAGGTGCTGCGCATGGGCCGCAGCGATGTGCAGGTCGAGATCGGCGCGCACCACGCCGTGGAGCGTGAAACCGCGCGCGAAGTGCATCTGCTGGCCGGCATCACGGCCAACGAGCGCATGGACTGGCTGGTGGAAAAAGCCACCGAGCTGGGTGCCACCAGCCTCACGCCCCTGCTGGCCGAGCGCAGCGTGCTCAAGCTCAAGGGCGAGCGCGGCGACAAGAAACGCGCCCACTGGCAAGCTGTGGCGGTGGCCGCAAGCGAGCAATGCGGACGCAACCGGGTGCTGGTGATCCATCCCGCGACCGACCTGGCCGGCTGGCTCAAGAGTGCGCCCGCCGCGGACGCGCCCGACGCCCCGCTGCCCGCCCGGCTGCTGCTGTCGCTGGGCGAAGGCACGCAGCCGCTGCGCACCGCGGCCGAACAGCATGCACCGGCCCACCAATCCGTGGTCTTCCTCTCAGGCCCCGAAGGCGGCTTGAGCCCCCAGGAAGAAGCCCTGGCCCGCGCCAATGGCTTTGCGCCTGTGACCCTGGGCGCCCGCGTGCTGCGCGCCGAAACCGCCCCCCTCGCTGCACTGGCAACGTTGACTTTGGATTGAGGCCGGGCCAAGGCGCAGCTTCTAGAACGAGCATGTCCCAGCAAGGGGGCAGCGAGCAAGGGCCGCCCTTAGGCGCCTGCCGCGAAGCGTCTCAGGGGGTGCTGGGAAGACTCGCAATCACCTGCGCCACCGCCGCCGTGAGTTTCTTCGCATACGGCACATGCAGGAACTCATTGGGCCCGTGCGCATTGCTCTTGGGGCCCAGCACGCCGCAGACCATCATCTGCGCCTTGGGAAAGCCCTGGCTCAGCAGATTCATCAGCGGAATCGTGCCGCCCTGGCCTACATAGCCGCAGCCCGCGCCGAACTGCGCCTGGCTGGCGCTTTGCAGCGCCTGCTCGAACCAGTGGTCCATGGGCGGGGCATTCCAGCCGCTGGCCGAGCTCAGGCTTTCCCAGGTGACCTTGGCCTTGTAGGGCGCGTTGTCCTCGAGCAAGGCCTTCATCTCCTGCACGCAGCTCGCGGCATCGACCAGCGGTGGCAGGCGCAGGCTCAGCTTGAAGGCCGTATAGGGGCGCAGCACATTGCCCGCGTTCTGCAACGTGGGAAAGCCTTCGGCGCCGGTCACGCTGAGCGTCGGCTCCCAGGTGCGCTTGAGCAGCGACTCGACCGGATCGGAGGTGGTCGGCAGCGCAAACGTGGTCGCGCCGCCGCAGTCGTAATGCGCCCAGGGAAAGCGCTTGGTGACCTCCTCGCCCAGGATGGCGGCCGTGGCGCGCGCCTGGGCCAGCCGGTCGGCCGGCACTTCGCAATGGAAGCTCGCGGGCAGCAGCCGGCCGCTGGCGCTGTCCTCGAGGCGGTCGAGCACCTGGCGCATGATGCGGAACGACGAAGGCACCACGCCCGATGCGTCGCCCGAGTGGATGCCTTCGGTCAGGATCTCGACCTTGAGCGTGCCGCTGGCCATGCCGCGCAGGCTGGTGGTGAGCCACAGCTGGTCGTAGTTGCCGGCGCCGCTGTCGAGGCAGATCACCAGCGCGACCTCGCCCAGGCGCGGGCGCAGTGCATCGACATAGGGCAGCAGGTCGCGCGAGCCGCTTTCCTCGCAGGTCTCGATCAGGCCGCAGATGCGCGGATGCTCGACGTTCTGGCGCTTGAGCTCCTGCACCGCGGCAATGCTGGCATAGACCGCATAGCCGTCATCGGCGCCACCCCGGCCATAGAGCTTGCCGTTCTCGTACTTGGGCGTCCATGGGCCCAGGTCGCTGCGCCAGCCTTCGAATTCGGGTTGCTTGTCGAGGTGACCGTACATCAGCACGGTGCTCTGGCCCTGGGCCTGCGGCCGGGTGGCGGCGACCTCGAAGTACAGCACCGGCGTGCGGCCGGGCAGGCGCACGATCTCCAGCGTCAGGCCCGCGACCTTCTGCGCCTCGACCCAGGCGGCGGCATTGCGCAGCACGGTGTCGAGATAGCCCTGCTGCTCCCAGTCGGGGGCGAACATCGGCGACTTCGCTGGAATGGCAATGTATTCGGTCAACTGGCCGACGATGTCCCGGTCCCACTGGTCGCTGACGCGCTCCAGTGCAAGAGCCGGGTCGAGGACGGTGGCGGGGATGCGTGCATTCATGGCTGGAGCTCCTTCGGCGGTGCCACGGCGGGCCGCGGCGATGTTCTATTGTCCTGCAGACTGCGGCTCAGCGCTGTCGCTCCATGGCATTGATCGCAGCGCGGCCTATTGCCGGGTCATCGGTGAACACGCCGTCGATGCCGGTGCGCAGAAATGCATCCATGTCGGCGCGTGCATCGCCGCGCTGGGCGCCATCGCCGGCCGGCGCGCTCCTGAGCTTGGCCGGCAGGAAGGCGTTCTCGGGGCGCAGTGTCCAGACATGGACCAGCAGGCCGGCCGCATGCGCGTCCTGAACCAAAGACGTGGGCCGGCCATGGCCACCCTCGGCAACCGGGATCACCATGGACTTGCTCGGGCCCACGCCCTGGGCATAGGTCGCGATCTCGGCCAGGCCCGCGGGCGTGGCCATCTTGGCGTAGGTGGTGTGTGCCACGCCCGCACGCGCCTGGTCGAACGGGCTGCCGCTGGGCGCGAGCAACTGCACCAGGCGCACCGGCGTCTGTGCGCGCAGCGCACGCAGGCTGTCGACTTCGAACGACTGGATGAAAACCGGCGCATCGGCACGGTCGAGCCCGTGCTTCGCCAGCAGTTCAAGCAGCGGCTTTTCCAGCGGCTGGCCTATGGACTGGAAGTAGCTCGGATGCTTGGTCTCGATATACAGGCCTATGGTGCGCCCCGTGCGTTCGCTCTGGGTGCGCGCCAGCACGATGATTTCCTCCAGCGTAGCCACTTCGAACTGGCCGTCATGGGCGGCGCTGGCCGGGCGCAGCAGCGGGATGCGCTCGCGCGCGCGCAGGGTCTTGAGTTCGGCGAGCGTGAAATCCTCGACAAACCAGCCGGTGATGGGCTTGCCATCGATGGTCCTGGTGCTGCGGCGCGCGGCGAATTCCGGGCGATCGGCGACATCGGTGGTCGCTTCCTGCAGCGTGCCGTCGGCCTTGAGGATGGCAATCGCATTTTCATGGCGCGACACCAGCACGCCGTCGCGCGTGATGACCAGATCGGCCTCGATCAGGTCGGCGCCGTCATCGATGGCCTGCTGGTAGGCCGCGAGCGTGTGCTCGGGCCGCAGCGCCGACGCGCCGCGGTGGGCGATCAGCGTGGGCTGGGGTGGCCAGCTGGCAGCGGCCGCCGCCGGCTGGGCCTGCGCCGGGCCCGCGAGCGCCATCCACGCCAGCGCACTGGCCAGCACCGTTGTCTTGCACGACCGCAGCCAATCCATGGAGCACCTTTCGTCAGGGCGCGCGGGCACCATGCCTGCGCCTGTCGCCAGCGACCATGCTAGCGGTTAACTGTGTTCGAGGCAGAAGACGGCGGTGCCGGCGCGCAGGTTCGGCAGAAAGCGCACTGTCTCGCCGTCCTGCAGCCCGAACGCATCGCGCACCTGCAGCCGGTTCTTGTGCGCCAGCACCTCGAAATCCTTGAAGGTGCCGACGCGGATATTCGGCGTGTCATACCACTGGTAGGGCAGGCGGCGCGTGACCGGCATGCGCCCGCGCAGCACCGACAGGCGGTTGGGCCAGTGGGCGAAGTTGGGGAAGGCGACGATGCCCAGCCGGCCTATGCGCGCGGTCTCGCGCAGCATCACTTCGGCATTGCGCAGATGCTGCAGGGTATCGATCTGCAGCACCACATCGAAGCTGTTGTCGCCGAACATCGCCAGGCCGTCCTCGAGATTGAGCTGCAGCACGTCGACACCGCGGCGCACGCAGGCCAGCACATTGGCGTCATCGAGCTCCACGCCGTAGCCGCTGCAGCCGCGCTGCTGCTGCAGATACGACAGCAGTCCGCCATCGCCGCAGCCCAGGTCCAGCACGCGCGCGCCCTCGGGCACGAGGCGGGCAATGGCTTCCATGGTGGCTTTCTCGGTCATGCGATCTCCTTGGCGATGCTTTCAAAATAAGAGCGCATGACGCCCAGGTAGCGCGGGTCATCAAGCAGGAAGGCATCGTGGCCGTGGGGCGCGTCGATCTCGGCGTAGCTCACGCGGCGCTGGTTTTCCAGCAGCGACTTGACGATCTCGCGGCTGCGCGCGGGCGCAAAGCGCCAGTCGGTGGAGAAGCTCACCAGCAAATACTTGGCCTGGCTGGCGGCCAGCGCCTGCGTCAGGTTGCCGGCATGCGCGCGCGCCGGATCGAAATAGTCGAGCGCACGCGTGATCAGCAGATAGGTGTTGGCATCGAAGTAATCGCTGAACTTGTCGCCCTGGTAGCGCAGATAGCTTTCGATCTCGAACTCTATGTCCTGGGTGCTGTACTTCAGGTCCAGCCCATCGCGCAGCTGGCGGCCGAACTTCTGGTTCATCACGTCGTCGCTGAGATAGGTGATGTGGCCGATCATGCGCGCGATGCGCAGGCCGCGGCGCGGCACCACGCCGTGGTCGTAGAAGTTGCCGCCATGGAAGTCGGGATCGGTGACGATGGCGCGGCGCGCGACTTCGTTGAAGGCGATGTTCTCGGCATTCAGGTTCGGCGCGCTGGCCACGACCACTGCATGCGCCAGGCGCTGTGGATAGCGCAGCGACCAGCACAGCGCCTGCATGCCGCCCAGGCTGCCGCCGAGCACGGCGGCCAGCCGCGAGATGCCCAGCCGGTCGAGCAGCCGCGCCTGCGCATCGACCCAGTCCTCCACGGTGACCACGGGAAAATCCGCGCCGTAGATGCGGCCGGTGTCCGGGTTCTGGTGCATCGGCCCGGTCGAGCCGAAGCACGAACCCAGGTTGTTGATGCCGATCACGAAGAAGCGGTTGGTGTCCACGGCCTTGCCCGGGCCGATCATGTTGTCCCACCAGCCCTCGCTTTTCGGCTGGTCGGCATACACGCCGGCCACATGGTGGGAAGCATTGAGGGCATGGCATACCAGCACCGCGTTCGAGCGGTCGGCGTTGAGCTCGCCATAGGTCTCGTAGGCAAGGTCGTAGTGGTGGATCGAGGCGCCGCCCTGCAGCGGCAGGGCCTCCTCGAAATGCATGGTCAAAGGGGTGGCGATGAAGGACATGAAAAAACCCGGCATCGCTAAAAACGAGGCCGGGTCGAGATGTCGTCGGACGGGTCTTTAGCTGGATTTATAAAGCGCCCGCAAGCAATGGCAAATCGGCGCGTGAAGTGGCTATTATGCCAAAACCGCTACGCCCGGCGCCCACAGGGCCAGCACGCCCAGGACCAGAAAAATACCGGCCGACACCAGATGCACGATGCGCAGCGGCACCAGGCGCGTGATGCGCTCGCCAAGCCAGACCACGGGCGCATTCGCCAGCATCATGCCCAGCGTGGTTCCCGCAACCACCCAGAAATAGGCGTTGTACTTGGCCGCCAGCACCACGGTGGCGATCTGCGTCTTGTCGCCCATTTCCGCCAGGAAGAAGGCAATCAGCGTGGTGCCGAACACGCCCCAGCGTGAGACCGCGGCGGTCTCGCCTTCGTCCAGCTTGTCGGGAATCAGCATCCACACGGCCATCGCGATGAAGCAGGCACCCAGCACCCAGCGCAGCACCTGCGGGCCCATGACGGTAGTGACCCAGGCGCCGACGGCTCCGGCCAGCGCGTGGTTGGCCAGCGTGGCGGCGAGGATGCCCAGCACGATGGGCCAGGGCTTGCGAAAACGGGCCGCCAGGACCAGCGCGAGCAGCTGCGTCTTGTCGCCCATCTCGGCGATGGCGACAATGGCGGTGGAGACGAAAAAGGCTTCCATGGGGTTTTTCTGATGAACAGGCCGGACACACGCATGCGAAAGCATTGGCTGCGCCCCGACTCCGGCCATGTGGATCGGCACCCAGCCAATGGTCTCGCCCAGCGCGAACCGCATGCACCATAGGTTGTAACAACCCAAGTCTGTTGATGCATGCTTCCGGTGCGTTGCACACCGGACGGGCTACTCCCCATAGACAAGCGGCGATTCTAGACAATTTGTCAGACAACTGCCCGTTCACGGGTAAATACCAGGAAGAAAAGTGTTGTAGCCATACCGAAATCTCATTCCTGAGCATTTTGTGTGGGTATATATGACTCATAATGTCCAAGCCTTTCCGCAAAGCAATGAGTAGTAGGGCAGGTGCGTTTCGGTCTCTAAAGTTGTCACTGGTAGTTGACTCCATAGGGCTCCATCGCGTTTTCAAGTGTTTTTTCAGGAGTCCTCCATGGGCAACAAACTTTACGTCGGCAATCTGCCGTACTCTTTCCGTGACGGCGACCTCGAGCAAGCTTTCAGCGAATTCGGCAATGTCAACAGCGCCAAGGTCATGATGGAACGTGACACCGGCCGTTCGAAGGGCTTCGGCTTTGTCGAAATGAGCAACGACGCTGAAGCACAAGCAGCGATCCAAGGCCTGCACGGCCAAAACCAAGGCGGCCGTGACCTCGTGGTCAACGAAGCCCGTCCTATGGAACCCCGCCCTCCCCGTAGCGGTGGCGGCTTCGGCGGCGGCGGCGGCTTCGGTGGCGGCAATGGCGGCGGCTTCGGCGGCGGCCGTAGCGGTGGCGGCGGTGGCGGCTTCGGCGGCGGCCGTGGCGGTTACTAAGCACTGACTCAGGGTTTTCATTAGCCCAACGTCAAAAAAGGGCCTTTGGCCCTTTTTTTTCGTCTCTTTCATGCGAATGCGGCTTTCGCCGGCTTTTTTTTTGCAATTCTTTTCCCGCATAATTTGATATCGGTGTACCCGATATCGGTGCAGGTGATTTGCAATGCGTGCGCAGGTTTTCTTTCAATGGATCGCTGGCAACGTGTGAGCACCACAGCAATTGTGTTACTTGTGGAGTTTGAGGAGTCTCTAATGGGCAACAAGCTGTATGTTGGCAATCTCCCTTATGGAGTGCGCGACAACGACCTGGAGCAGGCATTCAGTCAGTATGGTTCGGTGACGAGTGCCAAGGTAATGATGGAACGCGACACGGGTCGCTCCAAGGGGTTTGGGTTCGTCGAAATGGGCAGCGATTCTGAGGCGCAGGCAGCGATCCAGGGCATGAACGGACAAGCACTTGGTGGCCGCAGCGTGGTCGTCAATGAGGCGCGTCCCATGGAGCCACGTCCTCCCCGCAGCGGCGGCTTTGGCGGCGGCGGCGGTGGCTACGGTGGTGGTGGCGGCTACGGCGGCGGCGGCGGCGGTGGTTATGGCGGCGGCCGTGAAGGCGGTGGCGGCTATGGCGGCGGTCGCGAAGGCGGTGGCGGTGGTTACGGCGGTGGCCGTGACGGCGGCGGCGGTGGCTATGGCGGCGGCCGTGACGGCGGCGGTGGTTATGGCGGCGGCCGCGATGCCGGTGGCCGCAATGACGGCGGTTTCCGCAGCCCCTACGGCTCCGGACCCCGTGGCGGTGGCGGCGGTGGCCGTGGTGGCTACGGCAATAACCACGGCGAATAATCTCCGCGGCAAAAACAAAAGGCTTCCTTGGAAGCCTTTTTTCGTTTTGGTCCGCAATAAGAAAAGAAACGCGGGTTTATGCACCAAAATCGCGCGCAGCCCAGGTAATGCGCACCAAGCTGGCTTAAGCGTCGACCTTATGCCGGTGTTTGGTTTGCCGTCCTTGAAGCAGGCGGTCGAATAAGGGGTTGGGCAACAGCCGCAACAACTTGGCAACCATTCCCATCTGCCAGGGAATCACCGCATAACTGGTTTGCCGCAGGATCACGCGGCAGGCACGCCGCGCAAACTCGTCGGCGGTCAGAAGAAATGGCATGGAATAACGATTATTGCGCGTAAGCGGTGTCGCGACATAACCGGGCAGCAGCGTCACCACGCGCACCCCGCTGGTGCGCAGCTCGCCGCGCAGGCTCTCGCAATAGCTGACCACGCCAGCCTTGCTGGCGCAGTAGGCGCCATGTCCGGGCAGGCCGCGGATCGCGGCCACGCTGGCCAGTCCGACCAGTGTTCCCGAGCCCCGGGCCTGCATGGCGCGAATGAACGGATGGAAGGTGGCGGCCATGCCCAGGTTGTTGGTCGCAAACAGCTGCGCCATGACTTCCAGATCCTCGCGCTCGGCGGAATCCACGCCCCAGCTGACCCCGGCGTTGGCAATCACCACCTGCGGCAGTCCCTGGCGCGCGATGCACTGCTGGCCGGCCGCAACGATGCTGTCGGCAATCGCCACATCGGCGCCGTAGATCGCATGGCGCGCAGGATCCAGCCCCTGGGCCTGGGCCCAGTCCTGCATTGCCTGGGTATTGCGCGCCACCAGCGCCAGGTCATGGCCCGCGTTGTAGAAGCGCCAGGCCAGCGCCTGGCCAATGCCACTGGAAGCGCCGGTGATGAAGACCAGCGGACGCGCCGGCGCAGCCATCGTCAACGCCCGCCCGCGGCGGCGGGCGCAGGCTGCAGCACGCCCCGGACCCGGCCCTCGAGCTGCAGCACCTGGTCCAGGTTGTCGTAGTTGAGGCTATTGGCGGTGAAGCGGTCCTTGTCGCGCCAGAGCACCACCGGCTGGTCCGAACGCACGCGCTCCTCGTTGGTCCAGGCATGCAGGAATTCGCCTTCGAAGCGCAGCTCGGGCGCACGCTTGCCGTCGGGCAGCTGCATGGCCTCGCGCGTGACGCGCGCATCGCCAAACAGCTGCACTTCCGAGCCATCACCGTTGCTCAGGCCGCGCAGCGCGGTGGCGCGGGTCTGGCGGCCATCGGGCGCCTTGGCGTGGATGCGCACGGCGTCGATTTCCAGCGTGTCGGTGTCGGGGTAATGGCGGGCCATGTCGCCCTGCAGCTGGCGCGTCATGTTGCCCGCGGCATCGAAGTTCTGCACCGAGAAGTCCTGCATGAAATAGTCGGGCACATGCACCGGCGCGCGCGCCGGCGCCGACGGCAGCACCGACGGCGCATTGCGCACCAGCCACCAGCTGGCCAGCGCCATCAGGCCCATCAGTGCCACCGGCAGATAGATCGTGAAGCTTTCCCAGCCTCGGCGCCAGCGGGTGCGCATCATGCATATCCTTCCAGCAGCGCCGCGTAGCGGCCCGAGGCCACCAGCAGCAGATCACAGAACTCGCGCGCCGCACCCTGACCGCCCGGGCGCTGGCTGACGTAGTCGGCCGCGGCCAGGGCCTCGGCATGGGCGTTCGCGGGTGCGCAGGCCATGGCCGCGCGACGCATCACCGGCAGATCGGGCCAGTCGTCGCCCATGGCCGCGGCCTGGCTCCAGTCCAGGCCCAGCAATTGCAGAAACTCTTCGGCCGCAGGCCGCTTGTCTTCGGTGCCGAAACGCGCATGCTCGACGCCCAGGTTCTTCAGGCGCAGGCGCAGCGGCGCGGAATCCCGGCCCGTGATCACCACCGGCGTGATGCCGGCTTTCTGCAGCAGCTTCAGGCCATGGCCGTCCAGCGTATTGAAACGCTTGATGACTTCGCCATCCTGGGTGAAGTACAGGCCACCGTCGGTGAGCACGCCATCGACATCGAAAAACACTACCTTGACCCCCTGGGCCTTGAGCAGCAGTTGCGGCGCGAAATCCAGCGCGGGAGACAGGGCTGCGCGTTCCATCAGATCACCTTGGCGCGCATCAGATCGCGAATATGGACCACGCCGACCAGCTGGTCCGCGCCCTCGACCACGAGTACCGAAGTGATGCCGTGCTGCTCCATCAGGTGCGCGGCATCGACGGCCAGCGCATCGGCCTGGATGGTGAAGGGCTTGGCATGCATGACTTCAGCGGCGGTGGCGCTGAGCAGATCGGCGCCCTGTTCGATGCGCCGGCGCAGGTCGCCATCGGTGAACACGCCGCGCAGCCGGCCTTCGGCGTCGACGATGGCCGACGCGCCCAGGCCCTTGGCGCTCATCTCGCGCATCAGCAGCAGGAACGGTGCATCGGCCGCCACGCGCGGCACATCGCTGCCCGAGCGCATCACATCGCCGACATGCGTCAGCAGCTTGCGGCCCAGCGCACCGCCGGGGTGGGAGCGCGCGAAATCCTCGGCCTTGAAGCCGCGCGCATCGAGCAGCGCCACCGCCAACGCATCGCCCAGCGCCAGCTGGGCCGTGGTGCTGGCCGTGGGCGCGAGATTCAGCGGACAGGCTTCGCGCTCGACATAGGTGTCGAGCACCCAGTCGGAATGGCGGGCCAGCGTGGAGCCGGCGTTGCCGGTCATGCCGACGACAGGCACGCCCTGGCGCCGCAGCGCGGGCAGCAGCGCCGCGATTTCATCGCTCTCGCCGCTGTTGGACAGCGCCAGTACCAGGTCCTTTTCGGTGACCATGCCCAGGTCGCCATGGCTGGCCTCGCCCGGGTGCACGAAGAAAGACGGCGTGCCGGTGGAAGCCAGCGTCGCGGCAATCTTGCGGCCCACATGGCCGCTCTTGCCCATGCCCATGACGATCACGCGGCCCTGGATGTCGAGAATGCGTTCCACGACCTGCGCGAACACGGGAGACAGACGGTCGGACAGGGCCAGAAGGGCCTGGGCCTCGATACCGAGGGTGTCACGCGCCAGCTGCAAGGCCTGGAAGCCATCAAAGGGGCGCGCGGAAGCTGCTGCAGATTTCATGCACTGATTTTAGGGCCTGGACCGTATTCCGCTTGTCACCGCAGGTCGGCCCCCATTGCGCTCGGGTCCAGCCTGTTTACACTCCTGCAGCCGCCGGCCGCGCCCGGCCTTGTACAGAATACTTCCGCCATGCTTCACACCACCATCAACGATTACCTCCGGCAATACATACGCACGGTGCCCGACTGGCCCGCGCCGGGCGTGCAGTTCCGCGACATCACGCCGCTGCTGCAGGACCCGAAGGTGTTTCGCGTGCTGATCGATGCGTTCGTGCACCGCTACATGGACCCGGCGCTGCGCCCCGATGTGGTCGCCGGCCTGGACGCACGCGGTTTCATCCTGGGCGCCGTCGTGGCCTATGAGCTCAATGTCGGTTTCGTGCCGATTCGCAAGAAGGGCAAGCTGCCCTTCACCACCGTGGAGGAGACCTACGAGCTGGAATACGGCAGCGCCACCGTCGAGCTGCATGCCGATGCCGTCAAGCCCGGCGATCGCGTGCTGCTGATCGACGATCTGATCGCCACCGGCGGCACGATGATGGCCGGCAAGAAACTGCTGGAAAAGCTCGGCGCCAGCGTCATCGAAGGCGCGGCCATCGTCGATCTGCCCGAACTCGGCGGCTCCGATCGCCTGCGCGAAGCCGGCCTGCCGCTGTACACCCTCGTCGACTTCGCCGGACACTGAGCACGCCCATGCCCCCCGTCCCCGTTCAACCCCGGCGGCTGCTGCGGCGCGTTGCCGCCTGGTGCGCCCGCGCCCTGGGCATCCTGCTGGCCCTGGCGCTGGCCGGCTTTGGCGCGCTGGCGCTGTGGAGCCATGCGCCGGGGGGCCGGCTGGCCGCCACGGCATTGGCCGGGCTGTGGGTCATCTGGGTCGGCACCACCGGCCTGCTGGCCAGCGCCGATCCGCGCGCCTGGCGCGCCTGGGGGCTGCTGGCGGCGGGCTGCCTGGTGCTGGGGCTGTGGTGGGGCTCGATCACGCCCTCCAACGACCGCGTCTGGGCCGCCGATGTCGCGCGCACCTTGAGCGCCGAGCGCCGCGGCTCCGAAGTGGTGCTGCACAACGTGCGCAATTTTGCTTGGCGCAGCGATGAGGACTACACCGCGCGCTGGGAGACGCGGCGCTATGACCTCGACCGGCTGCGCTCGGTCGACATGGCGCTGTCGTACTGGATGGGCTCGGCCGGATTAGGCTCGGCCGGATTAGGCCCGGCGATTGCACACACGCTGGTGACATTCGGCTTTGACGATGGCCGCCAATTGGTGTTCTCGGTCGAGGTGCGCAAGGAGCGCCACGAGCAGTACTCGGCGCTGGCCGGGTTCTTCAAGCGCTATGAACTGGCGCTGGTGGCCGCCGACGAGCGCGACATCCTGGGCGTGCGCGCACGGGTGCGCGATGAAGACGTTTACCTCTACCGCGTGCACATGCCCGTGACGGCCATGCGCGCGCTGTTCGAGCAATACCTCGACGAGGCCGAGTCCCTGCGCGCCACGCCGCGCTTCTACCAGACGCTGACCGCCAACTGCACGACCATCGTCTACGCGATGATGCAGCGCATCGTACCGGGACTGCCACTGGACCTGCGGCTGCTGGCCTCGGGCTATCTGCCGAGCTATGTGCAGGAGGTCGGTGCGCTGACGCCAGGCTACTCGCTGCAGCAACTGCAGGCCCGCGGGCGCATCACCGAGCGCGCGCGCCAGGCCGGCCCGAACGCCGATTTTTCCGCTGCCATCCGCCAGGGCCTGCCCGTCGTTGCACGCTGAAGCTCCATGCTTGTGTTGAACCGTCTTGCCACCACACTGACCCTGTGCGCCGCCGCCCTGCTCGCGGGTTGCGCCGGGGTGCAGGTCAGCTCCATCCTGCCGTCGGACTATCTGTCGCAGCGGCGCTCCGACATCCTCACGGCCGGCAAGCTCAGCGCCGCGACGCAGGAGACCCTGCGCGTGATCGGGCTGGAAAACGAGCGCTGCGACGAGCTGCCCAGCGCCTGCCGCGCCACCATCGCCAGCTCGCCCGGACTGACCGACGACCAGCGCCTGTCCGCGCTGGCCGAGCTCTGGACGCAGGCCGCGCTGCAGGCCCAGCGCGATGCGCCGGGCAGCCATGGCAGCGATGAGATCGATGCCTGGCTCGAGGCCGCGCGCCACGCCTATGCCTACCTGTTCTTCTCTTCGCGCAAGCCCAGCGAGCGCATGTTCGAAGACCGGCAAACCCAGGTGCGCGACTATTACAACCACGCCGTGGAGCAAGCCATCACCGGAATGTTCACGCACAGTCGCCAGGAACATCTCGAAAAGCTCGAGTCGTCGGTGCAATCCTGGAATGGCTGGGCGCTGCACATCAACCTCAGCGGCGTCTGGCTGCCCCAGGACGCGCACATGCCGCGCGAGCTGATTCCCGCCTCGACGCTGACGTTCTCGGGCCTGCGCAACATCTATCGCCGCGATGGCTTCGGCGCCGAGCTGGTCGCGGTGTTTCCCGTCGACCAGCCTCTCGGCGGGAGTACCTCCGAGGGCTCTGCCGAGCCATGGTCGGCCCAGGAGCCCAGGCCGCCATTCCAGGAAGCGCCCTTTCCCGCGCTCAGCGCGCTGCTGCGCTTCGACGGGGCGACGCTGGCCGAAGTGCTGCAGACGCGCTCGGTGCATGTCCAGCTGTACGACCCCTACCGCTTCAACACGCTGCTGCTGGCCGGCGAGCGGGTGCCGCTGGCAGCCAACTTCACATCGGGCTATGGGCTGTGGCTGGCGCGCTCGGGCTTCTCCACGCAAGCGCTGCGCTCGCTGCTGGGCCTGGACAACGGCCTGCTGCGCCCGCAGATCTATCTGATGCAGCCCTACGACCCCAGCCGGCGCGTGGTGCTGATGCTGCACGGCCTGGCCAGCAGCCCCGAGGCCTGGATCAACGTCGCCAACGAGGTGCTGGGCGATGACACGCTGCGCCAGAACTACCAGATCTGGCAGGTCTACTACCCGACCAATGCGCCGCTGGCGCTCAACAACCGCGCGATCCGCGATGCGCTGCAGACCACGTTTGCGCACTTCGATCCGCAAGGCGTCTCCAAGGCCTCGCAACAGGTCACGTTGATAGGCCACAGCATGGGCGGCGTGCTTGCGCGGCTGCTGGTGTCGTCCACCGGCACCCAGGTCTGGGACCGGCTGCTCGAGGACTACCAGCTGCAGCCCGGCGAGCAGGCCGCGCTGCAGCGGCGCATGGCACCACTGCTCAACTTCGAGCCGCTGCCGGCGGTCACCGATGCCATCTTCGTGGCCGCGCCGCACCGTGGCACCGCCGTTGCCAACTACCGGCTCGCGCGCTGGGTCGCGAATCTGATCACGCTGCCGTTCTCCATGCTCGAACAGATCGGCGACGTGACGCGCGCGCTGGCCCAGCTCAAGCCGCGGCCGGGCAAGCAAGGCCTGCTGCGCATTCCCAACAGCATCGACAACCTCAGCGACAGCGACCCGTTCGTGCGCCTGACCTCCAGCCTGCCGCTGGCGCCGCAGCTGCGCTACCACTCCATCATCGGCGACGCCGACCCGGCGCTGCCGCTGGCCGACTCCAGCGACGGCGTCGTCCCCTATGCCAGTGCGCATCTGCCCGGCGCCGCCTCGGAACTGGTGATCGAATCGGGCCACAGCGTGCAGGAGCATCCGCAGGCGATCATAGAGATCCGGCGGATTCTGCATGAGCAGCTGGTGCGCAGCGGCGCGGCCACGGCGCGCTGAGTTCTTCAACGCCCCCAGCGCAGCACCAGCGGATCGAGCCGGCGCGCGATATCCAGCAGCTGGCGCCGCACTTCGGGGTGCATGGCGGGCCAGGGGTGGCGCGGGGCGTCGCAGGCAATCACGCCGCCGGCGTGCATCAGCGCCTTGGCGGCCAGAAAGCCGGCCTGGCGGTTCTCGTGGTTGATCAGCGGCAGCCAGCGCTGGTATTCGTTGAACGCCTGGTCCTTGTCGCCATGGCGGAAGGCTTCAATGATGGGCCGGATGCCGTCGGCAAAGCCGCCGCCGGTCATCGAGCCGGTCGCGCCGGCTTCGAGGTCGGCGAGCAGCGTGATGGCCTCTTCGCCGTCCCATGGGCCTTCGATGGCTTCGCCGCCCAGTGCAATCAGCTCGCGCAATTTGCCGGCCGCGCCTGCGGTCTCCATCTTGAAGTAGCGCACCTGCTCGATCTCCTGCGCCATGCGCGCGAGAAACGCCGGCGGCAGCGCCGTGCCCGCGGCGGGCGCGTCCTGGATCATGATGGGAATGTCGATGGCATCGGACACCGCGGCAAAGAAGCGCTGGATCTGCGTGTCGCTGAAGCGGAACGTTGCGCCGTGGTACGGCGGCATGACCATCACCATCGCCGCGCCCATGTCCTGGGCACGCCGGCTGCGCGCCGCGCAGACCGCGGTGCTGGTGTGGGTGGTGGTGACGATCACCGGCACGCGGCCGGCCACATGTTCGAGCGCCAGCCGGGTGAGCGTTTCGCGCTCGTCGTCGGCCAGCAGGAACTGCTCGGAGAAGTTGGCCAGGATGCACAGGCCGTCGACGCCGGAATCGATCATGAAGTCGATGCAGCGCTTCTGGCTCGCCAGATCGAGCGTGCCGTTCTCGTGGAAGGTCGTGGGCACGACCGGGAAGATGCCGCGGTAGCGCGGGTTGGAAAGTCCAGGCATGGCGTGCTCCTTATTCGATGATGTCGAACTGGTCGAGATACTCGGTCTTGAGCGTCAGGCCCAGGCCGGGAACATCGTCGCGCAACTGCACGAAGCCGTTCTCGGCAATCGGCTCGCCATCGAAGATGTACCAGAACAGTTCGTTGCCGACTTCGACGTCGAAGATCGGGAAATATTCGGCCATGGGCGAGGCCAGCGTGCTCATCGTCAGGTGGTAGTTGTGCATCTGGCCCGCATGCGGCACCACGGGCACTGAATACGCTTCGCACAGCGCATTGATCTTGTGCGCGGCGGTGATGCCGCCCACGCGGTTGGTGTCGTACTGCACCACGCTCACGGCCTTCCTGTCGAGCAGCTGCTTGAAGCCGTAGAGGCTGAACTCATGCTCACCGCCCGAGATCGGAATGATGTTCATGGCGTTGAGTTCGGCATAGCCGTCGATGTCATCGGCAATCACGGGTTCTTCGAGCCAGCGCGGCTCGTACTTCGCGAGCTTGGGCAGCATGCGCTTGGCGTATTCGAGGTTCCAGCCCATGTAGCACTCGAGCATCAGGTCGTTGTCGTAGCCGATGACTTCACGAATGGCTTCGACCGACTTGAGGTTTTCCTTCACGCCATGCTGCAGGTGGGCCGGGCCGTAGCCAAAGCGCATCTTGAACGCGGTGAAGCCCTGGTCCATGAACTGCTGCGCCTCGTCCTGCATTGCCTTCAGGTCGCCGCGGTAGAGCTTGGAGTAGTAGCAGGGAATCTTTTCCTTGGTGCGCCCGCCCAGCAGCTTGAACACCGGCTTGCCCACGCTCTTGCCGAGGATGTCCCAGATCGCGAGATCCACGGCCGAGATCGCGGCCATGGTCACGCCCTTGCGGCCCCAGGCGTGGGTGGCGCGGTACATGCGCTGCCACAGGTATTCGTAGTCCCAGGGGTCCTGGCCCACGACCAGGGGCGTGAGGTACTGGTCGATGATGGCCTTGGCGATCGCTGGCGCCAACGCCACGTTGCCTATGCCCACGATGCCGTCGTCGGTCTCGATCTCGACCACGGTCCACGAATGGAAGCGGAAGGTGCTCATGCTCTCGGTGTTGGAGTACACCAGATCCATGGCGTTGGAGCAGAAGTTGCCCTGGGGTGGAACGGTCTTGCCCTTCCACTGGAAAACACGGGCGCGCACGGACTTGATCTTCATACAGACCTCTGGAAAAAAATGGAGTGAAGCGGGCCGCAGCCCGGGGAATCAGACGCTGGCCGGGGCCTGCGTGGCGCTGCGCGCCGCACCCAGGCGGGCCGCCCCCAGGCGGGCCGCACCCAAGCGGGCCGCCCCCATGCGGCTCGCGATCAGCAAGGCCTGCCAGGTGGCCTCGACGCTCGCGCGGCCCTGGCCCGCGATGTCATAGGCCGTGCCATGGGCCGGCGTGGTGATGGGAATCGGCAGCCCGCCCTGCACCGTCACGCCGCGCGAGAAGCCCAGCAGCTTGATCGCGATCTGGCCCTGGTCGTGGTACATGGTGACGATGGCCTGGTACTCGCCGGCCTGGGCCTTGAGAAAGATCGTGTCGGCCGGAAACGGGCCATGGAACGGCGCGTCGCTGGGCCAGTCGCGCGCCTGCAGCGCGCGCACTGCCGGCGCGATGATGTCGATCTCCTCGCGCCCGCAGGTGCCGCCATCGCCGTTGTGCGGGTTGAAGCCCGCAATCGCCACCTTGGGCTCGGCCATGCCGCTGGCGCGCAGCGCGTTGTAGAGCAGCTCCGCGGCCTGGGCAATGCGCTCCTGGCTCAGATAGCTGGCCACATCCTTGAGCGGCACATGCGAGGAGATGCGCGAAGTCCAGAGATTGCCCAGCGTGTTGAATTCGCAGAAGTAGCCCTGCACGCCCAGATACTCGGCGAAGTGGTGCAGCTCGTCCTCATGGCGCAGTCCGCCCAGCTTCATTGCCTGCTTGTTCAAGGGCGCAAAGCAGATCGCGTCGATATCGCCGGCCTGCGCCGCATCCATGCACTGGTCCAGCACCTGCAGCACCGAACGCCCGCCCGCCGCGCCGACCTGGCCGATCTGCACGTCGGCGGCGGCAATGCTGTCGATGGCAACAAACGCCGGCAACTGCGTGTCGGTGCGTTCGCGGGCGTCGGCCAGGCGGGCCAGCGGCGCGGTGGCCACCTGCACGCCTGCCCAGCGCTGGCCCTGCGCCCAGAGCCAGGGGTCGCCAATCAGCACCAGATTGGCCTGCTGCACGGCTTCGGGCTTGGCCAGCAGCCGGGCAATCAGTTCGGCGCCAATGCCGGCAGGGTCGCCCAGGGTCAGGGCCACGACGGGAAGGGATGCGGTAGACATGGGTCAGTCCAGTTTGATGTCGTTCTTGCGGATGATTTCGCCAAAGCGCTGGTATTCGGCGAGGTGGAAGGCGCCGAAATCGGCCTGGCTCATGGGGCGCAGCTCGGCGCCCACGGCCTCGAGCCGGGTCTTGGTCTCGGCCATGGCGATGACCTTGTTGACTTCGTCATGCACCTTCTGCTGCACGGCCTTGGGGCTAGCGGCGGGCATGTAGATGCCGTACCAGGCGCTGATGGCCACGGTTGGCAGGCCGGCTTCGGCCATGGTCGGCACCTGCGGCAGCTGCGGATTGCGCTGGGCGGAAGTCACGGCCAGCGCGCGCAGCTTGCCAGCCTTGATCTGCCCTATGACCGAAGGCATGGTGTCGAAGCTCATCTGCACCTGGCCGCTGACCAGATCCACCAGCGCGCCGGCGCTGCCCTTGTACGGCACATGGGTGATGGCGATGCCGGCCGCATCCTTGAACACTTCCGCCGCGATGTGCTGGGTGCTGCCCGTGCCGCTGCTGGCGAAGTTGATCTGGCCGGGCTGCTTCTTGGCCAGGGCAACCAGTTCCGCCACCGTGTTCGCCGGCACCGAGTTGCCCACGACCAGCACATTCGGCACCGAGCCGACAAAGGCCACGGGCACCAGGTCCTTGTTGTTGTCATAGCCCAGCTTGAGCAGATGCGGCGCAATCGCATGCGCCGTGACCACGCCCATGACCATGGTGTGGCCGTCGGTGGATTTGGCGGTCACATCGACGGCCATGGTGTTGGAGACGCCGGGGCGGTTTTCCACCAGCACCGGCTGCTTGAGCAAGGGAGAGAGCCGGTCGGCGACGGCGCGCGCCATGGCATCGGTGCCGCCTCCCGGCGCCGAGCCCACGAGCATGCGCACCGGCCGCGTGGGCCAGTTCGCCGGGTCCTGCGCCTGCGCGGCCGTGGGCAGCAGACAGGTGGCCAGGACCGCGGTGGCGGTCAGCAGATGACGTCTTTGCATCTTTGTCTCCATTTTTATAGTGGTAGCTGCATCGTAGGCAAGGTATTGATAGCCGTATATTCAATGTTTTTGATAGATTGATAACCTGAGGAAATCAGCAAACAGGAAGCGGGCCATGGGATCCATAGACAAGCGCGACAACACCCCACAGCTGCTCAACCGCCTGCGCATGCGCCAGATCGCGCTGATGCTGGCCATAGACGAACGCCAGACGCTGCGCGCCGCGGCCACGCAGCTGGGCCTGAGCCAGCCCGCGGCGACCAAGATGCTGCATGAGCTCGAGGACGCGCTGGGCCAGCCGCTGTTCGAGCGCGTGGGCCGGCAGCTGCAGCGCAATGCGGCGGGCGACCGGGTGTTCGACTATTTCCGCGCGATGCGCGGCAGCATGGAAGCGCTCAACCGCGAACTTGGCGAGCTGCGCCAGGGCAGCGCCGGCCGGCTGGTCGTGGGCAGCATCATGGCGGCGTCACCGGGCCGGCTGACGCGCGCCCTGCTCGACCTCAAGCAGCAGTTGCCGCTGCTCGAAATGGAAGTCGCGGTCGATACCAGCGACCGGCTGTTGAACCAGCTGCAGGAAGGCGTGCTCGAAGTGGTGGTCGGGCGCATGGCGCCGGCCACCGCCGCCGAATGCCTGTTCCGGCCCATAGACGATGAAAGCCTGGCCTTCATCGTGCGCATCGACCACCCGCTGCTGGCGCTGCCCCAGGTCAGATTCGCCGATCTGCAGCACTACGGCTGGGTGCTGCAGCCGCCGGGCAGCCCGATGCGTGCGCTGCTGGAGCAGGAGTTCCGCGAGCACTGCACGCCGCTGCCGCGCGGCCTGATCGAGACCGGCTCCATCCTCACCACCATCAATCTGGTGCGCAGCTCGGACATGCTGGGCGTGATTCCGCAGACCGTGGGTGCGCTCAATGACGCCTACGGCATGCTGCGCATCGTGCCCTACAGCCTGCGCCACAAGCTCGAATCCTATGGCAGCCTGGTGCGCCGCGACCGGCCGCTGAGCCGGCCCGCCGAACGGTTCCTGGAACTGCTGCACCGCGCCGAGCCCGACGCCTGCTGACTGGCGCTCAGCCCGGCGGCGCCAGCGCCGCGCGCGCACCCAGGCGGCTGGCGAGCCACAGCCCGATCATGGAAGCCGTTCCCGTCACCACCCAGGTCGCATGCCAGCCGCCGGCCTGGGCCGCGACCCAGGCGACCAGCGGCGGGCCGAGGAACTGGCCCGTGGCCGAGCATTGCTGCACCCAGCCCATGGTGGTCGACACAGTCTGCGCATTCGGCGCGAGCCGCACGACCAGCGAGAACAGCGTGCCCGGCACCATGCCGCCCGCGGCGGAAAAGAGCAGCACGGCCGCGTAGCGCAGCAGCGGCGCCTGGCCCAGCAGCGGGCTGAAGGTCAGCAACGCGGTCAAAGCCATGCTGCCAAAGCCCCAGAACAGCAGGCTCTGCGCAGGTTGGCCGCTCAGCAGCCAGCGTCCCGCGGCGACATTGCCGATGATGTTCATCGCGCAGACCAGCGCCGTGAGCGCGCCCGCGGCGACCGCGCCCACGCCGGCCTGGGCATAGACCGCGGGCAGAAAGCCGACCACGGCCAGCCATTGGCTCGAATACATTGCGAACGCCAGCGCCACCAGCCAGGGGCCGGAACTGGCAAGCGTCACGCGCAGACGTTGCGTCCAGGGCTCAGGGGCAGCGTCTGCGGGGGCTGCAGGCGTCGCACTGGCATTCGGCACGCCCAGCACCAGCCAGACCGCCATCACCGCCGACAGCGCGCCCAGCAGCCCCCACCAGGCCTGCCAGCCCCAGGCCGCCATGAACAGCGGCCCGCACAGCAGCGCCAGCGCCGCGCCGGCCGGCATGTACGCGCCCCACAAACCCAGGAACGACGGCAGCTCGCGCGCGGGCACCAGTTGCCGTATCAGGCTGGGCGCGGCCAGCACCACCAGCAGAAAACCCAGGCCTTCGACGGCGCGCAGCACCAGCAAGTCTGCGGGCGCGCGCGCCCAGATGCCCGCAAGGCTTGCCGCGCACAGCGTGAACTGGCCCATCAGCATGCTGCGGCGCAGCCCCAGGCCGTCGACGGCGACGCCCAGCAGCGCGCCCAGCAGCATGCCCGCGAGCTGCACCATCGACAGCAAAAAGCCGGCCTCGACCAGCGTCAGCCCCAGCGCCTGCTGCAGCACCGGAATCGCGGGCGGAATCTTGCCGATATGCAGCGCCGCTGTGACGCCAGCCAGGATGACGGCGATTGCCGCCGCTGTGGAGGCAGGCTTCACGGCATGCATGCGCTGCGGCCAGTCACTTGCCTATGCAGAAACTCGAGAAGATCACGCCCAGCAGATCGTCGGAAGTGAACTCCCCGGTGATGGCATTGAGCGCGTTCTGCCCCAGGCGCAGCTCCTCGGCCAGCAGGTCGAGATGCGGGCCGGCCGCGCGCAGCTGGGCCATGGCCTGGTCCAGATGCACACCCACGGCCTGCAGCGCCTCGACATGGCGCGCGCGCGCCAGATAGAGACCTTCGGGCGCCGACTGCCAGCCCGCGACTTCGAGCAGACGGCGGCGCAGCGCGTCCAGGCCGTCGCCGGTGCGCGCCGACAGGCGCAGGCCTTGGGCTGCGGCCAGCATCTCGGCGCTGGCCGAATCGGTCTTGTTCCAGACATCGATCACCGGCACCTGGGCCGGCAGGCGCTCGGCCAGCGTCGTGCGGATGGCGTCGTCGCCGGCGCGGTAATCGGCCTGCTCCTGGCGCGTGAGGTCGTGCAGGAACAGCACGGCATCGGCCGCGGCAATCTCGTCCCATGCGCGCGAAATGCCGATGCGCTCCACCGTGTCATCGCTTTCACGCAAGCCCGCGGTGTCGATCACATGCAGCGGCACGCCTTCGATCTGGATGGTCTGCTGCACCTTGTCGCGCGTGGTGCCCGCGATCTCGGTGACGATGGCGAGTTCCGCGCCCGCGAGCGCATTGAGCAGCGAGCTCTTGCCGGCGTTGGGCTGGCCGGCAATCACCACCTTGATGCCTTCGCGCAGCAGCGCGCCCTGGTGGGCGCGCGCGAGCACGCCGGACAGCGACTGCTGCAGGCGCTCGAGCTGGCCGCTGGCATCGGCCTGCTGCAGGAAGTCGATGTCCTCTTCGGGAAAATCCAATGTGGCTTCGACCAGCATGCGCAGCCGCACCAGCGCGTCGCGCAGCGTGTGGATCTCCTGCGAGAATGCACCCGACAGCGAGCGGCTCGCGCTGCGCGCCGCGGCTTCGGTGCTGGCATCGATCAGATCGGCAATCGCTTCGGCCTGGGCCAGGTCGATCTTGTCGTTGAGAAACGCGCGTTCGGTGAACTCGCCGGGCTGGGCCAGGCGCAGGCCCGGCAGCAAGGCCTGGCCCGCGCCATCGGCCTGCGCCGCGGCTTCGAGGCAGCGCGCGAGCAGCAGCTGCAGCACCACCGTGCCGCCATGCGCCTGCAGTTCAAGCACGTCTTCACCGGTATAACTGTGCGGGCCGGGGAAGAACAGCGCCAGGCCATGGTCAATCGGCTGGCCCTTGGCATCGCGCAGCGGCAGATAGGTGGCTTCGCGGGCTTTCAGTTCGCGCCCGCACAGCCGCTGCACCAGCGGCGCCAGGCCCTTGCCGGATACCCGCACGATGCCCACGGCGCCTCGACCGGGGGCTGTGGCAATGGCGGCAATGGGTTGGTCGTGGCGGGGGAGCATGGGGACGTCTCTTGGGTGGAAAAAATGGGCCCTTCGACAGGCTCAGGGCGAACGGTGGGATGGGTCGCTGCATGATATCCGCGACCAGCACCTGTGGATAACCAGTGCACAAACAACCACGGCCGCAAAAGCGGCCGTGGTGTAGAGGTACCAACCTCTTTCAGTGATTCATGGCACTGCACGTGCTTCATGAAACTGGCGTGCTCCAGCAAGGGGGCAGCGAGCAAGGGCCGCCCCGCAGCGAGGCTGCCGTCCCCCTCCACCGAAGGTTGAGAGGGGGAAGCCGCGTAAGCGGCTCAGGGGGTGCTTACTTAAACTTCGGCAGATTGAACTGCGGCGGCACACCCATGCGGGTGTTGATCAGCCATTGCTGGGCGATCGACAGAATGTTGTTCGTCAGCCAGTACAGCACCAGACCGGCGGGGAAGAAGAAGAACATCACGCTGAACATCAGCGGCATGATCCACATCATCTTGGCCTGCATCGGGTCCGGCGGCGCGGGGTTGAGCGCGGTCTGCAGCAGCGAGCTCAGCGTCATCAGCACGGGCAGGATGAAGTACGGGTCAGGCGACGACAGGTCGGTGATCCAGCCAATCCACGGTGCGTTGCGCATTTCCACGCTCGACAGCAGCACCCAGTACAGCGCAATGAACACCGGAATCTGAATGATGATGGGCAGACAGCCGCCCATGGGGTTGACCTTCTCCTCGCGGTAGATGCGCATCATCTCCTGCTGCATCTGCTGCGGCTTGTCCTTGAGGCGCTCGCGCATCTCCATGATCTTGGGGTTGATGGCCTTCATCTTGGCCATGCTGGAGTACGCCTTGGCGTTCAACCAGTAGAACAGGATCTTGAGCACCAGCACCAGACCGACAATCGACCAGCCCCAGTTGCCCAGCAGGCTGTGGATCTTGTCGAGCAGCCAGTACAGCGGCTTGGCCATGATGGTCAGCCAGCCATAGTCCTTGACCAGCTCCAGGCCGGGGGCCAGGGCTTCAAGCGTCTTCTCGAGTTGCGGGCCGGCAAACAGCTTGGCCTCGACACTCTTGCTCTGGCCGGGTTCAACCGTGCCCAGGGGCGTGATCATGCCCACGGTGTACAGGTTGTCGCTGACCTTGCGCGCGAAGATGTCGCGTTGCACGCCATCGGCCAGCAGCCAGGCGCTGGCGAAGTAATGCTGCACCATGGCCACATAGCCATTGGTCGCGGTCTTTTCCCACTCGGCCTTGCCTTTTTCAATGTCCTTGAAGTCGACCTTCTGGTACTTCTTGGCTTCGGTGTAGACCGCCGGGCCGGTGAAGGTCGAGTACATGCTCGACTCGCCGGGAGGCGCATTGCCATCACGCACCAGCTGCACATACAGCTGGGGGTTGATGGCAGCGGCACCGGCGTTGAGCACTTCATGGCGCACGGCGATGTCGTAGGCACCGCGCTTGAGCGTATAGGTCTTGACCAGCTTCACGCCGCCGACTTCAGCCGACTCGAAGCGGATCTGCAGTTCGTTCTGGCCGTCCTGCAGCGTGGTCGCGCCGGGCACCAGCTGCATGGGCGTCTTGTGGTTGGGGAAGCTGCCGCCGATCAGGCCGGACTCCGCCATGTAGACGCGCTGCGCGCTTTCGTCGAACAACACGAAGGACTTGGTCTTGTCGGCCATGTCCGCGTACTGGCGCATTTCAGCGTGCTTGACCGTGCCACCCTGGGTGTCGAACGTCAGCGACAACACATCGGTCGTCACTTGCACGTTTTCGCGGGCAACAGGGGTGGCGACGGGCGCGGCACCAGGAACCTGGTTGGGGTTGGTCACTGCAGGCGTGGACGACGGCACCGAGGACGCGCCCGTGGTCACCGGGGCCAGGGGCGCGGCGACCGGCACGGTCACGGGCGTTGGAAAGAAGGTGGCCTGCTTGCCGTTGTGAAGTTGCCACTTGTCCCATAGCAAGACCATGGAAAAGCCAAATATCACCCACAGAATGGTGCGGCGAATGTCGTTCATGAAGACTTCTTTGAGGAAGGTTGGGTGGTCGAAGACGAAGGCTGGCAGCAGGCAAACAGCCGGGGCGTTTGCGCTGGAACCGGATCATGACCGCCATCACACCATGGATGGCAGCGCGCCAGCCGGCGCAGGGTCAAATAGCTGCCCGCGGCCGCGCCATGCTGCCCGAGGGCATCGAGCGCATAGGCGGAGCAGGTGGGCTCGAAGCGGCAGGCCGAACCTATCCAGGGGCTCAAGGTCAGGCGGTAGCCCCGCACCAGAGCCATGAGCAGACCGCGCATCATGGCGTGGCCTGGGCCACGGCTGCGGCCTTGGGTGCCGCGGCCGGCGCGGACTGGCGACGCACGGCATAGGCAAAAAGCTGGTGCAGCTCGGCGCGAATCGCCTGCTTCAGCGGCTCGGATATCGCGCTGACGAACAGCTTGCGGTCAAAAGTGGCGCGCAGGCGCACCACATAGGCGGCGTGGGCCAGCTGCGGCGCGTATTCATCGCCCAGCACATAGACCTGGCGCTGGATAGCGTGGCGCGTGACCGAGCGCTTGGCCCAGCGCTTGGGCGCCATGGCTCCCAGCCAGGAGACCGGCTCGGCCGGGGCCACGCCAAACAGGGCCTGCGGGGCTTGCACAGAAGGCAAGCCGCCGGGCCCTGAAGGAGGCGTCTGAGGCACATCCGCGTCGAGTACCAGACGGTGCAAGGCGAAGTGCGGAGTACGGGAGACGATGCCTCCCGCCATTGCAGCTTGAAACTGCGGACGCGTTTTCAGCCGTTGCATACGTGGCACCTCCGAGGAGGAGCCCAAGGGGTGAACCGTTGGGCAGGCGCCAAGAATGACCTTAGACGGCCAGACGCTTGCGGCCCTTGGCGCGACGAGCGTTGATGACGGCACGGCCGCCCTTGGTCTTCATGCGAACGAGGAAGCCGTGGGTACGGGCGCGACGTGTCTTGGAGGGTTGGTAAGTACGTTTCATGGTGTTGTTCCTTGAGGAGGTTCAGATTCGCACCGGGCCGGCAAAAAGCCGCCTTCCGGCAACACCCGCCAACCGCAAAAAACAGCCGGCCGGGCCATATCACCCTGAACACATTCAGGGAAACCCGCGATTATCGCTACATTCGTTCCATCACGCAATGACCTTTCACAGTGCAGGTCGAGGACTTTTCTCTGCGGGAGTTGAGGACAACCACCGAATACGTTGTGGATAAGTCCTTGAAAAGCTACAATCGGTGCCCCGCAACTGTTCCTCTATCCACAACAAGACACTGACGATGACCGAGGAACCTAACAACGACGCCGGCCAAGGCCTGTGGCAGGTCTGCGTGGAGCAGCTGGGGCAGGATCTGCCCGAACAGCAATTCAACACCTGGATCAAGCCGCTGACCGCCACGGTGGCGGAAGACTTTTCAAAGGTCACGGTACACGTGGCCAACCGCTTCAAGCTCGACTGGATTCGTGCGCAATATGCGGGGCGCATTTCAGCCATGCTCGAAGCCCTGTATGGCCAGCCCGTCACCCTGGAGTTAGCACTCGCTCACCGTGAATCAGTGACGCGCACTTACGTGCGCCCCTATTCTTCCGAGCGCCCTGGCGTGCAGGAAACGCACCAGGTCACCTCCAGCGCGGCCCCGGAAGAGCCGGCCGCGCCGGTGTTTCGCACGCGCCTGAATGCGGCGCTGACCTTCGACACGCTGGTCGAAGGTACGGCCAACCGCATGGCGCGCTCGGCCGCCATGCATGTCGCGGGCTCGCCCGGTCATCTCTACAACCCGCTGTTCATCTACGGCGGCGTGGGCCTGGGCAAGACCCATTTGATGCATGCGGTGGGCAACCAGCTGCTCGCCGACAAGCCCGACAGCAAAGTTCTCTACATCCATGCCGAGCAATTCGTGTCGGATGTGGTCAAGGCCTACCAGCGGCGCACCTTTGACGAGTTCAAGGAACGCTATCACTCGCTCGATCTGTTGTTGATTGACGACGTCCAGTTCTTTGCCAACAAGGACCGCACGCAGGAAGAATTCTTCAACGCGTTCGAAGCCCTGCTGGCCAAGAAGAGCCACATCGTGATGACCAGCGACACCTATCCCAAGGGCCTGGCCAACATCCACGAGCGGCTGGTGTCGCGTTTCGATTCGGGCCTGACGGTGGCCATAGAGCCGCCCGAGCTCGAGATGCGCGTGGCGATCCTGATCAACAAGGCCCGCGCCGAAAGCGCCGACATGCCCGAGGAAGTCGCCTTCTTCGTCGCCAAGAACGTGCGCTCCAACGTGCGTGAACTGGAAGGCGCGCTGCGCAAGATCCTGGCCTATTCGCGCTTCAATCAGAAGGAAGTCTCGATCCAGCTGGCACGCGAGGCCTTGCGCGACCTGCTGTCCATCCAGAACCGCCAGATTTCGGTGGAAAATATCCAGAAGACGGTCGCCGACTATTACAAGATCAAGGTCGCCGACATGTACAGCAAGAAACGCCCGGCCAGCATTGCGCGGCCGCGCCAGATTGCGATGTACCTGGCCAAGGAACTGACGCAAAAGAGCCTGCCCGAGATTGGCGAGCTGTTTGGCGGACGGGACCACACCACGGTGCTGCATGCGGTGCGCAAGATCGCCGGCGAACGTCAACAGCTCACCGAGCTCAACCAACAATTGCACGTGCTCGAGCAAACGCTCAAGGGTTGAGGCATTACCTCGCTTGCCGACCTCCAAAAAAGCCTCGCGAACGGGCAAAATGCTGGATGGGGCGGCGCGAGGGCCCGGCCCATCTAGCACGCACGCACCGTCCCCCATCTACTAGAGGTTGACATGATCGTCCTGAAGGCAACACAAGACAAGGTTCTCGCAGTTCTGCAGTCGGTGTCCGGCATTGTCGAACGCCGCCACACACTGCCCATCCTGGCCAATGTGCTGATCCGCAAGACAGGCAACGCCCTGCAACTGACCACCAGCGATCTCGAGATCCAGATCCGCACCACCGCCGAGCTGGGCGGCGACACTGGCGACTTCACCACCACCGTGGGCGCGCGCAAGCTGATCGACATCCTGAAGACCATGCCGGGCGACCAGACCGTGGCGCTGGAAACCAGCCAGAACAAGATTGTGCTCAAGGGCGGCAAGAGCCGCTTCACGCTGCAGACCCTGCCGGCCGAGGATTTCCCGCTGGTGCAGGAAGCCGCGGCCTTCGGCCCCTCGTTCAGCGTGCCGCAGAAGGTGCTCAAGGACCTGCTGGGCCAGGTGTCGTTCGCGATGGCCGTGCAGGACATCCGCTACTACCTCAACGGCATCCTGTTCGTCGCCGAAGGCAAGACGCTGAGCCTGGTCGCCACCGACGGCCACCGCCTGGCGTTCTCCAGCGCCACGCTGGACGTCGAAGTGCCCAAGCAGGAAGTGATCCTGCCGCGCAAGACCGTGCTCGAGCTGCAGCGCCTGCTTTCCGACGTGGGTGGCGACAACCAGCCGCACATCGAGATGCAGTTCGCCAACAACCAGGCGAAGTTCACGTTTGGCGGCATGGAATTCGTGACCAAGCTGGTCGAGGGCAAGTTCCCCGACTACAACCGCGTGATTCCCAAGAACCACAGCAACAGCGTGACCCTGGGCCGCGCCCCGCTGCTGGCCAGCCTGCAGCGCACGGCCATCATGACCAGCGACAAGTTCAAGGGCGTGCGCCTCACGCTCGAACCCGGCACGCTGCGCGTGGCGTCGAACAACGCCGAGCAGGAAGAGGCCGTGGACGAACTCGACATCGACTACGGCGGCGACACGATTGAAATCGGCTTCAACGTGACCTACCTGATCGACGCGCTGACCAACATGGGCCAGGACATGGTGAAGATCGACCTCGCCGACGGCAACAGCTCCGCGCTGCTGACCATCCCCGAGAACGAGTTCTTCAAGTATGTCGTCATGCCGATGCGCATTTGAGGCCCGTCGCCCCACGCATCGTGCTCTATCGCGGCCCCTGCCCTGCCCCGCACGGCGGGTGCCGCCTTTACTACCCCACTGAATATTTTGGAAACGTCGTTTCCTCCGGATCGCAAGGCTTCTCCCAATGACCGCTGACACTACGCTGCCCGAACCCCAAGGCGACTCGATAGAGCCGACCCACAAGATCGACGCCCAGCAGGCTGGCGCCAGCGAAGGCTATGGCGAAGGCGCGATCCAGATCCTCGAAGGCCTGGAAGCCGTGCGCAAGCGCCCCGGCATGTACATCGGCGATACGTCCGATGGCACGGGCCTGCACCACCTGGTCTTCGAGGTTGTGGATAACTCCATCGACGAAGCCCTGGCCGGCCATTGCGACGACATCCTGGTCACCATCCATGCCGACGATTCGCTGTCGGTGATCGACAACGGCCGCGGCATTCCCACCGGCGTGAAGATGGACGACAAGCACGAGCCCAAGCGCTCGGCCGCCGAAATCGCGCTGACCGAGCTGCATGCCGGCGGCAAGTTCAACCAGAACAGCTACAAGGTCTCGGGCGGCCTGCACGGCGTGGGCGTGTCCTGCGTGAACGCGCTGTCGTCCTGGCTCAAGCTCACGGTGCGCCGTGAAGGCCTGGCCTACGAAATCGACTTCGCGCGCGGTTTCGTGCAGAACCGTCCGCTGGAAGTCATCAACGGTGTTGAAGTCTCGCCGATGCGCATCATCGGCCCGAGCGACAAGCGCGGCACCAAGGTGCATTTCCTGCCCGACACCGAAATCTTCACGCAGAACAACGATTTCCACTACGACATCCTGGCCAAGCGCCTGCGCGAGCTGTCCTTCCTGAACAACGGCGTGCGCATCCGCCTCAAGGACGAACGCTCGGGCAAGGAAGACGACTTCTCGGGCGCCGGCGGCGTGCGCGGCTTCGTCAGCTTCATCAACGCCAACAAGAAGGTGCTGCACCCCACGGCCTTCTACGCCACGGGCACGCGCCCGGCCGAGTCCTATGGCGGCATTCCCGGCACCGAGATCGGCGTCGAAGTGGCCATGCAGTGGAACGACGGCTACAGCGAGCAGGTGCTGTGCTTCACCAACAACATTCCCCAGCGTGACGGCGGCACCCACCTGACCGGCCTGCGCGCCGCGATGACGCGCGTCATCGGCAAGTACATCGAGCAAAACGAGCTGGCCAAGAAGGCCAAGGTCGAAGTCACCGGCGACGACATGCGCGAAGGCCTGTGCTGCGTGCTGAGCGTCAAGGTGCCCGAGCCCAAGTTCTCGAGCCAGACCAAGGACAAGCTGGTGTCCAGCGAAGTGCGCGCCCCGGTGGAAGACATTGTTGCCAAGACGCTGTCCGACTTCCTGCAGGAGCGCCCGATCGACGCCAAGATCCTCTGCGGCAAGATCATCGAAGCCGCGCGCGCACGTGAAGCCGCACGCAAGGCGCGTGAAATGACGCGCCGCAAGGGCGTGCTCGACGGCATGGGCCTGCCCGGCAAGCTGGCCGACTGCCAGGAAAAAGACCCGGCGCTGTGCGAAATCTACATCGTCGAGGGTGACTCCGCCGGCGGCTCCGCCAAGCAGGGCCGCGACCGCAAGTTCCAGGCCATCCTGCCGCTGCGGGGCAAGATCCTGAACGTGGAAAAAGCGCGTTACGAAAAGCTGCTGGCCAGCCAGGAAATCATCACGCTGATCACCGCGCTTGGCACCGGCATCGGCAAGGCCAGCGCCGAGTCGGGCAAGAGCAGCAGCGACGATTTCGATCCCGCCAAGCTGCGCTACCACCGCATCATCATCATGACCGACGCCGACGTTGACGGCGCCCACATCCGCACCCTGCTGCTGACCTTCTTCTACCGCCAGATGCCCGAGCTGGTCGAAGCCGGCCATATCTACATTGCCCAGCCGCCGCTGTACAAGGTCAAGAGCGGCAAGGAAGAGCTGTATCTCAAGGACGGCCCGGCCCTCAACAGCTACCTGCTGCGCATCGCGCTGAACCACGCCAGCGTCACCACCGGCGGCGCCCAGCCGCGCACGCTGGAAGGCGAAGAGCTGGCCAAGCTGGCCTACATGCACCTGGCCGCCGAATCGGTGATCGAGCGCCTGTCCAACTTCATGGACGCCGAAGCCCTGCGCGCCATCGCCGACGGTGTGCAGATCAAGCTCGACACCCTGGAAGAAGCCCAGGCCTGCGCCCCGATTCTCGAAGCCAAGCTGCGCGAACTCACCATGACCGGCGTGCCCGCCGAAGTCGCCGGTGAAATCGACCCGCAGACCGACAACCCGGTGCTGCGCATCAGCCGCCACCACCACGGCAACATCAAGAGCTCGATCCTGACGCAGGACTTCGTGCGCAGCAACGACTACGCCGCCCTGTCCGCCGAAGCCCAGCACTTCAACGGCCTGCTCGCCGAAGGCGCCAAGGCCATCCGCGGCGAAGGCGAAAAGGCCAAGTCCGAAAAGGTCGGCGACTTCCGCCAGGCCATGCAATGGCTGATCTCCGAAGCCGAACGCACCACCAGCCGCCAGCGCTACAAGGGCCTGGGCGAAATGAACCCCGCCCAGCTGTGGGAAACCACCATGGACCCGAATGTCCGCAGCCTGCTGCAGGTTGGTGTCAGCGATGCCATCGAAGCGGATCGCGTGTTCACCATGCTGATGGGCGATGAGGTCGAGCCGCGCCGGAACTTCATCGAGGCCAATGCGTTGCGGGCGGGGAATATTGACGTTTGAGAATGTCGATGTACGGAGAAACTCAAAACTACGCAAAATTAATCAAAAATTTTCGCTACAGTTAATAAAAAAGAGCCCGAAAATCCGGGCTCTTTTTATTTTGACAATTCATCCGAAAGTTAGTTGAAATCTTCCAAAATCCTGACAGAACATTTCAGCATATGCTGCCTACCTTTAGCAATATCGGCATAGAAAAAATTTTATAATTCAAAATATGCACTTATCGCCAGGCGATTTGCAGCAAGAAGAAATTTAATAAATATATGGAATCATGAAGGCCCACTAGGAAAGGCAGCTTGCTCGGACTACAAGACCGCCTTCGACTTCCAGCAACACGCGTGGGTTCTGCGCATCAACCAGTCGTTGTTGGAATTGCCTCACTTGCTCTGAATCTTGAGCAACCACTTCATTTACTTTCCCAACTGCGCCTTCTACCAGTTGAACATTCGCTTGAGTGCTTTTTTCTAATTCGAACACCGGTTTCATCTTGCTGAGATATACGGCCACACGGCGCGCTGTCATCTTCCACTGCGATATCAAACCGTGCTCATGCTGCAACTCTGCCAAGTAATTTTTACCGGCGTGAAAAAACTCTTTATTGCCACCGTGTTTTATATACAAAATCAAATTAGCTATTAGCAGGCACTGCATACCCAGCATGTACTCACGCTGCAAATGATTTATACGTTTGACCTTCTCCTGTAGTTCCATACGCAAATCGTTAGAGCCAAACCAGCTGCTGCTGTCAAATTCTTTGATCTGCTGGTGCGCTGTTTCCAAATCACGGCGGAGATGAATCACCTCAGAGCGCACATCCTGCGCTTTAAGGGCTAACACTTGCAAAGTTTCGGGCAGTATCTCCTCCCCGCCCCCCAGCATCATGCCAATACGATGCAAGTGCTCTTGAAATGCTCTAATCTTTGCGAGGCGCGATTGCTCCAAAAATCTCTGAATATCTTTAACCTGCGCATCGATCGACTTCAGACGCTCATTGATATCCGCTAGATGTTTTTGCGCCAGGGCTTGCGACGCAATATTCAGCAGTAGTCCAGTGTTTACTACAGCTTTAAGATTTTTAGCTTCATGGAATCGAGCCTGCGCCCCCAACTGGTTCGTGCCTTCTTTGTACACTCCACCAATAGCGCCACTCCCATCTTTACCTTGAATAAGCTTGCTGTAGTCGAAAGAGCAAGTCATCAACTGCTTGGCATTTCCGGCAATGGCTGACACAGAGGAAGGAACCAACGAAATCAATTGGTTCAATTGTGAAATGCTTTCAGCATCCAACTCCAGCGGCTGCTTGTTGGCACCAAAAAGTGCCATATCTGCTGGGCGCAACTCCATCAGAGAATGGTTTCCTGCGTCCCGCACATCCAGTCCTTGCAGAACAGGCGTGTTCTCATTGTTTTGGTTTGTCATCGCGATTGAACTTTCCTTTCCAATGCTTCAACTTGCTGAATGCACGCTGGAACCTTTGCTTAACTTTATTTAGCCTGTCCAGCGATCATTTTCATGCGGGCAATTTGGACCACAAACGGAATCGTTACGCGGTAAGCCTCGCTCATAGACTGGTAACCTGCAAACAATGAACTGGCAATCGCTGCAGGGGGAAAGGCCCGCAACCCAATGAAAGCAGCAGCACTGGCCGCAGCAGATAAACCCGCAGCCATGCCGCTGGGATCCACGTTGAGATGATCTTGCATATTAAAAAAACCACCCACCACCTTCACCTCAGTACAACGCTCCCAGCGATCATGATCAGGCATGGTGCGCCAAGTCTCACCCAACAGGCACAATACGACCTCACGCTCCTTCTGCCAGACCGATTTTTTGGCACTGTCTTTTCCGTTGAGCTTTTTATGCACATCGGTCAACAATTCTGAGTAAGGCAATGGCTCACTGCGAAACAAATTCACCACCGAGTGCCCACCAAACTCCTGCAACTCGTGCAGCAGATGGCGCAACGCGTCTTCGGTGTAATGGCCTTCCTCCTTTTGATGCAACAACAGGTCTTTGATAGCAGATGACAAAGCCACTCGACCGGCACCATTGTCAGTCAGTACATCAACCAAAAAATCGATCTCATTGCTGTCGCTTTGAGTCAGTAGCTTCAGCAATTCGGCATCGCACTTCACAATTTTCTTCATAGTTCCAAGCCTTTTCAATCAATTTTCGATGGCTATTTCATCCATATCCATAGCTGTCACTGAGAGCCCGCCACTCTCATTCATGCAACCGGTTTACGCCCTCGTTTTGGTTTTGCCGAGACCTCAGTCCCTCGCGCCTCGCGCAGTCGTCGCAGCAGCTCCGCCGCTGGTTCGTCGCTGGGGTCCTGCGGCACCAGTTCACCGCGAAAGGCCTTGGCGAGCAGCGCGGGCGTGAGGCGATCGGCCGCGGTGCGGGCGGTTTGCAGGCGGGCTTCGAGTCGGTCGGCATAAGCAAACAGAATTTCTACACGGCGGACAATTTCGGTTTGTTCTTGGACGGGTGGAAGGGCTAAGGGTAGGTCTCTAAATCTAGCAAGACTTACTTTTTGCTGAGCTACTCCAGCAACAGCAGTCATAAAAACAGATTTAAATGCCGAGCTCTCCAGTGCATAGGCAATATATTCATTACACGCAATAACTGAATTCACTTTAAGCTTGATGCAATCCGCAGTAATTACAGCATCACTCAAGCCCTTAGGATATATTGCAACATCACCAGGAGGATCTCCCATTTTGGTAAGGAGAATATCTCCGCTACTGACAGTGTGAGCATTTAGACTCAATGACTTTTCAAGAGAAATATATTTAGTTCTTTCTTTACCAAAAGATTTAGCTCTAATTTCCCGCACAAACACCAGTGGAACACCCTGGGCCGAATAATCGCTTTTCCTTAAATTACTCCCAAACGGACCGATTGCCAAAGAATATTTATCAATTGACTTCAATTCATGAATTTTAACAACATTCCAATTACTTGGCAACGAACCGTATATAGGAAAAAAACTTGATGCCAAACCGAAATTATTTATTTCTCGCCAATCAGCTGTTAATCCACCAGAAGTGGCGGTAGTCAAAATTGACTGACGAAACCGTTTGAGCAAGGGGGCAATACGGTTTAGGCAGTCGTTCAGGGCATCGACGCGGCTCAAAATATTGTCAAGTTTTTTCGCGATACGACACTGCTCATTTTCAGGCGCCAAAGGTGTTTGGAGATTTTCAATATCTTCAACTCGGATACCTTTAACTGTAGTTCCAGTTCCCTTCGACTGGATTAAATCAGATTTAAAACGCCAGAAATATTCAATATATGTTTTATCAATTCCTTGAGATGGAAACAGCGCCTTTAAGTCTTGATTGATAGCTACCTCAACAGAAGGACGAACAATTTTCCCCAACGACATTCGTGCAGCAACAATCAAGGTATCTGCTGGTATTTTGGTTGTTGCAGATGATTCAACGGCATCCTCTGTGATGTGATCGATCGTGTCCGCAATAAACCGAGCCTTCATGTCTTTTACGGTCATGAAGGGTACCTTCCCCATAAAATTGGCTGGAACGGCTTTACTTGGCGTCCCACCACCCACAATTTGATCCAGTAAATTGCTGAGCGGCGACACAGTCCACGACATAGGCAAGCTCATTCCACAGCCTCCCCCAACTCCGCCAAAATCCCCTCTATCTCCGCCAAAGCTGCATTCAGCTCATCCGTAATCTCCCGCGCCAGCACGCCCGGCTCAGGCAAGCCGGCGGCATCTTCCACGCTGTTGTCCTTGAGCCAAGCAATGTCTAAGCTGTCTTGTTTTTCGTTCTTGATCCACTCGCGGCTAAAGCTGCGCCAGCGGCTTTGTTCTCCACCATCAGTGCGCAGGTTTCGGCCATTTGCATCTTCACCATAGGCTTTGATAAATTCCGCGAAGTGCGCGCCCATCAGCGGGGTACGCTTTCCAAACTTGAGGGTGTTTGCGCGCATGTCGTACACCCACACGTCTTTGGTGCTGCCAGTGGCGGCTTCGCCCACCTTTTCAAAGAACAACACATTCGTTTTGACGCCCTGCGCATAGAAGATGCCGGTGGGCAAGCGCAGGATGGTGTGCAGACGGCATTTGTTCATCAAAGCACGACGGATATCAGCGCCCACGCCGCCTTCGAAGAGTACATTGTCAGGCAGCACCACGGCAGCACGGCCACCGTCCTTGAGGTGTTTGATGATGTGCTGCACAAACGCCAATTGCTTGTTGCCGGTGGCGTAGGTGAGGTCATCGCGCGTGGGGCCGCCGCCGCCTTTGGCCGTCCCAAAGGGCGGGTTGCTGAAGATGATGTCGCTTTTTGGCAGGCGCACGCCGGCGGGGCCCAGGGTGTTGCCCAAGTGAATGGCGCCTTCTTGGTCACCCTCAATGCCATGCAGCAGACAATTCATCAGCGCCAGACGGCGAGTGTTGGGCACCAGTTCCATGCCAGTGTAGGCCTTGCGGATCTGGTAGGCGCGCTGGGCTTCGGTCAGGTCCAGCAAGTCGTCGGTCTGCGCGCGGATGGCGCGGTCTGCGGCGATCAAAAAGCCTGCCGTACCTGCGGCGGGGTCTTGAATGGTTTCGCCGACCTGCGGGCGCATGACGGCAATCATGGCGTCGATCAGCGGGCGCGGCGTGAAGTACTGGCCAGCGCCGCTTTTGGTCTCGCTGGCGTTCTTTTCCAGCAAACCTTCATACAGGTCTCCCAGCCCGTCTTTGTCGGTGTCGAACCAGTCGATTCGGTCCAGGTCGTTGATGAGCTGCTCCAAATGGCGCGGCTCACTCAGGCTGGTCTGGGCATTGGCATAAATGGCGGCAATGCGGGGATTTGTGGATTCCGATAGTTGCTGCAGCGTGCGGCGGTAGGTGTTGAGCAGGTTGATGCCTGAAAGGCCACGTAGCTGGTTCCAGCGGGCGTATTCAGGCAGCAGCGGCTGTTTGATGACGCCAGATTTGAGGTTCTCGTGCTCCATCTTGATAAAGAGCAGCAGCACCAGTTCTGTTACATAGTCGCTATAGTTGATGCCGTCGTCGCGCAGGACGTCGCAAAGGTTCCAGAGTTTCTGGACGATGTCAGAGGTTGTCATATATTTTTGATAGCTGCCTGCGCTGTCGATTCCTTGGTTTCATTGCATGTTTGTTGATGAAACCTATGTTCAACCAGCGCAATTTGCTATATCTTTCAGAGCAGAGTCTGTGAAAACGCGGGCAAGTCAGCGCAGGATCGGGGGTGATGCACGTAAGGCAAGATGCTTGCCTTTTGGCGGCTGCGTAGGAGTGAATGCTGCGCTGAGGATTTTCATGCCAACCGACGTTAAAAGCGCTGCTTTCGGAAAAAATGTGAGCGAGCTGTAGGGCAACTGGTCGTGAATCCGGTTCGCCATCGTGGGCCAAGCTTTGGGCTTGCGGTGATCGAGCAACCAGGGCGGGACGATGCAGGCCACCACGCTCACGTGACCAATGGCATCGCGCTCGTCCATCAGGCTGCTTTGAGCCAAAGCGCCTCGGCTAGTTGGCTGACCACCGTGCCGAGCTGGCCGCCCAGTACCTTGTCCACCTGTTTGGTGCCGCCTTGCTGACGGAAGGCTTCATTCAGAAAGCTGCTGTCCACCACGGTTTCGTGTTTGAGTTGCTTGGCAATGCGGTCCAACCAACTGCGCTGCGCCGTTGTCCAACTGCGCAAACTGTAGATGCGTTGCATAGCGCGGTTGACGCGGTCTTCAAAGGGCAGCAGTGCTTCACCCAGAGCGGCCTTGCGGATGTGGGCCACGATGCCCGCAGCGATGTCCTGGTTGCTCTGGTTGCGCCAGGCCGCTTTGAGGGCAGCCTCTGAGAACCCTGCACCGTCCAGCAGCAGGCGCACTTCGCGCAGTTGCTCCCGGGTGAGATCTTTGGGACGGTTGACGATGACGGACAACGCCACAGACTGGTTGACCTGCTCTTTGATGAAGCTGGCAAAACCACCCAGATAGTCCTCAGGTTTGGCGTAGTGACCCCAGCTCTGCTCGCGCGCTACCAGTTCATCATGGTGATCGGACAAAACAGGACGGTAGGCTGTTCCCATGAGTTCCTGCACCTCGCCCAGTTGCTGCAGAAGCCGGGTGTTGTCCCTCAGGAAATTGGCTGCGGCCTGTGTTCCTTGCTTTTTGGCGATTTCATGCAGATGCTGATGCAGTTGGGCCGGGGGGACACCCCAACTTTTTTCGAGCTGCTGCAGACGTTCTTTGAGCGCAGGCTTTTTCTTGGCCTTGTACTCGGCTTTGCGCAGCACGCGCATGAGCTTCTGATTCAACTGGTCGAGCACGTCGTCAGCGTGCTTGCGCTCTGCCGTGCTGCCCGGTGCTACGTAAGCAGTCGGGTTATTCAGCTCATCCACAAGCTGCTCGATGGTGACATTGGGATTTTTGACCAGCGGCTGCATGGTATTGACCTCTTGCAGCGTGGCGTACAGGTCTACCGGGTCGTAGATGCGAAAGACGGTTTTGCCGATATCGTCGCAACGGCGGGTGGCGCGGCCAATCATCTGCTCGTACAGAATGCGTGAACGCACGCGGCGCATGAAGACCAGGTTGCAGATGGGTGGCACATCAATGCCGGTAGTGAGCAAATCCACCGTGACGGCAACCTTGGGATAGGCCTCGTTCTTGTAGTTGCGGATCATCTGGCTGACCTTGTCGGTCTTGCCGGTGATCTTCGTGACGGTAGCCTGGTTATAGGCATCGCCATGCAGGTCTTTGAATGCTTCTCCGAGCATGGTGACCACAGTGTCAGCATGGGTGTCGGTGGCACAGAAGATCATGGTCTTCTCTTCACTGAACGGATCAAGTTCCTGTGCCAGCTCGTTGCAGATAACACGGTTGAAGTTGTCGTTGAGCACACCCTTGTTGAAGCTGGCCACGTCAAAGTGCAGCTCGTCTTCCAGCGCGGATTTGTCGATCTCTCCAGTTTGCAGGTGGATGGTTTCGACCACATGCCCTTTGTCAAAGTGGATGCCGTTTTCGGTGAGCAGCGTGGTGTAGCGAATCGGTGGCTCGTGATCGATCAGCCAGTCATCAGCTACGGCTTCGCGGTAGCTGTAGGTGTAGATGGGGTGACCAAAGATATCGCTGGTGTGCTTGGCAGGCGTGGCTGTGAGGCCCACTTTGACGGCATCAAAGTAGTCCAACACGCGACGGTAAGTGGACAGGTACTGGGACTGATCACGCAACTCTATTTCGCCCTCTGTCATCTCCTGGTCCAACGTGTAACCACGGTGGGCCTCATCGATGATTACGCAGTCAAACAGATCAACCGATAACGGGTTGTCGCTGCCAAAGACGCGCTTGACCATGGCTTGCACCGTGGCCACCTGCACACGGTCTTCAGCCTCAGCCGCCATATCACCCAGTTCGGCAATGTTGTAGAGCTTGGACAGCGGCATGTTCTGCTCGAGCAGCATGTCGCCAAAGGCTTCCAGTGCCTGGTCGCCCAATGCCGTGCGATCAACCAGAAACAGAATGCGCTTGAAGCGCTCCGCCTTGAGCAGACGATAGATCAGTCCAATGATGGTGCGGGTTTTGCCAGTTCCTGTCGCCATGGCCAGAAGACAGTTGCGCTGACCATTGGCGAGACTCTGCTCAACGGCTTGGATCGCGTTGAGCTGATAGTCACGCAGGCCGAGATAGATCGACGCCTCAGTTTCCAGCTTTTCTTGGGCCTTGGCGATATCGCGCCGAAGCAGATCCAGTAAACCATCCGGAGAATAAAAGCCCTGCAGGGGCTTGGCCAGATTGGCCGTGTGACGCAGGTCGCGGAACCATGTGCCACTGGACTGCTCGTGCTGTTTGACGTAAGGACGACCATTGCACGAATAGGCAAACGGAATCTGAAACAGGCCCCCTTGGCCATCTGCCCACGGCTGGGAAAGCTGCTGCTCTCTCCAAGCCATCTCAAAGTCGCCTGTCACGGCAAAGCAACGCGCGTAGCGCTCAGCCTGACCAATCTTGCCAGCTACGTTTTGGTTGAGGCGTTTGGCTTCGACCACTGCCACTGGCATAAAGCCAGCAAACAGCACATAGTCTGCGCTTTGCATGCCATGCATGGGCCATTCGGCAATCGCCAAGTTCTGGCCGCGCACAGGGCGGGCGCCTTTGGCATGGGTCAGTTTTACGGTATCAGCCTTCCAGCCTGCATCGCGCAGCATCTGATCAATGATGAGGCGGGTGGCAGCCTCGTCCATTTTCACCAGGCCTGCTGCCTTGCGGGAACGCTCGCCCCAGGCACGCATAGACTCCACGCTGGGAGCTTGCGCTGCTGCTGCAACTGTCTGTGCTTTGATCAGTTCGGCCTTGAGTTGCTCGATGGCGGCACTGGCTTCACTGGCCAACTGCTCATAGATATCTCGCTCTTGCAGAGCTTGAGCGGCCAGGGACTTTTCCTGATCGGCCTGCTGCTGCAAAAGCTGCGCCATAGCCTCACGGTCTGAAACCAGCGCTTGCTCACTGCTCAGTCGAACATTCAGCGCCTCAATTTGTTTTTGCAGCGTATAGAGCTTCTGGCTTGGGTCGTCCGGTAATTGAAATGGCCCTGGCTTGAATTGAGGGTTGGCGCCAAAGGTCCGATGAAACCACAGCGCTACTTCTCGGGCTACTTTGAGGCTTTCCAGCGCTTCGCGGTAACCGATGAGGGCGCCAACTTCGTGCACAGCATCATTGCCACGCGTGCGCAGCAGATGAAACATTTGACGTAATTGCGGATCAAGGCCAAGGCGACTGTCAATTGCACGTATCAGTTCGGCTTGTGTGGGCTGCAGCAGCTGAAGCCCGACACGGTGGCCCACATCTTTGGCAATGGCTTCCGCCAGCAAGCGCAGCTTCGCCACGCAGCTGGGAGGATCGTGAGGAAAGATCTTCTCAGCCGCCAGGCCTAAGGCAGCCAACGACCGGGAATGCGCACTCAGGAAGTCAAAATTGCTCACTTGCCATTGCCTCTATTTCTTTACGTATAGATACATTATGTAATCACTGGTACGACGTTCCTAATTATCAGAGTAACCCTGAGTTTGAGCCACTCACCTGCACCCCTCTAGATTTAATGGAAGCGAAGCGACACGGCTGAATCAAAGGACTGGCATCCCTTTGCACTGCACAAGGCAACAGGCCAACGGCAATGTGCAGTTCTCCCCAGCGCCTCCCTGAATGGAGAACAACATGAAAGAACGCAACTACAACATCGAGAACGTCGCCGGCGGCGTGCCCGTGAAGATGTGGACCAAGGGTGTGCCTGTCGAGCCCGAGGCCATGGCGCAGCTGGCCAATGCGGCGCGGCTGCCCGTGGTGTTCAAGCACATCGCGGCGATGCCGGATGTGCATCTGGGCATCGGCGCCACCGTGGGCTCGGTGATTCCGACGATCAAGGCCATCATTCCCGCGGCGGTGGGCGTGGACATAGGCTGCGGCATGATGGCCGCGAAGACCACGCTGCGCGCCGAGGACCTCCCCGACAACCTGGGGCCGCTGCGCTCGGCCATCGAGGCGGCCGTGCCGCATGGCTTCACGCCGCGCCGCGGCGGGCGCGACCCGGGCAGCTGGGCGAACCCGCCTGCTTCAGTGGACCAGGCCTGGGCGACGCTGGCCGATGACTTCGACGCGCTGTGCGCGCTGCACCCGCGCCTGGAGAAAACCAACAACCGCAAGCACCTGGGAACGCTGGGCACGGGCAACCACTTCATCGAGGTCTGCCTTGATGAGACCGGCTTCGTGTGGTTCATGCTGCACTCGGGCTCGCGCGGCGTGGGCAATGCCATCGGCACGCATTTCATTGAGCTGGCGAAGAAGGATGCCGAGCGCAACCAGCGCAATCTGCCCGACAAGGACCTGGCCTACTTCGAGGAAGGCGCGGAACATTTCGACGACTACGTTCGCGGCATCGGCTGGGCGCAGCGCTTCGCCATGAAGAACCGCGAGGTGATGATGGCCAACCTGATCGCCACCGTGCGCAAGGTCATCAAGAAGCCGTTCGAGTCGCATGTCGAGGCGGTGAACTGCCACCACAACTATGTGCAGCAGGAGCGCCACTTTGGCCAGGATGTGTTCGTGACGCGCAAGGGCGCGGTCAGTGCGAAGCGTGGTGAGCTGGGCATCATTCCGGGCAGCATGGGCGCGCGCAGCTACATCGTGCGCGGCTTGGGCAACCCGGAGAGCTTCGAAAGCTGCAGCCATGGCGCGGGCCGCGTGATGAGCCGCACCAAGGCCAAGCAGATGTTCAGCGTGGCGGACCAGATCCAGGCAACCAAGGGCGTCGAGTGCCGCAAGGATGCGAGCGTCATCGACGAGATTCCAATGGCCTACAAGGACATCGATGCCGTGATGGCGGCGCAGCAGGACCTGGTCGAAGTGGTGCACACCCTCAAACAGGTGGTGTGCGTGAAGGGGTAAGGACAAGATGGTTGAAATCGATGGCTCCACCGGTGAAGGCGGAGGGCAGATCCTGCGCACTTCGCTGGCCTTGTCGATGTGCACGGGCCAGGCGTTGACGCTGGCGAATATACGTGCCGGCCGCGCCAAGCCGGGGCTGATGCGCCAGCATCTGACCTGCGTGCATGCGGCCGCCGAGATCTGCGGCGCCGAGGTGGATGGGGCAGAGCTGAATTCGCAGTCGCTGCGCTTCGTTCCCGGCCCCGTGCGCGCCGGCAACTACCGTTTCAACGTGGGCACGGCGGGCAGCTGCACGCTGGTGCTGCAGTCGGTATGGCCGGCGTTGCTGATGGCCGACGCCCCCAGCCATCTGCAACTGAGCGGCGGCACGCATAACCCCATGGCCCCGCCGTTTCACTTCCTGGAGCGCAGCTATGCACCGCTGTTGCGCCGGCTGGGCGCCAAGGCCGAACTGACGCTGCACCGGCTGGGTTTCTACCCCGCCGGGGGCGGTGAAATCGAGGCCACGATCTGGCCTGCCGCGGAACAGCTGCAGCCTTTCGATCTGCTGGAACGCGGGGCGGCGCTGGAAGGCTTTGCCGAATGCTTTGCGCCGGCCTTGCATCCCTCGGTGGCGCAGCGTGAACTTGAACAGCTGGGCGCCGCGCTGGACTGGAGCGGCGATCAGTTGCGCGAAGTGCCCAGCCGCCAGAACGAAGGGCCGGGCAATGCGCTGCTGGCGACGCTGGTGCATGAAAACCTGTGCGAGGTGTTCACCGCCATTGGCGACCGGGGCATCAGCGCCGAACAGGTGGCGCAGCGCCTGGCGTCCGAAGTACAGCAGTACCAAGCCGACGAGGGAGCCCTCGGGCCTCATCTGGCCGACCAGTGGGCGCTGCCGCTGGCGCTGGCCGTCTGGCAGCGCCAGCGTGCCGCCAGCTACAGCTGCACCGAACTCACGCTGCATGCGACCACCAACTTCGAGACCATCGAACGCTTCCTGCCGGTGAAATTCACCACCTTGGCGGCAGGCAGCGGCTGGCATGTCGGCGTCCGGCCGGCATGACGCATTACTCTGCCAGGCGCATGGCAGTCGTTTGGCTTTTCAATGGCCGGGAATCATCCAGGTAAACACATAGGCCTGCAGCGTAGTGAGCACTCCGATCAGCGTCGCGAAAATCAGGCTGTGCTTGACGGTGAAGCGGAACAGGTCCGCCTCGCGGCCGGCCAGGCCGACGGCGGCGCAGGCTATGGCGATCGACTGGGGGGAGATCATCTTGCCGGTCACGCCGCCCGTGGTGTTGGCCGCCACGGTGAGCACCGGGGGCAGGCCCAGTTGCTGCGCGGTTGTGGCCTGCAGCGCGGCGAACAGGGCGTTGGCCGAAGTGTCCGAGCCGGTCAGGAACACGCCCATCCAGCCCAGGAAAGGCGAGAAGAAGGTGAATGCCTGGCCGGTGTGCGCGAGTGCCAGTGCCAGCGTCGCGGACAGGCCCGAGTAGTTGGCGATGAAGGCAAAGGCCAGCACCATGCCGATGGAGTAAATCGGCACCGCCAGTTCCTTGAGCGTCTCGCCCAGCGTGGCCACGGCCTTGGCGGGCGGCAGGCGTGTGAAAGCGATGTTGATCAGCGCTGCGATCAGGATGGCCGTGCCCGTGGCCAGCAGCCAGTTGAAGGTGTAGATCGCGCCATAGGGTGCGGCGGTCGCCACCACGGGCGGGGTTTTCTCGACCAGGTTGTGCAGCAAGGGCACGGGGATGTTGATCACCGACGCAGCCAGCGCGCCGCCGGAAGCGAACAGCGCCTTGAAGGGCTTGATGCTCCAGATCGTCACCAGCACGGTGAGTATGAGAAACGGTGACCAGGCCTTGACGATGGCACCGGTGGTCAAGCCAGGGCCGGAGACCGCGGGCGCGGGTGCGACGGCACTGCCCTCTTCTGGCGCGAAACGGAAAACGCGCTTGGGCTGCCAGACCTTGAGAAAGGCCGTCAGCGCCACCAGCGAGACGATGGCCGAGGTGATGTCGGGCAGCTCGGGGCCGATGTAGTTGGCCGTGAGGAACTGCACCACGGCAAACGAGCCGCCACCAACCAGCACCGCCGGCCAGGTTTCCTTGACGCCGCGCCAGCCATCCATAATGGCCATCAGCCAGAACAGCACGATCACGGTCATGAACGGCAGCTGGCGGCCCGCCATCTGGCTGATGGCGAAGGTGTCCACGCCCGAGACCTGGCCGGCGACGATGATGGGAATGCCCATGGCGCCAAAGGCCACGGGCGCGGTGTTGGCGATCAGGCACAGCCCGGCGGCGTACAGCGGTTTGAAGCCCATGCCCACCAGCAGCGCGGCCGTGATCGCCACGGGCGCGCCAAAGCCGGCCGCGCCTTCGAGAAAGGCGCCAAAGCAAAAGCCCACCAGGATCAGCTGCAGCCGCTGATCGGGTGTGACCGCCAGGATGGACGAGCGGATGATGTCGAATTGCCCGGTCTTGACCGAGATCTTGTAGAGAAACACCGCCGCCACGATGATCCAGGCGATGGGCCACAGGCCATAGAAGAAGCCATATACCGCCGAAGCCAGCGCGGCGCTTGCGGGCATCCTGTAGAACAGCAGTGCCACACCCATGGCCAGCGCCACGGTTACGGTGCCGGCCTGGTAGCCCTTGAGCCTGAGTTTTGTCAGTGCCAGAAAGAAAAAGATGATGGGAATGAGCGCAATCAGCGCCGATATCCAGATATTGCCCGCAGGGTCGTAATTCTGTTGCCAGATGGTTTGCATAACGAGATGTCTTCAGGTTCATTGAAAGAGCGCAGCAAGCTCTCACCGGCTTATTGCACCCATTCAGGGCATCAAGCCGGAGCTGCCCGACTGAGCAGGCGGCGCTGTGAAATTTTTGCTGTGGCACGAGATACGACACATTGAATTGGTATTCCCAGTCAACAAATAATCCAGCCACTATCGCAAGAGGTGCGATTTTTAAGGTATTTTCGGGATTTACAAGCAGGGAAAATACCCACCGCCGCTCAAATGCGTTATTTCATCAAATTAATACTACCAATTAATAAGTAGATAATCGGCAACCTGAAATAAGGCAGGCTTTATCTGCCAGCGATACCGGCCGCCGGAAGTGGCGAGGCGCCAAGCGCCAGCGTCCCGGTCTACACTTTGCAACGCCCCGCCCCACGGACGAATTGCAGAGCTTTCGTATCCGCATGGCCTACATCGACAAGGACTCGCCATGCAAATGGACAACATTCCCTTCGCAACCACCCACTGGTCCGAAATCCCCCGCACCGAACATTCCGCCGAAGCCGGCCAGGCGTTCTGGCAGACGCAGCACTTTGGTGGCATTCGCGTGCGCATGGTCGAGTACACGGCGGGGTATGTGTCGGACCACTGGTGCCGCAAGGGGCATGTCCTGCTGTGCCTGGAGGGCGAGATGGAGACCGAACTGGAGGATGGGCGCCGGTTCACGCTCAAGGCCGGGATGAGCTATCAGGTGGCGGACAACGCCGAGCCGCATCGGTCGCGCTCGGTGGGCGGGGCCAAGCTGTTCATCGTCGATTGAGCATTGCGGGACTGGCAGGCGCATGCCCCACCCTCTGCTGCTTCGCCTGGTGGCGATCACCGTGCTTTTCCCCAGCAGCCTTGCGGCGGGGTTCTGGTCCTTGTTGGGCCTGGGCTTCGTGGCCGATGCCCTGCTGCGCAGCCAGCAGCCGGGCACGGCGGCGCTGGTGCTGGCGGCGCTGGTGGCGGGGTGGGTCGGGCTGGGGACGGCCTGGCGCCTTTACTACTGGTTGATGCGCAAGGAGACCGATTTCGACCGGCGGCGCGCAGCGTGGGGGCTGGCCAGCGGCACGCTGGTTGCCATCGGACTGATGGCCACCTCGGGTGGCTCGCTCATGTTCCGCCTGGCTTTCTTCGGCTGGCCTTTGCTGGCGGTTGCATTCTTCGGCGCCGTGCTGTGGCGCATGCGCCGCCAGGGCGCCTCCACCTCATAGCGGCGAGCCGCAGGGATAGCTGGAACCCCCGCCAGGTCATAAATAAAATTGATCTATGTCATAAATCCCATAGAACTTAGTGCGTCTCTATGGAACGTTCGTAACCAATTGCAATTCATCCTGGACAATCCGCTCGTCGCTTCTGGATGAGTCCAGGGGCAGCTCCCTATGCCTGTACTGCAAGGGATCCGTGCATCCTGTCTGCCTCTGACGAAGCCCGCCAAACGGGCCTGCGAAATCGATATGACCGAGTCCGTGAGCACGCTGCCCTGGGGTGGGCTGGCTGTAGATGCCGAGGGAAATGTGTATCTCCGCGGAGCCAAGCTGGAGTTGGCGCCCAAGGAGCTGGCGGTGCTGCACCGCCTGCTGGTGCGTTGGCCGAATGTGGTGCGCAAGGATGAGTTCCTGCAGCACATCTGGGCCGGGCGGATGATGTCCGATGAGAGCCTGGCGCGTTGCGTGGCGCAGGCGCGCAAGGCCTTGGCCGCGGTGCCGGGCGTGGCGATCAAGGCGCTGTACGGGCAGGGCTACTGCATTGAACGGTCCGGCGGGCCGCACATGCCGGTGCCGCTGCACCAGACGGCCTTTCATCGCCGGCTGATGGACATTGCGCAGGCGCCGTCGCTGCTGGCCGAAACCGTGTCCCATTGCGAAAGCCTGATCCATCTGCGCACGCGGTTTTCGCTGCAGCAGTCCGAGCAATTGCTGCGCACCGTGCTGCAGCAGGACGGCAACTACCTGGCCGCGCGCGTGCATCTGGCGATCTGCTTGGCGGCGCAGGTGACGTCGGGCATGGGCGATGGGCGCCGGAACCTCGCCGAGGGGCTGGAACTGCTCGCACCCGCGCTGGAGCGCGGCTGCCCCGGCAGCGCGACAACGGTCCATGCGCATCTGCTCGATTGCAGCTGGCGCTTTGCCGAAGCCGAGCCGCTGCACCGCAAGGCCTTGCAGCAGGCCGGCGACGATGCCGCGACGCACTACCACTACGGCTGGCATCTGCTGGCCCAGGGCCGGTGCGAGCAGGCCGTGGCGGCCATGCAGATGGCGCACACGCTGCGGCCGTTTTCCGTGGCCATCTCCATCATGTACGCGCGCACACTGCTGGCCATGGCGCATGTGGACCAGGCCGTGGAAGTGGTGACCGACATGTGCGCACGCTTTCCCGACAGTGCCGCGGCCAGTCTCTATTCGATCTCGCTGCAGGCGGCGCGCAGGCCTTGCGCCGAGGTGGCCGAGCGCGCGCGGCTGGTGCGCGTCGACTGCCTGGCCTGGCCGCTGTGCAACAGCAATCTGGCGTTCATCCACGCGCGCTGCGGTGACCATGCGGCGGCCTGGAGCGCGATCCGCGCACAGGATGACGAGGGGCCGACGCTGCGGCTTTCGCATGCGGGAGCGCTGTTTCTGCTGGGCGCGGTGGACGAGGCTTTCGCGCGCATCGAACAGGCGCTCGCGGCCCGCGTCAGTATCCTGCCGGTGCTGCTGCACCTGCCGGAGCTGCATGCCTTTGTGCGTGCCGATCCCCGCGGGCTGGCGGTGCTGGCCCGGCTCGCCAGCGCGTAGGCGCGCGCGGGCAGAAATCATGTTTCCATCAGGATTGGGCCCACCCGCCTGCCTAAACTGCCCTGCACCTCGTTCAGTATGGCCGCCCCGGCGCGCCATGGTTTGACTGGCAGGCTCGTCATTGCCCATGCGGGCCGCAACCAGAATTTTCCCCAGTGATCAGTTTCATGCGCGTCAGCCACGACCCCTACGTGGTGGCTGCTTCCTTTGCGATCGCCCTGTTCGCGTCCTATGTCACCCTGGATCTCGCCAGACAGGTGCGCAATCCGGCCCAGCAGGGCACGCTGGCCTGGTGGGCCGCGGGCTCGGTGGTCATGGGCACGGGCATCTGGTCCATGCACTTCCTGGGCATGCAGGCCTTCGAGCTGCCGATCGCGGTGGGTTTCGATGGCGGGCTGACGCTGCTGTCGTGGGTGGTGGCGGTGGCGGTGTCCGCGCTGGCGCTGCACTTCGCCAGCCGCCGGCGCGCCAACTACCGCGACCTGGCGCTGGGGGCCGGCATCATGGGGCTGGGCATCAGCGCCATGCACTACATCGGCATGGGGGCCATGCAGATGGCGCCGGGCATTGTCTGGGACTGGGCGCTGGTGACACTTTCGGTGCTGATTGCCGTGCTGGCCTCGGCCACGGCGCTGTGGCTGTTCGCGACATTCAGCAAGGCCAGGCGCGCCCACCGGTTCATGCTGCAGTTCGGCGCCGCGCTGGTGATGGCGATTGCCATCTGCGGCATGCATTACACCGGCATGGCGGCGGCCAGTTTCGTCACCGGTTCGGTGTGCCTGAGCGCCGGCGAACTCAGCGGCCCGGGCCTGACGGCACTGGTGACCATGGCCACCTTGCTGCTGCTGATCAGCATGCTGTTTGCCTCGGTGCTCGACGCGCGGCTGCAAAGCACGGCGCTGCAGCTGACGAAGTCGCTGCAGCACAGCAATTTTCGCCTGCAGGCGGCCAATGACGAGCTGCAAAAGCGCGCGCTGTCCGACGCGCTCACGGGCCTGCCCAATCGCCTGCATTTCGAGGACCGGCTGCAGGCCGCGCGCCAGCGCCTGGAGCACACGGGCCAGCAGTTGGGCGTGCTGTTTGTCGACCTCGACGGCTTCAAGCCCATCAACGATTCCTTTGGCCATGCCGCCGGCGATCTGATCCTGCGCAGCGCCGCCGAGCGGCTGGTGCACGCGGCGCGGCAGCCGGCGACGGTGGCGCGGGTCGGCGGCGACGAGTTTCTGATCCTGCTGGAAGGCATTGCCGCGCCGGCGCAGGCAACCGATGTGGCGCAGCGGGTGCTGGCCGCCCTGGCACGGCCGTTTTCGGTCGCGGGCAAGTCGGTGCAGATTGCCGGCTCGATCGGCATCGCCACCTGGCCCGGGCCCGGCGACGGCAGCAAGCTCGTGGCCAGCGCCGATGCCGCGATGTATGCCGCCAAGCGCGCGGGCGGTTCGCGCTACGTGGTGTTCGAGCCGCACATGGCGTCCGACGCGGCCTGGCAACTGGAACTGCAGAACGATCTGCGCGGCGCCGTGGAGCGCGGCGAGTTCATGCTGCACTACCAGCCCAAGATCGACGGCAGGCAGGGCGGCAGCAGCGGCGTCGAGGCGCTGCTGCGCTGGAACCACCCGGTACATGGCACGATTGCGCCCACGGTGTTCATCGGCCTAGCAGAGCGCTTCGGCCTGATCGGCAACCTGGGCAACTGGGTCATCCATGAAGCCTGCCGGCAGATGGCCGACTGGGCCGCGCAAGGCCTGCACATGCGCGTGGCGGTGAATCTGTCGGTGCATCAGCTGCGCGAGCACGACCTGGCCGAACGCATCGAAGCCGCGCTCAGCACCCATGGGGTAGATGCCGCGCAACTGCTGTGCGAGATCACCGAGTCGGTGGCCATGGAGGACCTGCGCGCCACCCAGCACACGTTTGACGGCTTGGCGCGGATTGGCGTTTTCCTGTCCATCGATGATTTCGGCACCGGCTATTCCAGCCTCAACTATCTGCGCCAGCTGCCGGCCACGCAGATCAAGATCGACCGCAGTTTCGTCTGCGACCTGGAGCACAGCGCGCAGGCGCGTGCCGTGGTCGGCGCCGTGGTGAAACTGGCCCATGCGCTGGACATGCGCGTGGTCGGCGAAGGCGTGGAAACCGAGGCCCAGCGCGACATGCTGCTGGCCGCAGGCTGCGATGAATTCCAGGGTTTCTTCTTCGCGCGCCCGATGCCGCCCGTGGCCCTGCTGGCCTGGCTGCGTGCGGGCCAGCCGCTCGATGGCAGCGACCTTCCCAGCCATCCCCGTCTGCCCCCAGGCCTCTGAGCCTGCCCGAACCCAAGGTCACTTCATGCGCCTTCTCCGTTCCCTTCTTTCCTGGCTTGGCCTGAGCGCCGAGCGCGGCGGCCCGCAGCTGCAGGCGCTGTACCGCAGCCAGGCCGTCATCGAGTTCGATGCGCACGGCCATATCCTGCATGCCAATCCACGCCTGCTGGCGCTGTTGGGCTATCGCCTCGACGAGTTGCGCGGGCGGCCGCAGCGCATGCTGCTGAACCCGGCGGCGCACGACGATGCCGCGTATCAGGCGTTCTGGGCCCGGTTGCATTCAGGCGAGGATGTCGTCGGGCGCTGCCAGCTCCTTGCGCGTGACGGGCAAGCGGTCTGGCTCCAGGCCAACCACTGCCCGGTGCCCAATGGCCGCGGCCGCGTGCGCCGCGTCGTGATGTATGCCACCGACATCTCGGCCGAGGTGCGGCGCGACGCCGAGGCCAGCAGCCAGCTGGCCGCCGTGGGCCGCGCCCAGGCGGTGATCGAGTTCAGCCTGGACGGGCATATCCTGCGCTGCAACCGCAACTTTCTCGAGGCGCTGGGCTATGCGTCGGAGCAGGAACTGGTCGGCCGGCACCACAGCCTGTTTGTCGATCCGCAGGAACGCCGCTCGGCCGAGTACGCGGCCTTCTGGGCGCAGCTCGCGCAGGGCCAGCATTACCGCGGGCAGTTCCGCCGCGTCGGCAGCCGCGGCAACGATGTCTGGATCGAGGCCAGCTACAGCCCGGTGCTGGACCAGTCGGGCCAGCCTTTCAAGGTCGTCAAATACGCCACCGACATCACCGCGCGCTTTGAAGCCACGCAACTGGTGCAGGCCGCATTCGAAGATCTGCAGCAGCTGGTGCGCAACAGCGCAAGCCAGGCGCGCGATGCACACACCCAGGCCCGGGACGTGGCGCGCATTGCCGGGCAAGGCGATGCGGCGCTGAACAACGCCATCGAGACGATGTCACGCATCATGGCCGACTCCAAACGCATAGGCGAGATGGTCGGGCTTATCGATGGCATTGCCTTCCAGACCAATCTGCTGGCGCTCAATGCGGCCGTCGAAGCCGCGCGCGCGGGCGAGCATGGCCGCGGCTTTGCCGTGGTCGCCAGCGAAGTGCGCAGCCTGGCCCAGCGCAGCGCCGACGCGGCCAAGGAGGTGAAGGCGGTGATCGCCCATTCGACGCAATCGGTGCAGCAGGGTGTCACGCGCGTGAACGAGTCGGGCGACATGATGCGCGAGATGCTGGCCTCGGCGGCCCGCGCCAGCGACATCATGGACCACATCATTCGGGCGTCGAACGCCCAGGACGAGCGGCTGGGCGACACGCGCGCGGCGGTGTTGCAGCTGGAGAACGCGGTGATTCGGCGCTAGACGCGGTCACGTCGCCTGCAGCTGCGCCCCCACTCGCGCCAGCTGCACGAAGTTCGCGACCAGGGCCGATGGATCGCCCTTGCGGTGCGCGACCGCCAGGCCTACGGCGCCGGGATGGTTGCGCAGCGCGCGGTAGACCACGCCCTTGAATCGCAGCTGGCGCATCGAAGCCGGCACCAGCGTCACGCCCAGCTCGGCGGCCACCGCCGCCAGGATGGACACGATCTGCGTGGCCGAAGCCCCGAGCAGGGGCTCGAAGCCCGAGGCGCGGCAGGCGGCCACCGAGGCGTCATAGAGGCTGGGCGCCAGCGGTCGGGAGGTGAGAATGAAAGGCTCGGCGCGCAGGGCCTGCAGGTCAATGCGTGCGCCCGTCATGGCCGCGGGGTGGGCGGCGGGCAGCGCGGCAATCAGGGGTTCGTCGGGATAGCGGTGGAAATGCAGGTCATCGGCGTCGAGGCCGTCGGGTCGCAGGATGGCGATGTCCAGCTGTCCTCTGCGCATGCGCTCCACCAGGGTCTGGGAGTTGCCTTCGTCCACCGTGAGTTCCACCTGGGCATAGGCACGGCGGTAAGCGCGTATCGCCTCGTTCACCACCGGGTACAGCGCCGACGAACCGGTGAAGCCCAGCTGCAGCAGGCCGGTCTCGCCGCGGGCCGCGCGCTGCGCGGCGCGCACCGCATCGGCCGCGCGCGCGGGCAGTGGCTGCACGCGCTCGAGAAACGCGCGGCCCGCCTCGGTCAGCACCGCGCCATGGGGCACGCGCAGGAACAGCGGCGTGCCGACTTCGGCCTCGAGGTCCTTGATCTGCAGGCTCAGAGGCGGCTGGCCAATGCCCAGCTGCGCCGCGGCACGCGTGAAATTGCCTTCCTGCGCCACGGCCAGGAAGTAGCGGATGTGGCGTAACTCCATGCGGTATTTGCAATAGGTATTGAGATCAATACCATCATATATTGGACAAATATCGCGCAGGAAATTAGATTCGGCCTCCTGTTTTTCACGCGCCTCGCCGCACTGCCGCCATGCCTTCCCTTACCGCCCGCCCTTCGCTGGAAACGGGCCATGCGCCGCCCCTGCCCCACCAGGGCATGGCCCGCCATACGCCCGAATATCTGCGCGCTCAGTGGGCGCTGTTTCTCGCCGGCTTTGCGAGTTTCTCGCTGATCTATTGCGTGCAGCCGCTGCTGCCGGCATTTGCGCAGACCTTTGGCATCAGCGCCGCGCAAAGCTCGCTGGCGCTGTCGCTGACCACGGGCCTGCTGGCGCTGGCCATCGTGCTCGCGGGCGCGTTCTCGCAGGCGCTGGGCCGGCGCGGGCTGATGTTCACGTCGATGGCGCTGGGCGCGCTGCTGAACATTGCCGCGGCGGTGGCGCCCAGTTGGGATGCGCTGCTGATCGCCCGGGCCCTGGAGGGCCTGGTGCTGGGCGGCGTGCCCGCGGTGGCCATGGCCTATCTGGCCGAGGAAATCGACCCGCGTGATCTGGGCCGGACCATGGGCCTGTATGTGGCCGGCACCGCCTTTGGCGGCATGATGGGCCGGGTCGGCATGGGCTTGCTGACCGAGTGGGTGTCATGGCGATTCGCGCTGGGGCTGCTGGGCGGGCTGTGCCTGCTGGCCGCGCTGGGTTTCCTGGCGCTGCTGCCGCCCTCGCGCAATTTCACGCCGCGCCCGGGGCTGCAGATTTGCTACCACCTGCAGGCCTGGGGCGGACATCTGCGCAACCGCCATCTGTGGCCGGTCTATGCGGTGGGCTTCATCCTGACCAGCATCTTCGTGTCGCTGTTCAACTACTCCACGTTCCGGCTCTCGGGCACGCCCTACCTGCTGAGCCAGACGCAGATCAGCTTGCTGTTTCTGGCGTTTGGCTTTGGCATCGTGTCGTCGTCGATGGCGGGCCGGCTGGCCGACCGCATGGGCCGGCGCCCGCTGCTGCTGACCGGCTTTGTGCTGATGCTGCTGGGCGTGCTGCTGACGCTGTCACCCGCGCTGCCCGTCGTGTTTGCCGGCATTGCGCTGGTGACCACGGGCTTTTTCATCGGCCATGCCGTGGCCAGCTCGTCGGTGGGCCCGCTGGCGGGCGCCAACAAGGGCCATGCGGCCTCGCTCTACCTGCTGTTCTACTACCTGGGATCGAGCGTCGTCGGCTCGGTGGGCGGCTGGTTCTGGCAGCATGGCGGGTGGAGCGCCGTGGTCGGGCTCACCGCCGGGCTGGCGCTGCTGGGACTGGCGCTGTCGTGCCAGGGGCGAGGGTTTTCCACGCATGCCGAACCCGCCGCCTGAGGCCAACGCGGCAACAGCCGTCACTGCCCGCAGGCGCTGCGCAGGCAGGCAATGAAGTCTTTCAGCGTCGCGTTCACATGGTCTGAGTTCCACATCACGGTGATCGGCCCGAAGCGGATCGGCGACTCCATGGGCAGCTTGCGGAACATGCCCACGCTGACCATTTCATCGGCCATGGACTCGGAGCACACGCCCACGTAGTCGCCCTTGAGCAGCAGTGCCTGCATCATGGCCAGCGAGGCCGTCTCGGCCCTGGGGGCCAGCCAGGAGGCGCCCTGCTCCAGCAGGAAGGCCTCGAACTGGATGCGCGTCAGCGTGCCGCTGGGTGGCATCACCCAGCGCGCGCGCAGCAGTTCGGCAAAAGGCGGTGCCGCGGGACGCGACCAGAACCTGCTGCCGCGCCCTATCACCACGGCGACGCGGTCTTCGAACAGCACCTTGTGCTCCAGTCCGTCACGGTGCGCGCGCGCATCGAGCACGCCGATCACCGCATCCATGGACCGGTTCTCCAGCCCTTCGAGCAGGCTGGCGAAGGGGCCGTCGTGGATGGAAATGGCGACATCCTCATGCAGCTCCTGGAATGCGGAAATGGCCTGCGGCAACCCCCCGGCGATGCCCGCCCAGACACTGCCGATGTTCAGGCGCGGCACATGGCCGGCGGCCACCGCGCTCAGCGCCTTGCCGGTGTGCTGGATGTCGCCCAGCACATTGATGGCCAGCTGCTTGAGCAGATGGCCCGAAGGGGTCAGCTGCAGCTTGCGGCCACGCACCACCAGCGCGGTGCCCACGACGCCTTCCATCTCGGCCAGCCAGTGCGACATGGCGGACTGGGTCATGTGCAGGCGTGCAGCGGCTTGCGTCAACGTCCCGGCGTCATCGAGCGCGAGAAAAAGTTCCAGGTGCTTGATCTTCAGGCGACGTGCCCAATTCGTAGCGTTCATTGCGTCAATCATGAGGAAACCTTCATGAATGCAGTTTGCATTTTCATTAGGAGTTAGCCAAGGCATCGCATGAAAATAACTTCATGTTCTACGTGTTCTAAATCCAAGGATTGCCCGTGTCAAATGCTTTTCCCCGTGCCTCCCAGCTGCTGGCCTGCGCTGCCCTGTGCGCCGTCGGCACCTCCGCCGTGTTCGCCCAGGGGGCCTATCCCGAGCGCCCCGTGCGCCTGATCGTTTCGCAGGCGCCCGGCGGCAGTTCGGACACCATTGCCCGGCTCTGGGCCGAGCATGCGGGCAAGGCCATCGGTGCCACCATCGTGGTCGAGAACAAGCCCGGCGCGGGCGGCATCATCGCCGCCCAGAGCCTGCTGGGCCAGCCGGCCGACGGCTACTCGCTGCTCTACGGCAGCGTGTCGCTGATGGTGCTCAACCAGTTCACCTACAAGCCCCTGCCCTACACGCCGGCCAAGGATTTCACCGGTGTCGCCATGCTGACCACCGTGCCCTTCGTGCTCAGCGCCAACCCCGCCACCGGCATCAAGTCGCTCAAGGAACTGACGGAAAAAGCCAAGGCGGCTCCGGGCAAGTTCAATTTCTCATCCGCGGGCCTGGGCAACTCCACGCATCTGGCGGTGGAGCTGCTGTCGAAGCAGCTGGGCATCTCCATGACCCACATTCCGTACAAGGGTGAATCCGACGGCATCCTGGCGACGATTGGCGGGCAGACGGAAATCATGGCGCCGGTCTACGGTACGGCGCTGCCGCACATCCTCAACAAGAAGCTCAACCCGCTGGCGGTGCTGTCGCCCCAGCGCGTGCCCGAACTGCCCGATGTGCCCACGGCCAGCGAACTCGGCGTGAAGGGCTTCGACAACATGGGCTGGAGCGCCGTGGTGGCGCGTGCCGGCACGCCCGCGGCCATCATCGAGAAGCTCAACAAGGCGACCGAAGCGTTTCACCAGAATCCGGCCGTGCAGGCCCGGCTGAAGACGCTGGGCGTGATCCCCGTGTCGGGCCCCGCATCGCTGGTGATGGAAACCACGGCGCGCGATGTCGCCGCCTGGGGCCCCACGCTCGAGACGCTGAACCTGAGCAGCAAGTAAATCCCGTCAACTTCGCCCCCTGCGGCCTCACCCGGGCGCGCACGGGGCCACCTGCCCTATTCCATGAACAAAGAAGCAATGGTGGTCTGCCCTCAGCCCGAGGCCGCCGAATCCGGTATCGAGATCCTGCGCGCCGGCGGCAATGCGGTGGACGCGGCCGTGGCCACCGCGCTGGCGCAGACCGTCGTCGATCCGCTGATGTGCGGTATCGCCGGCTTTGGCACGGCGGCCGTCTACCTGCCCGGCGCCGGCGTGCACGAGTACTTTGACTTCCATTCGCCCGCGCCGCTGGCCGCCACCGAGAACATGTGGGAGCACCTGCTCGAAGGCGAGACCAAGGACGGCTTTGGCTTCATCCTGACGGGACGCGTGAACGACATCGGGCCGCAGTCGATTGGCGTGCCCGCCACGCTCAAGGGCCTGGCGGAGATGCACCGCGCGCACGGACGCCTGCCGTGGCAGCAGGTGGTCGAGCCCGCGATCGCCTGGGCCAACGACGGCTATTTCGTGCGCCCCGGCATGCATGCCTTCTGGATCGACGAGCCCTCGATGGGCCGCGTGGGCAATCTCGAGCGCCTGCAGTACAGCGACGAGGGCCGCGCGCTCTACTGCCGGCCCGATGGCCGCCCCAAGCCGATTGGCACGCCGCTGCGCAATCCGGGCATGGCCCAGGTGCTGCGCAAGATCGCCGACGAAGGCGCGCAGCCGTTCTATACCGGCGAGCTGGCGCGGAAGATGGTCGCGCATCTGCAGTCGCTGGGCGCGTTGATCACGCTGGAGGATCTGGCGCAATACCGCGTGCAGCGCAATGCGCCGCTGGTGGGCAGCTACCGCGACCGCACCATCACCACCAACCGCCCGCCGGGTGGCGGCGCGATGCTGCTGGAGATGCTCAACATCCTCGAGCATTTCGATCTGGGCGCGATGGAGCACAACAGCCCGGCCTATATCCGGCTGGTGTGCGAAGCCATGAAGAAGGCGACGACGGACAAGGACCGGTACATCGGCGACCCGCGTTTTGTCGATGTGCCGCTGGAGCAGTTGCTGTCCAAGGACATGGCGCGCGCCGTGGCGCAGCAGATCCGCGACGGCCAGCGCTTCAATGTGGAGCGTGTCAACCCCGGCGCGCCCGTGCCGCGCGACACCACCCATCTGAGCATCGTCGACGCCGATGGCAACGCCGTCTCCATGACGCATTCGCTGGCCATGCCCTCGGGCGTGATCACGCCGGGCATGGGCTTTCTCTACAACGGCTGCATGGGCGTGTTCGACCCGCGCCCGGGGCGCGCGGGCAGCATTCAGCCGGGCAAGAGCCGCTTCACTTCCTCCTGCCCGACGATGACCTTCAAGGACGGCGCGCTGGACATGGTGCTGGGCGCGCCCGGCGGCACGCAGATTGCGATGGGCGTGCTGCATGTGCTGCTCAACGTCATAGACCATGGCATGGAAATGCAGACGGCCGTCTCGGCACCGCGCTTTTCCTCGACCAGCAATTCCATCGATGTCTGCAACCGCATTCCGCGCTACACGACGCGCGAACTCGAAGCCGACGGCTACGGCGTGGGACGCAATCCGTACAACTACACCATTGGCTGGGTGCATGGCATGCAGGTGCAGGCCGACGGCTTGCATGGCGGCGCCGATCCGGGCCGCGACGGCGTGGCGCTGCGCACGGCGATCGCTCGCTGAGGCCGCAAGCCGGCTCAGTGGCTCTCAGTTGCTGTCTGGCTGCAGTCGGCCCGTGAACGGGCTGGCCTTGCCGCCCGCATCCTGGTGCGGCAGCTGCCAAACCGGCCAGCGCTGGCGTTGCGTGCCGATACGGCCGCTGCGCAACAGCTCGCGCGCCGCCTCCCCGGCCTCGGCGCTGTGCGTGCCAGGCCAGCGCACATTGCCTTCATCGCGCCATTGCCCCGCGGCATCGCGCGCGCTGAGGCGGCAGTTCAGGTTGGACCCCGGGTTGAGGCGGCACAGCAGGTGATCCGCCTGCTGGTCCTGATCCCAGTCGCCCGACAGCAGCAGGCAGTCGACACTGGTCACCAGGCATTCGCGCGCCCAGTGTTCGTGCCCGGCCTGTGCAAGAAGCCAATCCCACCAATCGGCCTGCGCACCCGCCATGCCTGCGGGGGTCTTGATGCGCTCCTGGGCCGTGGCCCGGTCGAATTCCTCGCCCGGATCGGACCCCGTGGGCACTGCCGGCCGGGTGGCAGCGGCGCGTACCAGCTGCATGCGCTGGCGCGGCTCGCCGCTCTGGAAACCCGGGTCCTGCGCCAGCGTCTCCAGTGCGGCAACGCCGTACGGGCCATGGCCCCATTTCAGATCGACCAGGCGCTCCAGCGTCGCTTGCGCCGGGTCGGCACGCAGGCGCTCGCCCTGGCTGCTGGCGCTGATGCGCTGGCCGTCCAGCAGCGGTGTTTGCAGCGCCAGCAGCAAGGCCAGCACCAGCAATGACAGCGCCTTGTTCACCGGCGCCACCATTTGCAGCCAGGGGCGCGCAGCGCCCTGGCGCACGCTGTGCAGGGCCGCGCCGGCATAGCCGACGGCGTACAGCCACAGCGTGCCGGCCGCAGCGGCCGCCCACACGCGCTCCAGCGTCCAGCCGTACTGCCGCACGCGCAGCCCTATGGCCACGCAGGCCAGGGTGGCGAGCACCGGCATGGCGATCAGGCTGGCATCGACCAGCCAGCGCAAGACGCGCGCATACGGCGCCTGGGCCGCTGCGCCATCCTGGTAGACCGCGTTCAGCACCCAGATCTGCAGGATCAGAACGCTCATCAGCAGCGTGGCCGCAAACTGCGTGGCCCACAGGCCTTCGACGCCGGTGAACACCAGCGCCAGCACAAAGAACACCAGCACCCAGGCCAGCAGCGGCAGCAGCAGCCGGCCCAGCGCCAGCAGCGTCTGCCGCATCACCTGGATGGGCCGCTGCTGCGTGCGCGCGAGCCACAGGCCCAGGCCGCCCAGCAGGCCGGTCACTGCATAGACAAACCACTGCGCGGCAAACAGATCGGCAAACAGCTGTACCTTGACCAGCGCAAACAGGCCGGCCCACAGCCACAGCACGCCCCAGATCAGGTTCACGCACAGCGCGGCCAGCGCGAGCACCAAAGCGTTGTTCCAGGCCAGCACAAACAGCGTGGCATAGGGCACGCGCCAGTGGCCTTGGGCCATGAAGGCCTGGAACCAGGGCAAGGCCACGAACCACCACAGCGACGTGGCAATGCCCAGGCCGACGAACATGCCGCTGTCCTGCGCAGGCGCGCGCAGCAGACCCCAGATCAGCGTGCCTGCCATCACCATGACCACGGCGGCCATGACGGCGCCGCCGGCCCATAGACGCGCATCGCGCCAGCGCGTGACCGCCATGGCCATGAACAGCGGTGGCTGCACGATCAGCAACCAGGCCAGCAGCTGCCAGCCGCTGTCCAGCCCCGAGCGGGTCACGGCCAGTGCCAGCAGGCCTTGCAGCAGGCCCATGCCAAGCAGGCCGTTGCGCACGGCTGTCAGCGGTCTATCGGAGGAGGCGAGCGGGCGGGTGGGAGGGCTGGGCAAGGGCATGGCCGCAGTGTAGTGGCAGCCCTGGCCCCGCAGGGCGCCGCGCGCGTTCAGGCCTGCGACGGATGCGCGGCGAAGTACGCGGCCATGGCCTTGAGCAGGCCGGTGATGTCATTGCGCACCACCTCGAAATTGGCATTGCGTTCGCGCGATGCCTCGTCCATGTAGATCGGGCGGCGGATCTCGATCTGCATGCTGTGGCGCTGCAGCGCGGGCTGGCCGATCTTGGCGATCAGCTGCACGCCCTTGTAGGGGTCGTTGCGCGCCACGGTGTAGCCGCAGCCGCGCAGATATTCCTCGACCAGCGCGACGAAGGCCGGCTCGCAGGTCGTGCCGTCGCGGTCGCCGAGAACGAAGTCGGCCAGCGGCCTGTCGCTCTTGATCTGCAATCGCTCGTAGGCGTTGTTGGGCATCGAATGCAGATTCAGATGCCACACCGCGCCAAAGCGTTCATGGGTGCTGGCAACGGCCGCGGCCAGCGCCTCGTGGTAAGGCTGGTAGCAGCGCGCGATGCGCTGCTGGACTTCGGCCACGGACAGCAGGCGGTCGTAGATCGGCGTGTTCTTGACGCTGCGCCACATCAGGCCCGAGCCCAGCCGCGTCTTCTCGCTGGGCTTCAAGGGCGTGGGCCAGGGGGCGTCCAGCAGCGTCGGATCGATGTCGTCGAGCGTGCGGTTCAGATCGAGATAGCTGCGCGGAAACAGCGCTTCGACCAGCGTCGCACCCAGCCTGGGGGCTTCGCCCCACAGTGCTTCGACATGGGTGTCTTCGGCGGCGCGCAGCAGCGCCCGCGGCACGGCATGGCCGAAGTCGTCGGGGTATTGCACGCCACTGTGCGGCGAGTCGCAGACCAGGGGAATGGCCGCGCCTGCGGGCGCGTGGAACAGGAACTGGGGGGCCTTGTCTTGCATGCTCATTCCACCGAAATCTTCGCCACCTTGGCAACGTTCTTGTAGCGCTGCACGGCCTGTTCGATCTGCGCCTTGAACTGCGCCGAGGTGCCGGGAATCAGCGTCGCACCGGCCTCTTCCATCTTGCTGATGAAGTCGGGTTCCTTCATGGCCGTGTGGATCGCCTGGTTGAGCTTCTTCACGATGGCCGGCGGCGTGCCCGCGGGCGCGACCACGCCGAACCAGCCGCCATTGCCCATCTGCGGGAAGCCCAGCTCGCCATAGGTGGGCACGTCGGGCAGCGCGGGCGAGCGCTTGTCCGAGAGCACGGCCAGCGCATGCAGACGGCCGGCCTTGATGTGCGGCAGCGCCGACGGCAGGTTGTCGGTGATCGCATCGACCTGGCCGGCAATCGCGTCGTTGAGCGCCATGCCCGAACCCTTGTAGGGCACGTGCAGCAGCTTGATCTTGGCCATGCTCGAGAAGTACTCGACATTGGAGTGGCCCAGCGAGCCCGTGCCCGGCGAGGCAAACGTGATCTTGCCCGGCTCGCTCTTGGCCAGCGCCAGGAAGTCGGCCATGTTCTTGGCCGGGAACTTGCCCGTCACGGCCAGCACGCTGGGCACGGTGGCGACATTGCTCACGGGCACGAAGTCCTTGATCGGGTCGTACTTGAGGCGGCTGCCGTAGGCGGCGACGTTGGAGCCATGGGTGCTCATGGTGGCCATGCCCAAGGTGTAGCCATCGGGCTTGGATTTGGCGACCAGGTCCATGCCCAGCGAGCCGCCCGCGCCGGCGCGGTTCTCGATGACGATGGCCTGGCCCAGCTGGCGCGCCGCGTATTCGCCGATCAGGCGCGCGGCCAGGTCGGTGGAGCCGCTGGCGGCAAACGGCACGATCAGCTTGATCGGGCGGTCGGGGTATTCGGCCTGCGCCGCACTTGCGCCCAGGGCGGCAAAGACGGCAAGCGTGAGGGCGGCGCAGCGGCGGGAGAGGGGGAAGGTGGGCGTGGTCATGGAACACAAGTGTCAGGCGGGTGCGCGGCGGCGCAAAACGACAAATTGGCACTGAGCATGACTGTTGTGCATACTCGCACCCACGCGGGGCATCCACGCCCCGCCTTAGAGAACCCTGCCCCATGCGAATGCACTCGCCCTCGATGTCCGAACTCCATGCCTTTGCGACGGCAGCCAGATTGGGCAGCTTTTCCCGCGCCGCCGCCGAACTGTGCGTGACGCAAAGCGCCATCAGCCGGGCCGTGGCGCGGCTGGAGCAGCATTACGGCGTGCCGCTGATCAAGCGCAACGCGCATGCGCTGTCGCTGACCACCGTGGGCCACGAGCTGCTGGACGCCGTGCGCGGCCCGCTGACCGCCATCGAGGATGTCAGCGCGCGGCTGCGCGTCATGCCCACCGACCGGCCGCTGCACCTGGCCGTGGTGCCGACCTTTGCCAGCGTCTGGCTGATACCGCGGCTGCGCGACTTCCAGGCGCTGCATCCGGGCATCAAGCTGAACTTCGTGCCCTACCGCAAGAACGAGGATTTTTCCGGCACCACGCCCGACGCCGCCGTGCTCACGGGATTGGGACCAGAGGAATGGCCGCAGTGCAGCTGCGACTATGTGATCGGCCGCGAAATGGTGCCTATCTGCCACCCCGCGCGCCTGCAGCAGCGGCTGGCGCATGGCGCCTGGCGCCAGCCCGGGGATCTGGCCAGCGAGCCACTGCTGTACCACACCACCGCGCCGGGCAACTGGACGCAATGGCTGCGCGCCGCGCATGCGGGGCGCAGCGCTCCCAACCTCACCACGGCATTCGATCAGGTGTCCATGCTGATCCAGGCGGTGATCGCCGACATGGGCGTGGCGCTGGTGCAGCGCTGCCTGGTCAAGGAGGCGCTGCAATCGGGCGCGGTGGTCGTGCCCTTCGATCTGCCGATTGCGCTGCAGCGCGGCTACTACCTGTGCACGCCGCATGACCGCCGGCCGCGGCCGGGGTTTGCGGAATTTCGGCGCTGGCTGCTGGAGGCGGCTCGGGAGGATATTCGGGGGATGGGGGTCTTGGCTGGGGGCGCGCCTGGTTCTTGAGGGCAGGGCGTTCATGGTTCGACCGGGCCGCGCAGGCAAGCTCACCACGAACGGGTACATCGTTCGCTCTGAGCTTGCCTCGCCGGCCGCGTCGAAGGGTGAACCGCCCCACCTCAAAACGAAAGCCCTGATGTGAGCGCATCCAACACAAAAAACATATATCCATTCAATAAAAACAACAGCTTGCCATCACAGACCGAAAGAGAAGCAACCAAAAACCAGATATCCAATCCCTCTTTCCTTCGTTCCTCGCCAGCCCCTGTCTTCTTAAGCTTCAGCCACCACTGCATGAAGGATTGAAGCCATGACGAGAAGACTTTCAAGCAAGCAATCATCGCGCTCCGCCGCCGTCAAATCGCGGCTCGATTTCCCGGTGATCGACACCGATGTGCATGTCAACGACTACACGCCCGCGCTGGAGGATTACGTCCAGCACTATGGCGGCAGCGCGCTGGTCGATGCGCTGCGCAAGTCGCTGGGCGGGCGCTTCGCGACCAGGTCCGCGGCGGGCAAGGACTGGTACCAGCAAAGTGCCGAGGAGCGCCAGCAGCACCGCACGCTGCGTGCGCCATGGTGGGCACGCGTCACGCGCAACACGCTCGATCTCGCCACCTATACGCTGCCCGATCTGCTGGCCGAGCGTCTCGAGGAACAAGGCGCCGATTACTCGGTGCTGTTTCCCAACGATGTGCTCGCGCCGGCCGCGGCTTCGGACGAGTTCCGCCAGCCGCTGCACCGCGCGATCAATCACTTCCACGCCGACCAGTACCGCAAGCACGCGCACCGGCTCACGCCCGTCGCCGGCATTCCGCTGAACACGCCGCAGGAAGGCATAGAGGAGCTCGAATTCGCGGTCAAGACGCTGGGCCTGAAAGTCATCAACATCGCCGGCGGCGTGCGCCGGCCGATTCCCGCGATTGCCGCCAAATACCCCAAGGCCGAGCACCCCGAGGTGGCGCGGCATGCGAGCTATACCGACTTCTACGGCATCGACAGCCCGCATGACTACGACCCGTTCTGGGCCAAGGTGGTGGAGCTGGGCGTGCCGGTCACCACGCACTATGGCAGCCAGGGCTGGACCGGCCGCCAGTCGATCAGCAACTACATGTTCAACCACATCGGCCATTTTGCCGATGGCTCGCAGGCGTTTGCCAAGGCGCTGTTCTTCGGCGGCGTGACGCGGCGCTTTCCCGGCCTGCGCGTGGCGCTGCTCGAAGGCGGCGCGGACTGGGGCGCGCATGTCTACACGCATCTGGTCGACCGCTTCGAGAAGCGCAACCGCCAGGCGGTGCAGAACTACAACCCGGCCCATGCCGACATCGAACTGCTGGCCGGGCTGTTCGAGCAATACGGTGCGGAACTCACCAAGGGCAAGCCCGTGAACAAGGAAACGCTGCTGCGCGACAGCCTGGGCATTTCGGCGCTGCCGCACAGCCGCGAACCCGAAGGCGACGAGCTCGATGACTTCCTCGCCGCGGGCATAGAGAGCGCCGCGGACATCCGCGAGCGCTGGGTCAAGCCCTTCTACTTTGGCGCCGAGGCCGACGACCGCACGGTGGCCGCGGCGTTCAACACCAAGGTCAACCCGCTGGGCGCCAAGATCAATGCGATCTGGTCTTCGGACATAGGCCACTGGGATGTGCCCGACCTGACCGAGCCGCTGGCCGAGAGCTGGGATCTGGTGGAGCAAGGCGTGATCAGCGCCGACGACTTCCGCGCGCTGGTGTTCGAGAACCCGCACCGCTTCTACACCGAGGCCAAGCCCGACTTCTTTGCCGGCACCGATATCGCCGACAAGCTCTCCAAGCGCTGACCGGCGCGCCTTTTTCTTCGCTTTTTTCTGGCGCCACGCGTGGCGCCCGGCCCTTCTTTTGTCCAAAGGAATCGAGATGACGCACCTCTTCACGCGCGGCCGCCGCGCCACCCTCCTGGCCCTGGGCCTGCTGCTGGGCGCCACGGCGCAGGCCGCGCCGCCGCAGACCATTCGCATCGGCGTGGCCACCGCGGGCGGCGGCGAGCCCGTGACCTGGGGCGGCTCGCCCGGCGGCGTGCTGCGCGCCAATCAGGCCCTGGAAGAAGCCTTCAAGGCCGATGGCATCAGCGTCGAATGGCTGTTCTTCAAGGGCGCGGGCCCGGCCGTGAACGAGGCGCTGTCGAACAAGCAGATCGACTTCGCCTACCAGGGCGATCTGCCTTCCATCGTCGGCCGCGCCAACGGTCTGAAGACCAAACTGCTGCTGGCCAGCGGCGCGCGCAACAACCTCTATGTGGTGACGCCACCGCAGTCCGATATCAAGGATCTGAAGGATCTCAAGGGCCGCAAGGTCTCGCTGTTCCGCGGCACCAACGGTCATCTGGTGGCCATCAACGCGCTGGAAGGCGCGGGCCTGGCCGAGCGCGATCTCAAGGCCGTCAATCTCGATACCGGCAGCGCGCAGGCGGCCCTGGTGTCCAGCGGCGTCGATGCGGCATTTGGCGGCTATGAATGGTTCAAGGTACGCGACAGCGGCCTGGCCAAGGTGATCTATTCGACCCAGGGCAAGGACCCGGCGCTGACGCGCCAGGCCTCGCTGCTGGTGCGCGAGGATTTCGAGAAGGAGCATCCGGCGCAGGTGCAGAAGGTGGTCGATCAGTTCGTGCGCGCCGCGAACTGGTCTTCCGACGAGAAGAACCGCGCCGAGCTGTTTCAGATCTGGGCGCGCAGCGGCACGCCCAAGGCCTCGTGGGAAGCGGAATTCGACAAGCAGGAGCTGGCGCTGCGCAATTCGCCGCTGCTCGACGACTTCATCGTCGGCCGCTACAAGGCCGTGGCCAGCGACGCGCTCAAGCTCAAGCTGATCCGCCGCGCGATCAGCGTCGATGGCTGGTTCGAGCCGCGCTATCTGCAGACCGCGCTCAAGCAGCAGGGCCTGGAAACGCGCTGGCAGTCGTTTGACGCCAAGGGCGTGGCCAAGGCTTCGGGCGGCACGCCCGTGGCGCAGCGCTGATACGCCATGGCAGATACCCTGTCCCTTCCTACCGCCGCCACGCCCGTTGCGGCCGGCCGGCAACGCGTGCCAGGCATCGTTCGCAGCGCCGAGCCCTTCCTGCTGCCCATTGCCTTGTTCGCACTCTGGGCCGTGGGCGCGGCCCAGGGCTGGATCTCGCCGCAGGTGCTGCCCTCGCCGCAGTTTGTCTGGGAAACGCTGAGCGAGCTGGGCCGCAGCGGCGACCTGTGGCTGCATGCCCAGGCCAGCCTGCAGCGCGTGCTCGTGGGCTTTGTCGTCGGCACCACGCTGGGCCTGCTGCTGGGCGCGCTGATGGGCCTGTCGAAGACCGTCGAGGCCTATCTGCTGCCCACGTTCAACGCGCTGGTGCAGATCCCGGTGCTGGGCTGGCTGCCCTTCGTGCTGCTGCTGGTGGGCATAGGCGAGCCGCTCAAATACATCCTGATCGCCAAGGCGGCGCTGGTGCCGGTGACGCTGGCCACGCTGCAGGGCTTTCGCCAGACGCCGGCGACGCTGCTCGAAGTCGGCAATGTCTACGGCTACTCGCGGCGCCAGCAGGTGCTGGAGATCGTCGTGCCCACGGCCGTGCCCACGCTGTTCACCGGCATTCGCCTGGGTTTCACCAAGGCCTGGCTGTCGCTGGTGGTGGTGGAGCTCGTCGCGTCGAGCGAAGGCCTGGGTTATCTGATCGTCTACGGGCGCCAGCTGTTCCAGTTGGACCTGGTGATGGCGGCCGTGATCATCGTCGGCGCGCTGGGTTATGCCATCGACCGGCTGCTGGACCTGGCCGAAGCGCGCGTGGCGGCGCGCCATGGCGCGCGTCCCACTCCGAAAGGCCTGCTGTGAGCACCACCATCTCTTCCCTTCCCGTCGAGGCCAAGGCCATCGCCGCCGTGAATACGCCGCGCGCCAAGGCCGGGCCCGCGCGCTGGCGCGGCCTGGTCGTGCCTGCGGTGGCCATCGTGCTGTGGGCGCTGATAGCAAAGCTCGATCTGGTGAACTCGGCGCTGCTGGTCTCGCCGGCCAAGGTGTTCGACACCGGCTGGGAGCTGATCAGCAGCGGCCTGCTGTGGCTCAACCTGCGCGCCAGCCTGGCGCGCGAGCTGACCGGTTTTGTGATCGGCACCACCAGCGGCCTGGTGCTGGGCGCGCTGCTGGGCCTGTGGCCGCGCTTCAACCGCATCGTCGGCCCGAGCTTCAACACCTTCAAGCAGATCTCGCTGTTTGCCTGGATTCCGCTGATCTCGGTCTGGTTCGGCCTGGGCGATGTCGCCAAGGTGGTGTTCCTGTCGCTGGCGGCGCTGGTGCCGGTGGTCGTCAACACCGCCGACGGCATACGCAGCACGCCCGGCACGCTGCTTGAAGTCGCGCGCGTCTACGGCTACACCCGGGCCCAGACCATCTGGCATGTGGTGCTGCCGTCGGCCGCGCCCTCGATCTTCACCGGCGTCTATCTGGCCCTGGTGTACTCCTGGCTGGCCACCATTGGCGCCGAATACCTGCTGGTGTCGGGCCGCGGCGTGGGCAATCTGCTGATCGAAGGCAGCGAGCATTTCCGCATGGACCTGGTGCTGTTCGGCATGGTCACCATCGGCCTCGTCGGCTGGCTCATGAATGCCAGCGCGCGCACGCTGGAGCGCGCACTGGCCCGGCGGCTGGGCCGCTGAAACCTCTCTTATTTGCCAAGGCACAAACCCATGACAACCACCGTCACCACGGATGATCTGCACATCCACGTCGCCTCCAAGCAGTTCGACAGCACCCAGTCCAGCGACGGCAGCCTGCAGGTGCTGCAGGACATCGACCTGCAGCTGCCCGCGGGCGAATTCGTCAGCATCGTCGGCGCCAGCGGCTGCGGCAAGTCCACGCTGCTGCGCCTGGTGCTGGGGCTCGACACCGACTACGACGGCCGCATCGCCATCGGCGACGAGCACATCACCGGCCCGGGCCTGGACCGCGGCATCGTGTTCCAGGACCACCGGCTGTTCCCCTGGCTCACCGTCGAACAGAACATCGGCGTGGGCCTGCGCAACGCGACATTCAACGCCCAGCAAAAGCGCAATCTGATTGCCGAGCATGTGGCGCTGGTCGGCCTCGAAGGCTTCGAGAAGTCGTTTCCGCACCAGATCTCGGGCGGCATGGCGCAGCGCGTGGCGATTGCGCGCGGCCTGGTCAACCGCCCGCGCGTGCTGCTGCTTGACGAGCCTTTCGGCGCGCTCGATGCGCTGACGCGCGCGCGCCTGCAAGGCGAGCTGCAGCGCATCTGGCAGAAGGAGCGCATCACCATGCTGCTGGTCACGCACGATGTCGAGGAGGCGGTGTTTCTTGGCGACCGCGTGGTGGTGATGCAGCCCCACCCGGGCCGCATCCGCCGCATCGTGCCCGTGAACCTGCCACACCCGCGCAACCGCAGTGACCCGGAATTCATCCGCATCCGCGATGACGTCCTGGCCGACTTCCTGGCGCCCGACCGCCGGGGCCCCAGCGATGTGCCGCCCGCGCTGCCCGCCGCCCCGATTGGTTTTTCCAGCGAGCGCATCCGCTTTGCCTGGTGAATTTCACTGCCACCGAAAGCCCAACGTGACCACCAAGAAGCAAATCAAGCTCGGCGCCTTTCTGATGCAGACCGGCCACCACATCGCGGGCTGGCGCCACCCCGAGGCGCAGGCCGATGCGGGCGTCAACTTCCGCCACTATGTGCAGCTCGCGCAAAAAGCCGAGGCCGCCAAGTTCGACGCGGTGTTCCTGGCCGACGGCGTGGCCGTGCGCTCGGAGAACATCGAGGCGCTGTCGCGCACCGCGCGCAGCGAGCATTTCGAGCCGCTGACGCTGCTGTCGGCACTGGCCGCCGTGACCGAGCGCATAGGCCTGATCGCCACCGCCTCCACCAGCTACCACGAGCCCTACAACCTCGCGCGCAAGTTCGCGTCGCTGGACCAGATCTCGGGCGGGCGCGCGGGCTGGAACCTGGTGACTTCGGCGACCAAGGCCGAGGCGCTGAACTTCAATCGCAGCGACCAGTTCGCGCATGCCGACCGCTACCGCCGCGCGGCCGAGTTCCACGATGTGGTGACCGGCCTGTGGGACAGCTGGGAAGACGATGCCTTCGTGCGCGACCAGGACAGCGGCCACTACTTCGATGCCGAGAAGCTGCACCCGCTGAACCACAAGGGCACGCATTTTCAGGTGCGCGGCCCGCTGAACGTGGCGCGCTCGCCGCAGGGCCGTCCCGTGGTGGTGCAGGCCGGCGCCTCCGAAGACGGGCGCGAACTCGCGGCGCGCACCGCTGAAGTCATCTTCGTGGCGCACCAGACCTTTGCCGAGGCGCAAAGCTTTTATTCCGACATCAAGAGCCGCGTGCAGCACTACGGCCGCCACCCCGATGACGTGAAGATCATGCCTGGCATCTTTCCCGTGATCGGCCGCACGCAGGAGGAGGCCGATGCCAAGTTCGAGCAGCTGCAATCGCTGATCGACCCGGTGGTGGGCTTGTCGCTGCTGGCCGGCATTTCCGGTGGCGTGGATCTGTCGGGCTATCCCGTCGACGGCCCGCTGCCCGAGCTGCCGCCCACCGAAGGCCCGCAAAGCCGCCAGCGCCTGCTCATCGATCTGGCGCGGCGCGACGGCCTTTCCATACGCCAGCTATATCTGAAGATCGCCGGCGCGCGCGGCCACCAGCAGGTGGTGGGCACGCCGCAATCGATTGCCGATCAGCTGCAGCAATGGTTCGAACAAGGCGGCGCCGACGGCTTCAACATCATGGGCCCGTGGTTCCCCGGCGGCCTCGACGATTTCATCGCACTGGTGCTGCCCGAGCTGCGCCGCCGCGGGCTGTTTCGCACCGAATACGCAGGCCGCACGCTGCGCGAACACCTGGGCCTGGCGCGGCCGCAGCACCCGGCGGCACTGGCGCGTGCGCGGGCCCAGGCCGCGCTGGCCCAGCCCGCCTGATCTCCCCTCTTCCCACTGCAACTTCAATCACACCATGACCATTCAAGCCATCAACGTACGCAACCAGTTCAAGGGCAAGGTGCGCGAGATCATCCGCGGCGATGTCGTCTCGGAAATCGATGTGGAGACGCCCTGGGGCATAGTCACTTCGGTGATCACCACGCGTTCCGTAGACAACCTGCAGCTGACCATAGGCTCCGAAGTCGTGGCCCTGGTCAAATCCACCGAAGTGTCGATCGCCAAGCTCTGAGGCAGCTACCCGGGCTTGCGGTAGCGCAGGGCTTCGACGACCAGCGCCAGCGCCGGCGCGATCTGCCGGCGGTTGGCGTAGTAGAGGTGGTAGCCGGGGAAAGTGGGGCACCAGTCCTCAAGCACCGACACCAGCCGGCCCGCGCCCACATGCGGCGCAACGATGTCCCACGGCACATACGCAAAGCCCATGCCGTCGAGCGCGGCCTGCAGCATCAGATAGGTGTTGTTGAAGGTCGCCTGGCCCGGCACGCGCACATTCAGCGCCTGGCCTTTTTTCTCGAAATCCCAGGCATAGAGCCCGCCATGCGTGGGCAGGCGCAGATTGATGCAGCGGTGCTGCGTGAGATCCTGCGGTGTCTTGGGCAGGCGCTTGCCTTCGAGGTACGCCGGCGAGGCCGCGACCGCCATGCGCAGTTCAGGCGCAATCGGCACGGCAATCATGTCCTTGTCCACGCGGTTGCCGGTGCGCACGCCCGCATCGAAGCGCTGCGCGGCGATATCCGTCATCGCGTAATCCACGCTGAATTCGATCTGCACATCGGGGTACCGCTGCAGCAGCGGCATCAGCCGCGGCCACAGCGCGGTGGTGATCGCATGGTCATGCGCGGTGATGCGCACCGTGCCCGCGGGCTTGTCGCGCAGCGCGGTCAGCGAGCCGAGTTCGAGATCGATTTCCTGCAGCCGCGGCGCCACCGTGGCCAGCAGGCGCGCGCCGGCTTCGGTGGTCGAGACGCTGCGCGTGGTGCGCGTCAGCAATCGCAGGCCCAGGCGCTCCTCCAGCGTGCGCATGCTGTGGCTCAGCGCCGAGCGCGACATGCCCAGCTGCGCCGCGGCGCGCGTGAAGCTGCGTTCGCGGGCCACGGTGACGAAGGCCTGCAGGTCGTTCAGATTGGGTTTTTGCATTGGTGAATTCCATGCACAGGTGCATGCGTATTTTTCCATCTTATCAACCAATGCGGCACGCCCTAAAGTGGCCCGGGTATCAACTTCGGAACGCAAGTCCATGAACAAACCCCTTCTGAAGAGCGCGCTGTGCGCGGCCGCGCTGCATGCGGCGACCGCGGGTGCCACGCCCCAGGAGATCACCCGCGCGGGCAGCCAGCAGGCCAGCACCGGATCGGCCGAATATTTCACCGGCCAGGTGCAGGTGGAACCGGTCTGGCCCGCGAACGGCGCGATCAATGCCTCGGGCGGACGCGTTACTTTCTCGCCGGGTGCGCGGTCGGCCTGGCATACCCACCCACAGGGCCAGCGGCTGCTGGTGACCTCGGGCGTGGGCCTGACCCAGGAATGGGGCCAGCCGGTGCAGGAGATCCGTGCCGGCGACGTCGTCTGGTGCCCGCCCGGCGTCAAGCACTGGCACGGCGCCACGCCGCACACCGCGATGACCCACCTGGCCGTGACCGGCACCACCGCCCAGGGCCAGAACGTCCAATGGCTGGAGAAAGTCACCGATGCGCAATACCAAGGCCAGTAAGCGGCTGGGCCAGGCCCTGCTCGTGGCATCCATGGCCTGGATGTCGGCCAACGCACAGGCCCACGAAACCACCCCGATGCCGCAGCCCAACATTCCCCAGACCCAGTCCAGCACGCTGACCGCGCGCCAGCAGGCCATCGTGCCGATCTCGGCGTTTGCCGCCGCCGGTGATATCGAGAATCTCAAGCCGGCGCTGGAGCAAGGCCTGGCGGCGGGGCTCAGCGTGAACGAAGTCAAGGAAGTACTGGTGCAGCTCTATGCCTACGCCGGCTTTCCGCGCAGCCTCAATGCGCTGGGCGCGCTGATGCAGGTGCTGGAGTCCCGCCAGCAGCGCGATATCACCGATGCCGTGGGGAATATTCCCGGCCGCCCCGTGCCCAAGGGCGACGCGCTGCTGGCCGCGGGCACGGCCAATCAGACGCGGTTATCGGGCGGGCCGGTCAAGGGCGCGCTGTTTGACTTCGCCCCGGCCATCGACGAGTACCTTAAGACCCATCTGTTTGGCGATATCTTCGCGCGTGACAACCTCGACTGGCACAGCCGCGAGCTGGCCACGGTGGCCATGCTTTCGGCGCTTGAAGGGGCGGAGTCGCAGCTTCAGGCACATATGCGCATCAGCATGAATGTGGGTCTCACCAGCGCGCAATTGCGCCAGCTCGCCGAAGTGCTGGAGGAGCGCGTCGCCAGCAGCAATGCCCGGCGCGCGCGGGATGCACTGAACCGCCATCTGGCAACGCAAGCGCGGCAATGACGGAAAAACAGCGCGGGCCGGGCGCCCGTGCTGCATGAGCCAGGCACTTGGCACACAAACTGCTTTATCAGCGCACTTGTATACATCAGGGTATTCATCATGCTGATCGGCACACTCGAAGACTGGAAGAACGCATACGCCCAGGGCGCAACACCTGCCGAACTGCTGGAGCAGCAGCGCCTGGCCTGCGACGCGCAGGACACCGCCTGGATAAGCATTGCCAGCGCTGAACTGCTGCAGACGCAGATCGCGGAACTCGAAGCGCTGGAACAGGCGCAGGGTCGGGAGCAACTGCCGCTGTATGGCGTGCCATTCGCGGTCAAGGACAACATCGATGTGGCGGGCTTTCGCACCACCGCGGCCTGCGAAGCCTTTGCCTACGTCGCGCAAAAAGACGCCTTTGCCATCCAACGCCTGCGCAACGCCGGCGCCATTGTTCTGGGCAAGACCAATCTCGATCAGTTCGCCACCGGCCTGGTGGGCACGCGTTCGCCCTATGGCATCGTGCCCAACGCCTTTGACAGCGGCTTGATCTCGGGTGGCTCCAGCTCGGGTTCGGCCTCGGTCGTGGCGCGGGGCCTGGTGCCGTTTGCGCTGTCCACCGATACCGCGGGCTCGGGCCGCGTGCCCGCGGGCTTCAACCAGATCGTGGGACTCAAACCCACGCCGGGTGCCGTCAGCGGCACCGGTTTGGTGCCTGCCTGCCGCACATTGGACTGCATTGGAGTGCTGGCCTGCACCGTTGCGGACAGCGCCAGCGTGATGTCGGTGATGGAAGGGCATGACGCGACCGATGCCTACTCGCGCCCGCGCCCCATGGCCGCGGCGCACAAGCCACTGGCGCAGCTGCGCATCGCGACGCCAGCGAACCGCCAGCTGTCGCCCGGCTACGAAACCGCATTTTCGGACTTCTGCGCGCGGCTGCAGACACAGACCGCCCAGCTGGAGGAAGTGTCCTTCGATACGCTGTCTGCCGTGGCCGAGCTTCTGTACTACGGCCCCTGGGTTGCCGAGCGCGTGGTGGGCGCGCGCAGCATCTACCAAGACCAGCCCGAGAAGATGCTGCCCGTGGTGCGCAGCGTGCTGGATGTGGCGCGGCAGTTTTCCGCGGCCGACACCTTTGCCGCGCAATACCGGCTGCTCGATCTCCAGCAGCAGGCCGACCGGCTCTGGCAGGACTGGGACCTGCTGTGCGTGCCCACGGCGCCGCGCCACCCGCGCATCGATGAAGTGCTGGCCGACCCGATTGCCGTCAACTCGGAAATGGGCATCTATACCAACTTCGTGAACCTGCTGGGCTGGTCGGCCATCGCGATTCCCGCCAGCCAGCTGCCCGACGGCCTGCCGTTTGGCATCACGCTGATTGCTCCCGGCTGGCGCGAGCCCGATCTGGTGCGCTGGGCGCAGCAGCTGGAGCAGCAGGCGGGGCTGCCCGCGGGCGTGACCGGCCTGCGCGCCAATGCCAAGGCCGCAGCCAGCGCCTGGCGCGTGGGCGCACACGGCGACATGGTCCAGGTGGCCGTGGTCGGCGCGCATCTGCGCGGCATGCCGCTGAACCACGAACTGCAGTCCTGCGGCGCGCGCTTTGTCGAGGCCACCGAGACCAGCGCCGACTACCGGCTCTATGCCTTGCAGGGCACGGTGCCGCCCAAGCCCGGCCTGTCGCGCACCGCAGGTGGGGCGGCCCATGCCGGGGCGGCCCATGCCGGCGCGGCCATTGCGGTCGAGGTCTGGGAGATGCCACTGGCCCACTTCGGACGCTTCGTGGCCGGCGTGCCCGCGCCACTGGGCATTGGCACCGTCACCCTGGCCAGCGGCAAGAGCTGCAAGGGCTTCATCTGCGAAGCCCAGGCGCTGGCGCAGGCCACGGACATCACGGCGTTCGGGGGCTGGCGCGCGTATTGCAACAGCTTGCGCTAGACGGCCCGACTACAAGAAACCAGGAGACTTCCGTGACCCAGATCAGCCTTGCCGCATCGGCATATACGCAGCTCAAGCAGGCGCTCGACAACTTTCACTTCGTGCCGGGAGACCGCTTCAGTGAAAACGAAGTCAGCGCCCTGCTGGGCATGAGCCGCACGCCCATCCGCGAGGCGCTGGTGCGGCTGCAGCGCGAAGGCTATATTTCGGTCATGCCCAAGCTCGGCTGGCTGGTCAACAGCATCGATTTCCATGTGTTCGAGCAGCTCTACGACGTGCGCTCGGTGCTCGAATGCGCGGCCATCGATCTGCTGGGCGCGGCGCCCGATCTGGCGCAAAGGCTCGCGCCCCTGTGCGCGCTGTGGTGCGTCGATGCCTGCGAGCGGCTCAGTGCCTGCAACGAGGTTTCCCAGATGGATGAGGCCTTTCACATGGCACTGGTGCATGCCAGCGGCAACCTGGAAATGGCGCGCATCCACTGCGACCTGACCGAGCGCATACGCATCGTGCGGCGGCTGGAGTTCACGCGCAACTACCGCATCGAAGCGGCGTATGAGGAGCATGCGCAGATCCTGCAGACGCTGCTCACGCGCGATACGGCCACGACCAAGGCGCTGCTGCAAACGCATATTGCCGTGAGCCGCGATGAGGTGAAGAAGATCACCTTGCATACGCTGCAGGCGGCGCGGCGGGAGCGCGTGGCGGCTTGAGTGCCGCCACTTTGCGGCCAGGCCTCAAGCCATGGCAGCCAGTCTGTCCAACAACACGCCATCGCGCTCGGCCAGCGCATTCAGGATACTGAAATGGTTGGCACCGTCCACCGCCAGCAGCCCGCCTTCGCAGCCCTGGCGCAGCAGTGACAAGGCCAGGCTCTGCGCCTGCAGCTGCGGCAGTTCCGCCGTGCCAAACGCGGTGATGAAGGGCTTGTCCACCAGCGGCAGATGCAGCGGACTCAGGGTCCGCACTTCGGTCGCCGTGAGTTGCAAGGCCGCATTGAGATAGGTGTGCTGCAACGGTGCCAGATCGTAGATGCCGCTGATGCCCAGCCCCGCGCGCACGCCTTCGCAGGCCAGGCCCAGGGCCGTCAGATGCCCGCCGGCCGACCAGCCGCACAGCAGGATGTCGCCGCTGCCGCCCAGCGCCAGCGCCTGTGCGCGCACGGCGGCAATGCCTTGCTGCACTTGCTGCACGATCTGCGTCAGGCTGGCTTGCGGCGCCAGCGTATAGCCCACGAGCGCCGCATGCAGGCCGCGCGCCAGTGCGCCTTCGACGACAAAACGGAAGGTGTTCTTGTGGCGCATCTGCCAGTAGCCGCCGTGGATGAACAGCAGCGTGGGCGCGCCCGCCGGGCCGGAAAAATAGTCGTACACCTGGCGCTCGGCCGGACCGAAGCGGATGTCGAGATGGCCGCCGGCGCGCGCCACCAGCGCCGCGCTGCGCGCCTCGAAATCGGCCAGCTGCGCGGCGCTGTCCGGCACCGCGGCCGTGTTGTCATAGGCCGCGTCGCGCAGCGCCTGGGGCCAGGCCAGCAGGCTGTCGACCATCAGGCGGCCTTGGGCAGGGAGACATGGCTGCTGAGCATCTCCGTCAGCTCGCGGCGCACCAGGTTGAACTCGGGGTCGGTGATGCAGCGCGGGCGTTCCAGCGGAATGCGGTAGTCGCGTTCGACGCGGCCCGGGCCCGCGGTCATCACCACCACGCGGTCGGCCAGCAGCACGGCTTCTTCCACCGCGTGGGTGACGAAGATCACCGTCAGCTTGGTCTTGGCCCAGATGTCGAGCAGCTCCTGCTGCAGCACTTCGCGCGTCAGCGCATCGAGCGCGCCGAAGGGCTCGTCCATGAGCAGCACTTCGCAGTCGTTGGCCAGCGCGCGCGCAATCGACACACGCTGCTTCATGCCGCCCGACAGCTGGTTGGGAAAATGGTCGGCAAACTTGCCCAGGCCCACCATGTTCACGAAGCGGTCCGAGATCTCCTTGAGCCGGCTTGCCGGCAGGCCGCGCTGCTTGGGGCCGAAGGCAATGTTCTCGCGCACCGTGAGCCAGGGAAACAGGCCGTAGTCCTGGAACACCATGCCGCGCTCGGGGCCGGGTGCCTGTATGGGCGCGTGGTACATGCGCGCCGAGCCCGTGGAGACCGGCTCGAAGCCGCCCATGATGCGCAGCAGCGTCGATTTGCCGCAGCCCGAGGCGCCGATCAGGCAGACGAACTCGCCCTTGTGGATCTGCAGGTTGACGTCCTTGAGCGCATGGATGGGACGGCCGTTGAGATTGAAGACCTTGCTGACGTTCGCGATGTCGAGAATCGGCGTCGGCTTGCGGGTGGCGATGGAATCAGACATTGTGTTGCGGGCTCCACTTGAGCAGACGGTTGTTGAGTGCGACCAGCAGGCGGTCGGTGACAAAGCCGGTGAAGCCGATGACCGCCATGCCCGAGATCACCACGTCGGTGCGCGACAGCATGCGGCCGTCCATGATGGCCGCGCCCAGGCCTTCGGGCACGCCGGTCATCTCGCCGACGACGATCAGGAACCAGGCGATGCCATGGCCCAGGCGCAGGCCATTGAAGATCGACGGCAGCGCCGCCGGCAGCACCACCTGGCGAAACATCGAGGTGCCCGTGCAGCCCAGCATCGCCGCGGCTTCGAACAGCCGCACTTCCACCGACTTCACGCCAAACGTGGTGTTGATCACGATGGGAAAGAACGCGCCCAGGAAGACCAGGAAGATGGCCGCATTCGGGCCCACGCCAAAGAAGATCATCGACAGCGGCAGCCAGGCCGTCACCGGCACCGGACGCAGCATCTGCAGCGTGGGGTCGACCACGCGGCGGATGGTGGCGTTCTTGCCGATCACCAGGCCCAGCGGAATGCCGACCAGCGCCGCCAGCCCGAACGCGAAATAGACGCGCGCCATCGACTGCAGCCAGTGGGTGCCCAGGGTCTCGCTGAAAGCATCATCGTAGATGCCGCCAAACGCGAAATCCCACAGCATCAGCCCGACTTCCTTGGGCGGCGGCACCAGCATGGTTCCCGTCCAGCGTATCGCCAGGTCCCAGGCCAGCAGCAGGCCCAGCGGCAGCAGCGCCGGCACCACCCATTTCACCAGCCACAGGTGCAATGCGCCGGGCTGGGCCGGCATCACGAACTCTGGCGCGAGGTTCTGCGTCTCGGCTGTGGACTGCGCCGGCGTGGCGGGGGCCACGGGCACAGCCGCGGCACGCGCGCTGGGGTCAAGAGTGGAGGTGGACATGGCGGGTCTTTCCGGAACTAGCTGCAGGGCGGGAGAGCGATCAGGACTGGGGGTTGAGACCCGTCACGATGAAGCGGCTGTAATCGGGCAGCTTGCGGATCTGCTTGCGTTCGAGCATCAGCGAGCCGTAGTACTTGCTGCGCTGGATCCAGTCGTCGTCGATCTTCCAGGTCAGCTTGACGTTGTCCGCGGCCAGGTTGGCGACATCGGCCGGCAGGCCCAGCTTGGCGCCGGCCATCTCGATCAGCGCCGGGCGGTTGGCCATCGCGTACTCCGAAGCCTTGCGGTGGATTTCCAGGAACAGCTTGGCCAGCTCGGCCTGGTCCTTGACGGTGTCGGCATGCGTGGTCATCACCATGTTCACGGCGCCCGTGGGGGTGCTGTACGGGTACTCGAGCACCTTGCCCACGCCCTTGATCACGCTGATCGACGGACCAGGCTCGGCACCCACGTAGGCGTCGATATCGCCGCGCTCGAGCGCTCCGGCCATCTCGCTGAACGACACGCGCACCGACTTCACGTCCTTGATCGTCATGCCTTCGGCCTTGAGGCGGTCGAGGAACACGGCTTCCTGGGTCGAGCCCGGCAGAATGCCCACGCGCTTGTCCTTGAGGGCCTTGAAATTGGCCACGCCGCCGTCCTTGCGCACGACGATGGCGATGCCGCCATTGCACTGCGGCGCAATGATCACCACCGGCTCGCCCGCGGCCGCGCCCAGGGTCGCAGCAGCCAGGCCATAGGTGCCGAAGTCCACCGACTTGGTGACCACCGCGTTCTTGCCATCGGTCGGGGTCTCGAAGGTCACCACTTCGATCTTGTAGCCGGAGGGCGTGAACTTGTCATAGAAGTACGGGGTGATGCCATGGATCAGCTTCAGGGTGCCGACCTTGATCACCTTGTCAGCGGCATGCGCGGGTGCCACCATGGACACGGCCATGGCGGAAGCGGTCAAAGAAGCAAGCAAGAGTCGACGTGAAAACATGGCATTTCCTTCTTGGTTAGGCCTTGGCGAAAAATCGCTCTGCGCTTGAATACTCTCTTGTACACAAGGCAGTCAAAGCCATTCAAGCAAACTGCGTGCCAGCTGTTTTCAGCGCCTTTTCCAGCGCATCTGCCTCTGATGGGCGGCATTCGGCGCCGTGGCAAGGCGGCGCGCACCATTTGCGATCAGCCTGCACGCAGATGAGGCAAACGCCGGCCTGCGCGTTCCGTGCAGGTGCGCGACAACGACAAACGCCGGCGTGAAAGCCGGCGTCTGACGATGGCGCTGCAGGCTTTGCCTGCGGCGCCGGGCTAGTTGTTCAGCTGCGGCGAAGCCAGCAAACTTCGAAGTTGCCCCACACCCAGCGGCTTGACCACATGCAGGTCGAACCCGGCCTCCTTCGCGGCCGTGATATCGCTGGCTTGGCCATAGCCCGTCACCGCCACCAGGAACAAGCCCTCGGTCTTGCCCTTGCGCAGCTTTCTTGCCAGCTCATACCCGGTCATCGTCGGCAGCCCGATATCCAGCAAGGCGACATCGGGGTGGAAGGTGCTGGCCACTTCCAGCGCGGCATAGCCTTCGTAGGCCAGCGCCACCTCATGTCCCCACATGCGCAGCAACTCGGCAATGCCGTTGGCGGCGTCGACGTTGTCGTCCACCACCAGCACCCGGCGCGGCGCAGGTGATGCGCTGGGCATGCTGCTTGCCTCCACCTCGGTGGCGGACGGAACGCGGTCCATCAACGGCAGCCGAACCGTGAACCGGCTGCCGCGCTGATGGCCCGCGCTGGCCGCGGCGACGGTGCCGCCATGGGCCTCGACAATCTGCTTGACCAGCGTCAGGCCTATGCCCAATCCGCCTTCGGCGCGCGACCGCGTGGTCTCCGATTGCAGGAACAGATCGAAGATGTGCGGCAGGATGTCCGGCGCAATGCCGGAGCCGTCATCGACCACCGTCACTACGGCTTCGCCTGCGACCACTTCCATGCGCAATTCCACATGGCCGCCCCGGTCCGTGTACTTGCCGGCATTGTTCAGCAGATTGCCGAACACCTGCTCCATGCGGGTGGCGTCACCCTCGACGATGACATCGCCTTCCGGCAGCACCGTGACCAGCTGATGGCCGCGCTCCTCCATGAAAGGCGTGTGGGCCAGCGCCACATTCCTCAGCAACTCGACCAGGGCCACGGGCTTGCGGCTCAAGGACAGCTGCCCGCGCGTGATGCGCGAGATGTCCATGAGGTCATCGATCAGCCGCGTCATGGTGCTGACCTGGCGATCGATCATCTCCAGTGAAGGACGCATGCTTTCGTCCTTGAGCTTGAGGCCCATCACCTGGACCGAAGTACGAATCGGTGCCAGGGGATTGCGCAGCTCGTGCGCCAGCACGGCGATGAACTCGTCCTTGCGATGGTCGTCGGCGCGTGCGGCCAGCAGCCGGTCTTCCGCTGCGGTGGCATCCTCGAACGCGAGCAGCAGGCGCGCCGACCGGTTGTCCATGGCCGGCACCTTGCGCGCATGCACCAGCATCGACCGGTGGCCCAGGCCCGGGAATTCGTGGTGGACGCGGAAATTGTTGATCGGGCTGCTGGCGGTCAGCACCTGGTCGAGCAGCAGCCGCAGTTCCGGGATGTTCCACTGCCCGTCGCCGAGTTCGAACAGCTGCCGGTTGAGCGTCACTCCCGGGTTCGTCAGGAAGCTGTCGTAGAAGGCGTGGTTGGCGCGGTGAATGCACAGCTTCTGGTCCAGCACCAGCAGCGGATGCACCATCGTATCGATCAGCGATTCGGCGTAGTTGGCGTGGAACTCCGCTTCCTTGCGGGCGCGTTGAAGCTCGTGGTTCGTCATCTGCAGTTCACGGCTGCGGCTGAGCATTTCCTCGTTGGCGGTCTTCAACTCCTCGTTGCTGGCTTGAAGTTCCTCGCGCGCCGTGACCAGTTCCTCGTTGCCGCTGAGGAACTCCTCGTTGGCCGACTGCAGCTCTTCCTGCGCTGAACGCGACTCCTCCAGCGCGGCTTCATAGGCCTCGTTGGTGGCGTGCAGATAGTCCCGCAGGCTCTCCAGCTCCGCTTCCAGCTGGTGGATGCGCGCATCCTTCTCGGACACCGGAATCTCGGGCCGGGCATCGGGCTTGTGCACCCGGCTGTTGGCGTCAAACAGGATCAGACAGAAGCTGGTCTTGGTCGCAGGCTCGCGCAGCGGGATGACCTCCACGGTGCCTTCGCGCTGTCCAGCCAGCGTCTCGACGCGCAGATCGTTCTTGAATACGGTCGAGCCCGACTGCTGCGCCTGCTTGATGAGGGGCACCAGCTGCAGCAGGATGCCGGGGTGGGCCACGCGGTGCAGGTTCAGGCTGGCGGTGCCGCTGGCATGCTCCAGATAGGGGCTGGTCTGGCCACGGAACTGCACGATGTTGAGCCGGTCGTCGACCAGGATGCTGGCCGGCGAAAAGCGCGACAACAGCAGCCCGTCGGCCTTGCGCTGGACCTGGCTGTTGTCGACAAAGTTCGACTGGGCCATCTCGGCCGCGACGACCGACTTCTTGGTCGGATCGGCGCGCAGCACCGCATCGATGGAGCCGCGTGCCGGCAGCGCACGGCGATAGACCATGCGGTGGCTGTTTTCCGAACGCTTGAAGTACTGGCTTTCCTCGTCCGCGTTCTCGGCCGGGCCGAGGATCAGAAAGCCGTCGGGCTTGAGCGCGTAATGGAAGTGGCGCAGCACCCGGCGCTGCAGCCCGGTGTCGAGATAGATCAGCAGATTGCAGCAGCTGACCAGATCCATGCGCGAGAACGGTGGGTCCCGCGCCACGTTCTGACGGGCAAACACGCACAGCTCGCGGATATGCTTGGCCACCCGGTAGCGGCGGTTCTCATGCACGAAAAAGCGCTGCAGCCGCGTCGCGGAAACCCGCTCGGCAATGCTTTCGGGGAAGGACCCGAGGCGCGCCTGCTCGATGGCCGCCTCGTTGAGGTCGGTACCGAAAATCTGGATGGTGATGTCCTGCGCGCGTTCGCCAAGGAACTCCATCAGGCAGATCGCCAGCGAGTAGACCTCCTCGCCGGTGGCGCAGGCCGGCACCCAGATGCGCAGCGGATCGGCATGGCTGCGGCCCCGCACCAGCGCCGGAAAAATGCTCTGCTTGAGCGCCGTGTAGATGGCCTCTTCGCGGAAAAAGGAAGTGACGCGGATCAGGAAGTCGTCATACAGCGCGGCCAGCTCCTGCGGGTTGTCCTGCAACAGCTTGAGGTAGGAGGACACCTGCGTTTCGCCCACCAGGGCCATGCGGCGTTGCATCCGGCGTTGCAGCGTATTGGGCTTGTACTGCGTGAAATCCGCCTGGTAGACGTTGTTGAGCAACTCGAAGATCTTTTCCAGCGCTGTCTCGGGACCGTCGCTGGTCAGCGCCTTGCCTTCCTCATCATCGCCAAAGTAAGGATGCTGCACGATCTTGACCAGCTCGGCCGCCATGTCTTGCGGGCTCAGCACGCGGTCTATGCACCCGGTCTGGATCGCGGACTGGGGCATGCCTTCAAAGGCCGCGGTGGTCGGCTCCTGGGCCAGGGTCACCCCTGCGGCGGCCTTGATCTCCTTCACCCCCTCGGTGCCGTCGCTGCCGGTGCCCGACAGCACGATGCCTATGGCCTTGCCCGGGCGCTGCTGTGCCAGCGACACGAACAAGGCATCGACCGGCAGATGCCGTGCGCCGGTATGCGATCGCGGGGTCAGCTTGATGCGGTTGCCGACGACCGTCATGACGGTGTCTGGCGGAATCACATAGGCATGGTCGGGTTCAATGACCTGCTCCTGACCTACCCGCATGGGCACGGTGGTGCGCCTGGCCAGGACCTCGGCGAGATGACTCTCGTGCCGCGGGTCCATGTGTGAGACGATGAGATAGGCCAGGCCGAGATCGGGCGTCAGCGCCTCGAACAGCAGGCTCATGGCCTCGAGGCCACCGGCAGATGCGCCTATGCCGACCAATGGCACCAGCCGTTGGCGCGGGCCGTGGCGTTCCCCTGGATCAGTTGGCGTCATGGCAGGCTCCCTGGATCCAATGCACGTCAGTGCCCATTCGAAACGTTCTTTCGACACCATGCAGGTGTTTTGAAGTCACGCCAAGCGGGTGACTGGTGGATGGACCGCGCGGGCGGTGGTTATAAATAATATTAACGCAGGACAAATCACCCCTGCCCCACCGCTGGCCTACCCCACGGCTGGCCTACCCCACGGCCGGCACCAGCACCACGCCCTCCATCAAGCGCCGCGCCGAACGGCTCAGGCGGACCTTGGAGATGGCCCAGCCCTGCTCCGGCGTATGACCGGCCGTCGCACCCACGGCCAGCACGCCCGAGGTATGGCCCATGCGCACATCATGGCCCGTGGCCAGGCCGGGGCGCAGCGCCTGGGCGACGATGGAGCCCTCCACGGCCGCGGCCGCGCCCACGGCCACCGCGCCGGTGCCGGTGATCGCGTGGTGCAGCTTGCCCATGGAGACGATGCGCACCAGCAGATCGAGCGCATCGGCCGGCACGGCCTTGCCACTCGACGCGACATAGTCGGCCGGTGGCGCCACCCAGGCCAGCTTGGGCGTGCCCGGGCGCGTGGCCGTGGCCTGCGCCGGCGTGGCCGCCAGGCCCATGGCCACCGCGCCCGCGGCGCGCACCGCCTCGATGCGCGCCAGCAGCGCCGCATCGCCATTGACGTCGGACTGCAGCTCGCGCGCGCTCAGGCCCAGGTCGCTGGCGCGCAGAAAGATCGTCGGGTTGCCGGCGTTGATATAGGTGACATCGAACATGCCCACGCCCTCGACGCGCAGTGAATCAACGACGCGCCCCGTGGGCAGCAGAGATTCCTCGGCGCTGGAGCCGTCGCCGCCGGGGTCGAGAAACTCCAGCCGCACCTGGGCCGCGGGAAACGCCACGCCATCGAGTTCGAAGTCGCCCAGCTCCTGCACGGTGCCCCCCGCCATGGGCACATGGGCAACGATGCGCTTGCCGATATTGGCCTGCCAGATGCGCACCATGGCCACGCCATCGGCGGGCGCCTGGACCAGGCCGCGGGCAATCGCGAACGGGCCCACGGCCGTGGTCAGGTTGCCGCAGTTGCCGGTCCAGTCGATGCGTGGCTGCTCGATGTCGACCTGGCCAAACAGGTAGTCCACATCGCAGCCTGCGCGCGTGCTGCGCGACACCAGCACCACCTTGCTGGTGCTCGAAGTGGCCGCGCCCATTCCGTCGGTCTGCTTGCCATAGGGATCGGGGCTGCCGATCACGCGCAGCAGCAGCGCATCGCGCAGTAAAGGATCGGCGGGCAGGTCGCCGGGCTCGAAAAACACGCCCTTGCTGCTGCCGCCGCGCATATAGGTGGCGCGCACCTCGATTTGCTTTTGCATGCCATGTCCCCGCATTCAGCTCTTGGCCACGGCGTAGCGCGCATCGAGCGCATCGAAGGCCGGCTTTTGCACCAGCGCCTGGCGCTCGGCAAAGGTCGCCACCAGATCGGGATCTTCGGGCAGCTCGCCGCGGCGCTGCAGCTCGGCCAGCGCATTCGTCATGCCGCGCACCGCGCCCTGCAGCGCCGCGTTGGCGTACAGCACCATGCCAAAGCCCATCTCGGCGAACTGGGCCGCGGGCAGCGCGGGGGTCTTGCCGCCAATCACCACGTTGACGATCTGCGGGCAGGGCAATTCGCCCGCGATGCGGCGCAGCTCGTCGATGCTGGTGGGGGCTTCGACAAAGGTCACATCGGCGCCGGCTTCGGCAAAGGCACGCGCGCGGTCCAGCGCGGCGTCGAGGCCGTCGATGGCACGCGCGTCGGTGCGCGCGATGACCAGGAAGTCGCCGGACACGCGCGCATCGACCGCAGCCTTGATCTTGCTCACCATCTCGGCCTGGTCGATCACCGCCTTGCCTGCGAAGTGGCCGCATTTCTTCGGCATCACCTGGTCTTCGATCTGCATGGCATTCGCGCCTGCGCGCTCCAGCGTACGCACCGTGTGGCGCACGTTGAGCGCGTTGCCAAAGCCGGTGTCGGCGTCGACGATCAACGGCAGCGCCACCGCGTCGCGTATGGCCGCGGTGTGGCTGGCGATGTCATTGAGGCTCACAAAACCCAGGTCGGGCATGCCGTAGAAATTGTTGGTGAGGCCCGCGCCGCTGAGATACACGGCCTCGAAGCCCATGGTTTCAATCACGCGCGCAGCCAGTGCGTTGCCGGCGCCAGGCACCAGCAGGCCGCGGCGTGCGTGGAGAAGGGAGCGCAGCAGGGTGCCGGGATGGGAAGTCATGGTGGGTCCTGAAAAACTCAAATGGAAAATTTTGAAAACTCGGTCTGACGATGACGCTAGTCCATCCACACCACGCTCTTGCCCAGCTGTTCGCGCGCCTCGATGCGCGCATGAACGAGATGCACATCATCCAGCGTGCAGGGCGCGGCCAGATCGATGCCCAAGGCGCCCGCGGCAATCGCCGAGAACACCGCATCGGCGCGGCGTTGGATGGTGGTCGCGTCGGTCATGTGATCGGCCAGGCGCGGACGCGTCAGCAGCAGCGAGCCGGCTTCGCCCAGCTCGATAGGATCGAGATCGACCACCGAGCCCGACACATTGCCATAGTTGACGATCAGCCCGCGCGTGCGCGCGGCGCGAAAACTGTCGCGCAGCGTGGCCTTTCCCAGCGAGTCGAACACCACGTCGACGCCCCGCCCGCCGGTCGCCGCGCGCACCGCATCGGCAAAGCCGCCGTCGTCGTATGCCAGGGTCTGATCGGCACCGCGCTGCGCGGCCACCGCGCGCTTGTGCGCCGTGCTGGCCGTCGCAAACACCGTCGCGCCCAGGCGCTTGGCCATCTGGATCAGCAGTTGCCCTATGCTGCCCGAGCCCGCGTGCACCAGGCAGCTCTGGCCGGGCGCAAGCCGCGCCACATCGTTCACCAGGTAATGCGCGGTACAGCCCTGGAACATCGCCGCGGCCGCCATGTCGAAGCCTATGGCATCGGGAATGCGCGCCGCCTGGAACGCCGGCACGCAGGTGTACTGCGCATAGCTGCCCCAGGCAATGCACCAGGCCACGCGGTCGCCCACGGCCAGATGCGTCACGCCCGCGCCCAGCGCCCGCACCACGCCCGCGCCTTCCATGCCCAGCGTGCAGGGCACGCGCGGCGGGTAGGTGCGCGACTGGCGGTACTTGCCCTGGCGCGTGTGGATGTCCATGAAGTTCACGCCCGCGCAGACCACCTGCACCAGCACCTGGCCCGCGGCGGGCGTGGGCACCGGCACATCGCCGCGCAGCTGCGCCACTTCGGGGCCGCCGTATTGCTCGATGGTGATGGCGCGCATCACCGCAGGAAGGGCCGTGGCGCTCATTGCACGACGATCTTGTTGTGCCGCACCACCTCGGCCCACTTCGCGGTCTCGCTGCGCACCAGCGCCTCGAACTGCTGGGGCGTGCCGCCACCGATCTCGTTGCCCTGGCTCAGCATCTGCGCCTTGATCGTGGGATCGGCCAGCGCCTTGTTCACGCTGGCATTGAGCTGGCGCACGATGTGGGCCGGAATGCCGGCCGGGCCTATCAGTCCCTGCCAGTTCTCCATCACAAAGCCCGGCACGCCCGACTCCGCCATGGTCGGCACGTCGGGCATCATCGGCGAACGGTTGGTGCTGGTGATGGCCAGCGCGCGCATCCTGCCGGCCTGCACCGAGGGCACGGCCGAGTACATGGGCTCGAACATGAAATCGAGCTGGCCGCCGATCAGATCGACCACCGCCGCCGCCCCGCCCTTGTAGGAATGTGGGTCATCTCGGTATCGGTCATGGACTTGAACAGCTCGCCCGACAGGTGGTGGGCGCCGCCCGGGCCGCTGGAGCCGAACGACAGGCCGCCGGGCTTGGTCTTGGTGGCGGCAATCACATCGGCCACCGAGCGCAGCGGCGAGTCGGCCTTCACCACCAGCATCAGCGGGCCGCGCTCAAGCAGCGCAATCATGCTCAGCTCCTTGAGCGGATCGAAGGTGGACTTCTTGTACAGCGACGAATTCACCGCCATCGGCGCCATGTTGCCTATGCCCAGCGTGTAGCCGTCGGGCCTGGAACGCGCAATCGCCTGCGTGCCGATATTGCCACCCGCGCCGGGGCGGTTCTCGACGATGACCGACTGCCCCAGATCGGCGCTCATGAACTTGCCGATCTGGCGCGCGCGCTGGTCGGCGCTGCCGCCCGCGGTGAACGCCACGACGATGGTGATGGGCTTGCTGGGAAAGCTTTCCTGCGCATGGGCCGCGCTCCACAGGCCCGGCGCTGCAGCCAGGGTCCCGGCCTTGATCAAGGTTCTACGTTGCATGATTTTTGTCTCCTGGTGAAAGCGTATGCCAGGTCTTTTCGCAAGTGCCGTGCCAACTGTACACACAACGCCAAGCAATTGATTTCATTGGAATTTCGCTACTGCAAAAAGAATGGCATTGGGCTGAAATTCAATATTGAAACGATGCCTGTTCAGTCTTGCTACCATCGCCCATGGCCGATACTTCCCCCTCCCTGCCCCGTCTGCTGGTCGTCAGCGCCTATGAGCTGGCCGATGTCGCGTTGTCCGTCGCGCCGCAGTTGCAGAGCCGGGCCCAGATCCACATCGAACGCGGCAATCTGGACCGGGGCGTGGAGCTGGTGAAGAAAGCCGTTGCGCAGGATGGCATCGAGGTGGTGATCAGCGCCGGCTCCAACGCCAGCTACCTGCGCGGCCGCATCGATGTGCCGCTGGTTGCGGTGCGCGTCGGCGGCTTTGACATCATGGCCGCGCTGGCCACCGCGCGCGCCGCGCAGGGCGATATCGCGCTGGTGTTCTTCCGCGCGATTCCCGACGACGTGGCGCGCTTTCTGCGCCAGTTCGATCTGCCGGTGCAGCTGCATGCCTATGAATCCGAAGCCCATGCGCATGCACTCGTGGACCAGCTTGCGGCCCACGGTGTGATGGCCGTGGTCGGCCCGGGCGTGGCGGTGCGTGCGGCCCAGTTGCGCGGCCTGCGCGGTGTGCTGCTCTACTCGCGTGACTCGATTGCCGCGGCCATGGAAGATGCGCTGCAGCTGGTGCTGGCCAGACGCGCCGAACGCTCGGAGCGCGAGCGCCTGGCCGCCGTGCTGCGCCAGCTCGACAGCGGCGTGGTGGCCACCGATGCCCAGGGCCAGATCCTCGCCGCCAACCCCGCGGCCGATGCGCTCACCGGCGTGGCGCTCACGGCGGCCGTCGGCCAGCCGCTGCAGCAACTGCTGCCCGCGCTCGATCCGCGCAGTGTGCAGGACCGTGTGGCACGCGTGCACGAATGGGCGCAGCGCAAGGTACTGGTGCAGGGCCAGCCCATCATGGAAAGCGGGCGCCCCAACGGCGCGGTCTTCACGCTGGAACGCTCGAGCAACGTGGAGCAGGCGTTTCGCAAGCTGCGCGCGCACGAGCGCGAGCGCAGCCGCCCCGCGCGCTACACGCTGGCGCATGTGGTGCAGGCCTCGGCGCAGATGCAGGCCGTGGTGCGGCGCTGCGAAACCGTGGCCGCGCTCACCGAGGCGCCGGTGCTGATCACCGGTCCGACCGGCGTGGGCAAGGAGCTGATCGCCCAGGGCATACACAGCGCCAGCCGGCGCCGTGGCCAGCGCTTTGTCGCCGTGAACTGCGGCGCGCTGACCGAAAGCCTGCTCGAGAGCGAGCTGTTCGGCTATGAAGACGGCGCCTTCACCGGCGCGCGCCGCGAAGGCAAGGCCGGCCTGTTCGAAGCCGCGCACCGCGGCACCGTGTTCCTCGACGAGATCGGCGAGCTGCCGTTTGCGCTGCAGACCCGGCTGCTGCGCGTGCTGCAGGAGCGCGAAGTCACGCGCGTGGGCGCCAACGCGCCCGTGGCCATCGACATCCGCATCCTGGCGGCCACGCACCGCGATCTCGCCGCCATGGTGCAGCAGGGGCGCTTTCGCGAAGACCTGTACTTCCGCATCGCGGTGCTGCGTATCGACCTCGCGCCGCTGGCCGAACGCCCCGCCGATCTGCTGCTGCTGGCCGACATGATGGTGCAGGCCGCGATGCGCGAAATCGGCCTGGCCCAATCGATGCAGCCGGTGCTGCGCCTGCTGCCCGCCGTCGTGGCGCGCCACCGCTGGCCCGGCAATGCGCGCGAGCTGCAGAACTTCGCCCAGCGCGTGGCCGTGCGCTGCGTGGAGCTGGCGAGCACGCCCGATATGGCCGAGATGATGGCGCTGATCGACCGGCCTGAACCCCAGGACACCGCGCCTGCCGCCGGCACCGGTTCTCTGGCCACCGAGCGCAGCCAGCACGAGCTGCGCCATATCCAGCAGGTGCTGGCGGACTGTGGCGGCGACCAGGGCGCGGCCGCAAAGGCACTGGGAATCAGCCGCACAACTTTGTGGCGCCGATTGAAGGCCGGCGCGGGCCACTGAACCCCGCGCGAGTACTCCTGCTTTCCTCCGCCCGCAGCCAGTCTTCTACAACACCCAAGACTTGACTCAGGTTTGGCGCGCGCCCCGGCCAGCGCGCGCGAAAGCCACTAGCATCCGCGCTTGTTTCCGTACCCGCATCCCGGGCTGCCCGTCACGCAGCCCTCAGAGACCCTCTTCGATTCCCGAGCGGAATCCCTGAAGACGCCATTTCCCCCCGCTGCATTCCACCCGGTGAATCCATCCGCCCCGCGCTGATGGCTTGCCGGCTTTGGCATTGCGCAAGAAACCGATAGAGAAAAAACACCGATCTCCCCGACTGCGCTTCCCAGCTCATCAAGAACAACCGCGCCCACGCGCGAAAAGACATAACACGCGATGAAATTCAAACTCAATGGCCACCCGGTGGACGCCGACAAGGCCGCCGCCGACACCCCCTTGCTGTATGTGCTGCGCAATGACATGCAGCTCAACGGCCCCAAGTACGGCTGCGGCCTGGGCCAGTGCGGCGCCTGCGCGGTGCTGATCGACGGCAAGGTGGCGCGCTCCTGCTCGATTCCGCTGTCGGTGGTCAATGGCAAGGAAGTCACCACGCTCGAAGGCCTGTCGCCCGAAGCCACGCGTCAGGCGCAGGCCCAGGCCGCGCAGGACCCGCTGTTCCAGGGTCTGCGCGACAACGCGCTGCAAGCCAGTGCCCCACCCCCGCTGCAGCCGGTGCATATGCACCCCGTGCAACAGGCCTTCATCGACACCCAGGCCGCGCAATGCGGCTACTGCGTCAACGGAATGATCATGGCCCTGGTCGCGTTGTTCGACAAACGCCCGCAGGCCAGCGACGACGAGATCAAGCTGCAGCTCGCCCACCACCTGTGCCGTTGCGGCACCCACCTCGAGATCCTCGATGCCGCCGCGCGCGCGCGCGATCTGATCGCCCAGGGCCGCGGCGTGCACAGCGCCGTGGCCGTGGTGCAAGGTGCCTGCGCAACGCATGGCGAAGCCGCATGTTCGAAGGAGCTGGTGTGATGTTTGGATTCAAGAATACGCGTGACGGCCAAGCCGGCGCCTTGCAACTGACGCGCCGCCAGCTGCTCAAGTCCGGCGGCCTGATCATGGTCAGCGCCGCGGCCACCGGCCCCCTGGCCATCCTGGCCGGCACCGGCCCGGTGCTGCACCCGCCCGCGCCCGCGCAAGGCCCGTTTCCCGTGCCCGCGGGCACGCTGGTCGACAGCTTCATCGCCATCAGCGCCAATGGCGACGTGATCGGCTTCAACGGCCACGTCGACCTGGGCACGGGAGTGCGCACCGCCATAGCCCAGCTGGTCGCCGACGAGATCGAAACCGATATCGCGCGCGTCAGGATCATCCTGGGCCACACCACGCGCACGCCCGACCTGGGCCCGACGATTGCCAGCGACACCATCCAGAACACCTCGACGCCCATGCGCCAGGCCGCGCGCCAGGTGCGCCAGCTGCTGATCAACCTGGCCGCCCAGCGCTGGGCTGTGCCCGCGGCGCAACTGCGCACCGAGAACGGCTTCGTCATCGGCGCGGGCAAGCGCCTGTCGTATGGCGAGCTGGCCGCGGGCCAGGACCTGCATATCGATCTCGACCAGCACATGCCGCTGCGCTCGAGCAAGGAACACAAGTACATCGGCCAGTCCGTGGCGCGCGTGGACATTCCCAACAAGGTGCTGGGTGCGCTGACCTATGTGCATGACGTGCGCCTGCCCGACATGCTGCATGGCCGCGTGGTGCGTCCGCCCTACGCGGGCGCCGACCATACCGCGCCGCTGGGCAACAGCCTGGTGTCGGTGGACCACGACTCGATCAAGCACCTGCCCGGCATCGTCAAGCTGGTGGTACAGGGCGACTTCATCGGCATCGTCGCCGAACGCGAAGAGCAGGCCATTGCCGCCATGCGCCAGCTCAAGGTGCAGTGGAAGGAATGGGCCGGCCTGCCCGATCTGAGCCTGGCCGGCCTGCGCGGCACGCTGGAGAAGCTCGAGAAGGAACCGCGCATGCTGCGCGAGGACGAAGGCTTCAAGGACGCCATCCAGAAGGTCACCCAGCCCATAGACCGCGAATATGTGTGGCCGTACCACATGCATGCCTCGATCGGCCCCTCGTGCGCCGTGGCGCTGTTCGAAGACGGCAAGGCCGAAGTCTGGTCGGGCTCACAGAACCCGCATGACCTGCGCAAGGACCTGGGCAAGCTCATCGACCTGCACCCCGACTTCGTCAACGTGCACCGCATGGAAGCCTCGGGCTGCTACGGCCGCAACTGCGCCGACGACGTCGCCGCCGATGCGCTGCTGCTGGCCAAGGCCGTGGGCCAGCCGGTGCGCGTGCAGCTGATGCGCGAGCAGGAATCGGCCTGGGAGCCCAAGGGCACGGGCCAGCTGATCAAGCTGCGCGGCGGCCTCGACGACGCCGGCAACGTGGTGGCCTACGAGCTGCAGACCAGCTACCCGTCGAACCTCTCGCCCACGCTGGCCCTGGTGCTGACCGGCAAGGTCAAGAACGAGAAGAAGGTGCTGCAGATGGGCGACCGCACCTCGATCCCGCTGTACGACTACCCGGCCGTGCGCGCGGTCTCGCTCGATGCCGCCCCGATCGTGCGCGCCTCGTGGATGCGCGGCGTCTCGGCCCTGCCCAATGTGCTGGCGCATGAGTGCTGGATCGACGAAGCCGCGTACCTGGCCAAGGCCGACCCGCTTGCCTACCGCCTGCGCTATATGAAAGACGAGCGCGCCGTGGGCGTGATCAAGGCCGCCCAGCGCCTGAGCCAGTGGCAGGACGGCAGGGCCCACCGCGCGCCCACACCCGCCGGCGAGAAGATCGCCAAGGGCCGCGGCTTTGCCTATGCGCGCTACTTCCACAGCAAGTTCCCGGGCTTTGGCGCGGCCTGGGCCGCCTGGGTCTGCGATGTCTCGGTCAACCGCGAGACCGGCGAAGTCAAGGTCGACAAGGTGTTCTGCACCCACGACTGCGGCGCCATGGTCAACCCGGCCGGCGTGCGCCACCAGGTGCACGGCAACATCATCCAGTCGACCAGCCGCGCGCTCAAGGAGTTCGTGACCTTCGACGCCAGCGGCACCACCTCGCTGGACTGGGGCGGCTACCCGCTGCTGCGCTTCGACGAACTGCCCGAAGTGCAGATCGAACTGCTGGAGCGGCCGCACGAAGCGCCCATGGGCGCCGGCGAATCGGCCTCGGTGCCCAGCGCCGCCGCCATTGCCAACGCCATCTTCGACGCCACGGGTGTGCGCCTCACCGAAGTGCCGTTCACCCCGAGCCGCGTGCTGGCCGCGCTGCGCCAGGCCGATGCCCGCAAATAAGCCCCCGACAAGAACATGAAAACTGTGAAGAAAATCATCATTGGCGGCGTCGGCCTCGCGGCCGTCCTGGGCGCCGGCTTCCTCGCGCTGACCCACCACGGCGAAATCGCGCCGCAGCAAAGCATTGCGGTGCAGGACTTCTCGGCCCAGCAGATCGCCAACGGCAAGACGCTGGTGGCCATGGGCGACTGCGCCGTGTGCCACACGGCCAAGAACGGCGCCGAGAACGCGGGCGGCTTCCCCATGCCCAGCCCGTTCGGCACCATCTACTCGACCAACATCACGCCCGACGCCGAAACCGGCATCGGCCGCTGGTCGTACGCCGCCTTCGAGCGCGCCATGCGCCATGGCATAGACCGTGAAGGCCGTCACCTGTATCCCGCGTTTCCGTACACCGCGTTCACACGCGTGTCGGATACCGACATGCATGACATCTACGCCTACCTGATGACGCAACCGGCCGTCAAAAGCGACAACCCGAAAACGGCACTGGGCTTCCCGTTCAACATCCGCCGCGGCATTGCCGCCTGGAACTGGATGAACCTCACGCCCGGCCCCGTGGCCGACGTCGCCAGCCAGACACCCGAATGGAACCGCGGCGCCTACATCGCCGAAGGCCTGGGCCATTGCAGCGCCTGCCACTCGCCGCGCGACGCGTTTGCGGGCGAGAAGAAAGGCATCTTCCACCTCGCGGGCGGCTCCGCCGAAGGCTGGGACGCGCCCGCACTGACCTCGGCCACGGCCGCGCCCGTGCCATGGACGTCCGACGACCTGCTGCAATACTTCCGCACCGGCGCATCGAGCCGCCATGGCGTGGCCGCCGGCCCCATGGCCCCCGTGGCCCACGGCCTGGCGCAGCTGGACGATAAGGATCTTCAGGCCCTGACCACCTACATCCTGTCGTACAAGAACGCGGCCGCCGAACCGGTCGACGCCCAGGCCCTGGTGCGCAAGGCCGAGACCGCCCAGGCCGTGCCCGCCGACGCCCAGGGCCTGCGCCTGTACCAGGGCGCCTGCATGAGCTGCCACGGCAGCGACCCGCAGGGCCAGCTGGCCGCATCGACCTTCGGCAGCCGCCCGCAGCTGGCGCTCAACACCAACATGCACGCGCAGTCGCCCAACAACGCCGTGCGCGCCGTACTCGAAGGCATACAGGCCCCGGCCCATGCCGACCTGGGCACCATGCCCTCGTTCCGCCACGCACTCAGCGATACGCAGATCGCCGCGCTGCTCAACACCCTGCGCGCCCAGTACGGCCTGCCCGAGTGGACCGACCTCAAGCAGACCGTCGCCAAGGTCCGCGCCGAAACCGACCCGGCCAACGCCCACCATTGAGCGCCTTGTCTTACAGGCCACTGCGTCAGGGCGGCGCAGTGGCCCGTCTACACTTTGCGGGGCATCATTGCGTTTGATGTCCCTGCGGTTGAACACCCCACCCGCTCTGTCCTGATTTCTCGCGCGTACATTCACCCTTCGACAGGCCTGTCAGCGGATGAACGGGCACAGCCTTCCCCCCATGAACCACATCGACATCACCGTCCTCCAACAGCTCCACCGCTGGCGCGCCCAGGGCCTGCACGCGGTGCTGGCCACGGTCGTGCGCACCTGGGGTTCATCGCCCCGCCCCATAGGCGCCATGATGGCGCTGTGCGAAAACGGCCAGACCGTGGGCTCGGTGTCCGGTGGCTGCATCGAGGACGACCTGCTACAGCGCTATACCCGCCTGGGCGAACAGATGGACCATGCCCGCGGCTGGGCCCAGCCGCCCCGGCGCGTGACCTATGGCGTCACCGCCGACGAGGCCCACCGCTTCGGCCTGCCCTGCGGCGGCACGCTGGAACTGGTGCTGGAATTCGACCCCGATGCCGGCGCACTCCAGCAATTGATGGAACAACTGCTGTCCGGCGCGCTGGTGCGGCGCAGCGTGAACCTCATCACCGGCGCCACCACGCTGGGCCGGGCCGACACACCGCAGGCATTGGAAATCGACGACCAGGCCCTGCACAACGTGCTGGGGCCCGGCTACCGCATGCTGCTCATAGGCGCCGGCACGCTGACCGAATATCTCGCCACGATGGCGATCTTCAACGGCTTTGTCGTGACCATCTGCGACCCACGCCAGGAGTACATGGACTCGTTGCAGATACAGGGCGTGCAGCGCAGCGCGCTGATGCCGGACGACGCCGTCACGGCCTTCCGCCCCGACCTGCGCAGCTGCGTCATTGCCCTGAGCCACGACCCCAAGCTCGATGACCTGGCCCTGCTCGAAGCCATGCAGGGCCCGGCGTTCTACGTCGGCGCCATCGGCTCGCACCGCAACGCGCACAGCCGCCGTGAACGCATGCAGGAACATTTCGGCGTATCCCCCGACACGCTCGCGCGCCTGCACTCGCCCGCCGGCCTGTCGATAGGCAGCAAGACGCCCGCGGAAATTGCCGTCAGCATCATGGCGCAGGTCATCGCGCACAAGAACGGCAGCCTGGGCACGAACGCCTGAGCGGCTTTGGCGCAAGGTTTGGCGCTGCGCAAGCCGCACTGCCCCACCCCACCCCACCACCGTACTGGCCGCAGCCGGCATGGCAATGCCTTCTGTCGCGTCGCTTTCCAGCCCGCATGCCCGATTGCGGCCATCTTTCCTGGCGCGGTAGGGCTGGGCATCGGCCTGCAGGAACCGGCTTTCCGCCGTGGCCGCAGGGCCCGAGCCTATGCTGGCCGTGAGACAGGGCTGCTGCAAGGCCCGGTCACCGGCCTTGCGGCCGTAATGGTCGTTGTAGAGTTTGAAATGGTCGAGATCCAGCATGGCCCGCCTCAAGGTCGGCCTTCGCGCTGCGCCTGCGCCAGGCAGATCTCGACGTGCCGCTGGAAGCTGCGCCGATTGGCAAGCCGGTGAGCGGATCATGCGCCGCCCCCCGGTCCAGCAGCCGGTGCAGCAGCCGGTGCAGCAGGAAATGCCTGAACTCACGCGCCACACCGGAAGCAAAGCGCAGCCAGCGATGGCCGCTGCGCCGTTCCAGCCGATACCATACGGCCAGCCAGCATGGCGATGAATGATATGAAAAATTACAAACCTGCTTTTCAGCCAAAACGCGGGTGGAAAGTGATTTCGCTTGAAATTCCCCTCCTATCGCACTAATCTTGAATCAGAGCATCACGTTATAGCTATAAATTCGATAGCAAACCGGATAATGTGCCTGGAGACAACCCGGTTTTCTTGGCCAGCTTCACGCTCAAACCTGGTACTTTTGCCTAATTTTTAAGCAAAACACAGTTTTTTCGCTTGCGGCTTGACTGCAGGCTGGCCAGCAGTGCCCGGCTGGGCGCGGCTGGGCGCGATGGCCCGCCCGCTGAGTGGCTATGCACAGGCTGTCAGGGCATGCCGCAAGCAGCGCTGTGGACAAATCCGCATGCAGGCAAAAGCGCACCCTCCCGTACTAAGCAAGCTTCACTGAACAAGCTGTGCAAATCTATTGAAGCATCTTGTTTTCAAAGAATTTTTTCCGGCAGTACGCATTCTCTCCACATGGCTGCCCCCAGGGATATGCACAGCGTATACAGGCTCGCTCCAGCGCCTTCATCTGTGGATAACTCACATGCGTGCCCGCGCCTGAAAAACTTATCCTCGCTTATCCACAGAATGCCCAGACCTGCGAAAATACACAGCTATCCGCGTATGACGTGGTCAAAACACATGTATCGCAGCTGTTGCAGCCCGGTATGTAAGGTAAAAAACATAAGATTTAACATCTTATTCACTACATATCCGTGTTTTATTTCTTATTAATAGTGACTGGCGCTTGCCAGGCCAGTCCATTTCGCTCTCAATGACCCAGCAAAAGTGGGCCCAGTTGGGCCTTGAATCGTTCGATGATGTCGTCGCGTCCATCCCCGGGTTTCGCACCCGGGATGGCCAGCGGCTGATGGCGGGCCAGGTCGCAAAAACCTTCGGCAGCGCCCAGTTGGGAAAAGTCGATGACGACGCACCGCCGCCGGAACGGGCCATTGCCGTGGTCCAGGCTGGCACCGGCGTCGGAAAATCGCTGGCATATAGCGTTCCGGCGATCACGCTGGCGCTGGCGCGCGGCACGCGGGTGCTGATTTCGACGGCGACGGTTGCGCTGCAGGAACAGCTGGTGAACAAGGATCTGCCGGCGCTGGCCGCGCAGCTGGAGCAGCCGTTCAAGTTCGCGCTGGCCAAGGGCCGCGGGCGTTTTGTCTGCAAGCTCAAGCTCGAACGTCTGGCGGGCACCGGCGAGTCGCATGACGAAGGCGACGATCTTTTTGCCGAGGAAGAAGCCGCCACCCGTGCGCGCCCGGCACAGGAGCTCGAAGCGCGCATGCAGTTCTATGCCAGCATGGCCGATGCCATGGCCACCGGCGTCTGGGATGGGGACCGCGACTCGCTGGCCACGCCGCCCGAACCCGAGGCCTGGAGCCCGGTGGCTGCCGAATCGAGTTCCTGCACCGGCAAGCACTGCCCGGTTTTCGACAGCTGCACCTATTACGAACGCCGCAAGTCCATGGTCGCGGCCCAGGTCATCGTTGCCAACCATGATCTGCTGCTGTCCTCGCTGGGCGCGCGGCTGCTGCCCGATCTCGACAATTGCCTGCTGGTGCTCGACGAAGCCCACCACCTGCCCGCGACCGCACTGTCCCAGTTCGCCTGCGCGCTGGATTTGAGCCGGCTGGGCTGGATCGACAAGCTTGCCAGCCGGGCGCTGCGCGTGGGCACGCTGCTGGAGGTCGAGGAAGTGGCCGATGTGCCCGAGCACTCCGGCAAGCTGCGCCAGACGCTGCAGGATCTGGCCCGGCTGGTGATGGATTTCTACGGCAATGAACTCAAGGCCCAGAAGGACAGCTGGGGGCCGGCGCGGGTACGCGCGAACCGCGGCATCCTGCCCGAAGCCCTGCTCGAGCCCTTGGCCCAAGCTGCCCACCATGCCAATGGCTTCCTCGATGCACTGCGTGCGATCTCCAAGGCGCTGCGCGCGGAAATCCGCGACAAACCCGAAGAAGCGCGCAGGTTATCCACAATGTATGCACAGGTCGGTGCGTTGGCGCCGCGGCTGGAATCGGTCTATGACACCGCCCAGCTGCTGCTGCAGCAACCTTCGGAAGATAACGACACTCAGTATGTTCCCAACGCGAAATGGTTCACGTTGGAGACAGATGGTGAATTCATCGTGGTCAAGGCCCATGCCAGCCCGCTGCTTCCAGGTGCCACGCTGCGCCGGCATCTGTGGTCGCAGGTACGGGGTGCGGTGCTGACATCGGCCACATTGACAAGCTGTGGACAATTTGACTTCTTTTTGCGCGAGTCGGGCCTGCACGGCGACGCCGCGGTGACCACGCTGGAGGTTCCCAGCCCGTTCGACTATGCGTCGCAAGGCGTCTTCGTGGCCGCCGAGACCCATGCCGATCCGCGCCAGGCCAGCGCCTTCACCAGCGAGATGGTCGACGCGCTGCTGCATGACCTGGCGCGCGTCGAATCCGGGGCCCTGGTGCTGTTCACGTCACGCGAACAGATGCGCCAGGCCGTGGATGCGCTGTCGACCGCCATGCGCGCCAACGTGCTGGTGCAGACGGCCATGCCCCGCGCCCAGCTGCTGTCCCTGCACCGCGAGCGCGTCGGTGACGGCCAGCCATCGATCATTTTCGGCATGCAATCGTTTGGTGAAGGGCTGGATCTGCCGGGCGCACTGTGCGAATCGCTGTTCATCACCAAGCTGCCGTTTGCGCCGCCTGACGACCCCGTGGGCGAGGCCCGCGCCGAATGGCTGCGCAGCGCCGGCAGGGACCCGTTCAGCGAGCTGGTGGTGCCGGCCACGGCCATTCGCCTGGCGCAATGGGTGGGCCGCGCCATCCGCACCGAAGAGGACCGGGCCTTTGTCTATTGCTACGACAAGCGCCTGGTGCGCACCAGCTATGGCCAGCGCCTGCTCAACGGCTTGCCGCCCTTCGCGCTGGAAAAGCGCGCCCCGAGATAAGAAGGCCGGGCACGCCTGTCGCGCCCTGGCCTTGCACACATTGATCCAGAAAGTTTTCCATGCACAAGCCCATACCGGCCTGCCCCCAATGCGGCCTTGAGAACACCTATTCCGATGGCGCCAGCTATCTGTGCCCCGACTGCGCCTTTGAATGGCCGCACGCGGGCGTTGCCGCCGAGGATGAGCCCGAGGCCGGCGCTGGCATCCGCGATGCCCATGGCACGTTGCTGGCCGACGGCGATGCCGTGCTGTTGATCAAGGACCTCAAGGTCAAGGGCTCGTCCACCGTGATCAAGAAGGGGACGAAGATCAAGAGCATTCGCCTGGTTCCCGGCAATGGCGATCACGATGTCGATTGCAAGACGGGACAGGGCAGCTTCATGCTCAAGTCGGTGTTCCTGAAAAAGGCCTGAGGCCTTTCACGCGCTGCGCCGTGCATGCGCAGCAGCCGGCGCCTTGCCGCCGCTAACGTTTCACGCATGGCGAGAGGGGCAGCCCGCGCAGCAAGCCTGCATCGCTGCCTGTCGATCGCCCCGAGCATTTCTGCGCCTTCAGGGTGACCCACCTGCGCCCAGCACATCCGCACCCCAGCGCCAACGTCTGCAGCGGCCCTGCAGGCCCTCTTGGCATGCCGGCAAGGCATAGGCCATGCCCAGGGACTTGAAACGGCTCCTGCGGGGCTTCAAGCGCGTTTCACTGGCCATTTGCGTTCCATCGGCGACCAGCCGAGGCGGGCATTCGACGGCGAGAGCTCCTGACTCATGCAGACCCACCCATGGCTTGCGTCACGACCACACCTCGTCACAAGCACTGCGAAACAGCCAAGACGCGCTGAACCGACAGCTTGTAACCGGGTTACATCCCTAACAGCACCGGCAATTCATCGTTGAAATAAATTGAACCTTCAATCAAAACAAGGACTTAGCCGTATGGGGACCCTGTTGGCAGAGATGACTCCACAGGTGTTGATAACAAGTTGTGGACAAGTATTCGATTTCGCGGGTTTGTCAGGCAGTTTTCCCCAATTCGCCTGGTTTTCTTCGCGATGAGCCGTCTTTCCCGCTGGATGGATGGCTCCGAGGTCTGAACTTTGCGCCTTTTCCGCACGGGATGCAAGACGGATTTCCCTGAAAGGCCGGTTTCCCAGGCTTGTCCAGGAAGCTCTCTAGGTTGTTCATTTATTTCACTATAAGAAATTAGTCGTAGTAGTAGACGCCGCGTTTTTCTGTGGATAACTTTGCTTTCCCTTGAAAAATCAACGACTTCCATTTTTCAAAAGCCTGTGTGTGGAACCCTGCTGCCGATGTAAGCCAAAAGTGGATAACTTCCTCAAAACTGATCATCCTGTGGATAACAAAGAGGTTGATATTTAGATATCCACAGAGTGTTCTAGCGTTGTTTTTTCCACGTATTTACCAGGCATACCTATTGCCGTAAACAATAGTTAGCTATCAATTTAATAGTGGATAACTTCTTTTCAAGTTGATTTCCAGCATTGATTTGCAGGAGTGCTTATTTTTTTTCGCCGAACTTCGTTCAAACGCCTGGCGATGGTTGTTCACGGAAGTTCGCCAGGCTGCGCAAAATTTGGGCGCTGTTGTTGTTCCTAATATTTCTATTTATAAATAGTCGTAGTAATAGAGCACCCTCTATTTTGTGGATAACTATGGATTTTTCTTATATATCAATAACTTACAGCGCTTCAAAGCATGTGTCCCGAGGGCTGTTGCCGCTGCATCGCGATTGGGCATAACTTTCACGACTCTTGCCACTCTGTGGATAACTATAAAGATATGCGTTGATTTTCCTCAGGTTTATCCACAGCCTCTGGAGGCGTAAAAAAACCGCCCTGGCGGGCGGTTGGTGGCCAGCGTTTGCTGCTTTTGTGGCAATCGCTGTGGATAACTACGCAAGGTCAGAAGCGGTGGGCGTAGCGCAGTTGCAGGAAGTTTTCACCGGGGTTGGGGTGCTTGATGCCGGCATTTGAATAATGTTCAAGGCGCAGCATGAGTTCATGTTCGCGCCGGTCGCCGAAATTGGCCCCCACCGCCAGATGGGTGGCGAAGTTGTAGCGGGTGCTGAAGCGCTTGTAGCGTGATTCGTAGCGTTCCGTGGCCAGCGTCAGACCGGTGCCCACCTGTGCAAACCACGCGGACTGACCCTGGTCGCCACGCCAGCGTAGTGTGGGCAGCACACCAAATACATTTGCGTGCTGGCGTTCGTCATTGGCCAGGCGACTGGTCCAGTGGCTGGCAAAAAGATCCCAGTGCCCGGTGACCTGGCCTGAAGCGAAGGCGTAGCTCCACTGCCGCCATGGCAGCGTGACACCCAGGCCGACCGCATGGGCGTCATTTTCTGCCACCCCGCCCTGGGCATACCAGGAAGGTGAATGGTCGGTGAAAACCGGCTGGGATTGTGCCCCCCAACTGACCAGGCACAGAGCTGCGCCGGCGGTCCATGAAGATAAGAAACGCCGGGAAATTCTGGAACGCATTGTGGCAACTCCTGTGGACGAACAATTACTCTTTCACACAAGTGTAGGCAGGTTGAAACGGCTTGTTTGACAGCAATTGCCGCATGATTTTTGTGCTCCGGCCGAAGCTGCAGAAAAGCATTGGAGAAACAAAAAAAGCAGGCCTGACGGCCTGCTTTCTGGGACATGGCAAGCCTTGGCGGCTTGCGCTGGGCTTAGCGCGCGGTGTTGGCCGCTGCGGGTGCCTGGCCGGGGGCCTGGTGCTTGCCAGGTGCGCCGTGGTGTTTGCCATGGTGGCCATGGCGCTTGCCATGGCGCAGGGTCTGGGCATCAAATGTCTTTTGCTGCGCGGGCGTCAGCGTGGCATAGAAGGCCTTGGTGGCTTCGTCGCGGCGGTGCGCCTGCGCATTGCGTTCGGTGCGCTGCTGCTGCATATGGTCGATGCGCTGCGGCGTGGTCAGCTTGGCAAAGCTTTCGCGGTCCAGATGCTTGGCGGGACGCACCGGCTTGACGGCTTCGCGGTAGCTGTTCCAGCCGGCCTGCTGGGCTTCGGTCAGCTGCAGGGCCGCCTGGAATTTCTGCGCTTTCTCGGCCATGCGCTTTTCATGCGCGGCGCGGTCATGCTGGTGGTGACGCGGACCATGTGCCGGACCGGTGCGGGGTGCGGATTCAACGGCCGTCGGCGTGGCAGCGGCCGGCGCGGCCGGGGCCTGGGCCCACACGGGCATGGCCATTGCGGCAAACAGGGTGGCGGCGGCGGCGGTGGCAGTCAGGGTGCGGTGGAGAATAGCCATGGAGCGGATCCTTTCTTGGGGGGATGAACACGCTGCAAGAGGAAAACTTCAGCGTTGGATGCCAGTTTGCGCGGGCCATGTATCTCCGGCGTGTGGGCTGCGTGATGCTGTGTAAAGTAGTGCCAAGTTGCGGCATGGCCGTGAAACCCTTTTTTACAGCGGCGATAGCCTGCAGGCCTTGTATGGTTTGCAGCGCAAGCTATCAATTTCACATCAATCAGCGGGGTGCGGGGCACCACCGGGCAAGTGCGCAGGCCCTGGGCCGGCACTTTGCTGCACAAGTTAAGGGTTGGAAATGTTCAAGAACATGATCGTGTACCGCATTGCCGAGCAATGGCAGGGTACTTTGGAGCAGGTGGAGGAGGCGCTGGCGCGCACGCCTTTCACCGAGTGCGGTGCAACGCAGGAGCGTTCGGCGGGCTGGGTGCCGCCGCGCGGGGAGGGCGAAGGCCTGTTTGCCGAATCGGTTGGCGGGCAGTGGATCCTGCGCTTCATGAGCGAAAGCAAGATGCTGCCGGCCAGCGTGCTCAACCGCAAGGTGCAGGAAAAGGCCGATGCCATCGAGCGCAACTCCGGTCGCAAGCCGGGCAAGAAGGAAAAGCAGGAACTCAAGGACGAAGCCAAGCTCGACCTTCTGCCCATGGCCTTCACCAAGCAGGGCGGCATGTGGATCTGGATCGATCCGGACGCACGCTTTCTGGTGCTGGACACGGGCAGCCAGACGCGTGCCGACGAAGTCGTGACGCTGCTGGTCGACGGTCTGCCGGGCTTTGCCGTCGCGCTGCTCGACACACAGACCGCGGCCCAGGCCGCGATGTCGCACTGGCTGTCCAGCCAGGAGCCGCCGGTGGGCTTCACCATCGACCAGGAGTGCGAACTCAAGAGCGCCGACGAAGCCAAGTCGGTGGTGCGCTATGCGCGCCATCCGCTGGACATCGATGAGGTCAAGGCGCATATCGAGGCCGGCAAGCTGCCGACCAAGCTCGCGCTGACCTGGGACGACCGGGTATCGCTGCTGCTGACCGAAGGCCTGCAGGTCAAGAAGATCACTTTCCTGGAGACGGTGTTCGACGGCCAGTCCAAGGACGACGGCGGTTTTGACGCCGACGTCGCGATTGCCACGGGCGAGCTGAGCAAGTTGTTGCCGGACCTGATCGAGGCCCTGGGTGGGGAAGGGCGCACGGCCCTGGGTGAAGGCCTGCCTGCAGCACTGCAGCAGCCGGCACCCGCCGAGGTGCTGGGCGTGCGCATGGCGGCGGCCAAGGGCAATGGCAAGGCGATGGCCGTGACCGGGCCCAAGGAGGCACCCGAGGATACCGATCCCGACTCAGCGCCGTTCTGATCGATCTGCGCCATGCAAAAGAGCCGCATCCAGCGGCTCTTTTTCGTTCAGGGCGCAGCAGCCGGTTCAGACTCTTTCAAACACCGCCGCAATGCCCTGTCCCCCGCCAATGCACATCGTCACCAGCGCATAGCGTCCGCCCGTGCGGTGCAGCTCGGCAATCGCCTTGGTGGTGATGATGGCGCCCGTCGCGCCCACGGGATGGCCCAGCGAGATGCCCGAGCCATTGGGGTTGACCTTGGCCGGGTCCAGGCCCAGTTCCTGGATCACGGCGCAGGCCTGGGCGGCAAAGGCTTCGTTGGCTTCGATCACGTCCATGTCGCTGATCTTCAGGCCGGTGCGCGCCAGCACCTTCTGCGTGGCGGGCACGGGGCCTATGCCCATGTAGGCCGGGTCGACGCCCGCATGCGCATAGCCGACCAGGCGCGCCAGTGGCTTGGCATTGAGCGCCGCCAGGCGATCGCCGGCCACCAGCACCACCGCGGCCGCGCCATCGTTGAGACCCGAGGCATTGCCGGCGGTGACGCTGCCGCCGTCCTTCTGGAACGCGGGCTTCATGCCGGCCAGCACTTCCAGCGAGGTGTTGGCGCGCACATGCTCGTCGGTGTCGAAGCGCACCGTGCCCTTGCGCGTGGCGATTTCCACCGCAACGATCTGCTCCTTGAAGTAGCCGGCTTCGATGGCCGCGGCCGCGCGCTGCTGGCTTTGCAGCGCCAGCTGGTCCTGCTGCTCGCGCGAGATCTTGTAGCGCGCAGCGACGTTTTCGGCGGTGATGCCCATGTGCATTTTCTGCCAGGGGTCGTGCAGGATGCCCAGCATGTAGTCGATGCTCTTGGCGTCGCCCATGCGCGCGCCCCAGCGCGCGGCGGTGTCGAAATACGGGCCGCGGCTCATCGATTCGGAGCCGCCGCCGACGGCCACATCGCAGTCGCCCAGCGAGATCGCCTGGGCTGCCGAGACAATGGCCTGCAGGCCCGAGCCGCACAGGCGGTTGACGTTGAAGGCCGGAGTCTCTATGGGGCAGCCGGCGTCGATGGCGGCCACGCGGCTCAGGTAGGCGTCCTTGGTATCGGTGGGAATCACATTGCCGATCACCACATGGCCTATGGCCTGCGGATCCAGGCCCGAGCGCTCGATCGCGGCCTTGACGGCCGTGGTGGCCAGCTGGGTGTTGGGAACGTCTTTCAAGCTGCCGCCAAAGGTGCCGATGGCGGTGCGTGCGCTGCTGACGACGAAAATCTCGCGATGGGTCATGGCCTGCTGTCTCCTGAGCCTGTGGATAACTTTGCAGTCATCGGCCCCTGACACGGACCGGCTGCCTTGGAAAGAACGCATCGATGCCGGCGCGCAGGCCAGGGGACCGCGCACACGTCCGAAACGCCTGCCATTCTGCTTGAAGGCAGGATGCCAGGGCTGTCCCCGGCGGGGCAGGCCGCCTCATTGGTAGAGCGCCTCGATCTCGGCGTTATAGGCCTGGTAGATGCTGGCGCGGCGCACTTTCATCGTCGCCGTGACTTCGCCATCGTCGTGGTCCAGCTCCTTGGTCAGCAGATGGAACCTGCGGATCTGGGCGACCTGGGCCAGGCGCTGGTTGCGCTCGGCAATCTCGTTGTCTATCAGCGCCAGCACTTCGGGGTGCTCGGCCAGCGAGCGGAAGTGGGTGAAGGGAATGCGCCGCGACTGCGCCCACTGGCCCACGGTCTCGGCGTCCAGCATCACCAGCGCGGCAACGAACTTGCGGCCTTCGGCGACGATCACGCACTCCTTGATGAAGGGGCTGGCCTTCATCGCGTTCTCGATCTCGGACGGCGTGAGGTTCTTGCCGCCGGCGGTGATCATGATGTCCTTGAGCCGGTCGACGATCTTCAGCTGGCCCTGCTCCTCGCGCACCACGTCGCCGGTGTGCAGCCAGCCGTCCTGCAGCGTGGCGGCCGTCGCTTCGGGGTTGTTGTAGTAGCCGGCGAACACCATGTCGCCGCGGATCTGCAGTTCGCCGTTGTCGGCCAGGCGCCATTCGACGCCTTCGATCGGCGCGCCCACGGTGCCGGGAATCACCTGGTCCAGGCGGTGGCCCAGCACCATGCCCGTCGATTCGGTCAGGCCGTAGACCTCGACTAGCGGAATGCCCAGCACGCGGAAATAGCGCACGACTTCGGCGGGAATCGGCGCGGCGCCGGTCAGCGCCACGGATACGCAGCGCAGCCCCAGGAAGTTCTGCAGCGCGCGCAGCACCAGCCAGTACCAGAGGCCGTGGCTGAGCTTCTCGCCCAGGCTCCATTGCGCGCGCGGCCTGTCGGCCAGCGGTGTGCAGGCGGCGATCGCGCGGTCCAGCAGCCGGCGCTGCCAGCGACTGGCTTCGAGCCGCTTGATGCTCAGGCTGGCATGCATCTTTTCCCAGATGCGCGGCACGCCCAGGAACATGCTGGGCGCGACTTCGCGCAGGTCTTCCTGCACGGTGCGAATCGACTCGCCGAAGTGCACCTGCGCGCCCAGGTAGATGGGCACGAAGGTGGTCAGCATCTGTTCGGCCACATGGCACAGCGGCAGATAGGAAAGGTGGCGGGTCTCGGGGCCGAGCCGCAGGCGCTCGATGATTCCCGGCGCGACGCCGCGGATATTGCGCCAGGAAATCATCGCCCCCTTGGGCTTGCCGGTCGAGCCCGAGGTGTAGATCATCAGCGCGATGGCGTCGAAGGTCTGCTGCGCCAACGCTGCGTCTATGAGCGCATGCTGGCCCGCGTCCCAGGCCGCGCGGCCCAGCGCCTCGACTTCGGCAAAGCTGGAGATCAGGGCGCGCTCTTCGGGCGCATAGCTGCGCAGGCCCTTGGTCTCCATGACCACGATATGCGTCAGGCGCGGCAGGCTGGCGCGCGCGGCGAGCAGCTTGTCGACCTGCTCCTGGTCTTCGCAGACCATGACGGCGATGTCGGCATGGGCGACCACATAGGCCACCTCGTTGGTCGGGCTCGTGGGGTAGACGCCCACGGTGACGCCGGCGACCAGGCCGCAGCCCATCTGCGCCAGCACCCATTCGAGCCGGTTCTCGGATATGACGCCCATGTGGCCGCCGGCGCGCAGGCCCAGCGCATGCAGGCCCAGGCCGAAATGGCCGGCGCGCCGGTAGTAGTCGGCCCAGGTCACGGGCTTCCAGATGCCGAAGTCCTTTTGCCGGATCGCAATGCGTTCGGGCTGGCTGCGCGCGAGTTCGCGCAGCTGCTGGGGCAGGGTGCGGTCGGGCAGGGAGATGGAATGTTTCATGTGGAACAATTCCTAGGAAAGCCAGCGTTTGCGGCGCTTGTAGTGCTTGATGTCCTTGAAGCCCTTGGCTTCGCCGGCGCCGCCCATGCCGAGATAGAACTCGCGCACGTCGGCGTCGCCGGCCAGCAGTTCGGCCGGGCCGTCGATCACGATCTTGCCGTTTTCCATGATGTAGCCGCGGTGGGCCACGGCCAGGGCCACGGTGGCGTTCTGCTCGACCAGCAGCATCGACGTGCCGCGTTCGGCGTTGATGCGCGCGATGATGCCGAAGATGTCTTCGACGAGTTTCGGCGACAGGCCCAGTGAAGGTTCGTCGAGCAGGATCAGCGTGGGCTCGGCAATCAGCGCCCGGCCGATGGCCAGCATCTGCTGCTCGCCGCCCGAGAGATAGCCCGCAAGCCCCTTGCGGCGCTCGTGCAGGCGTGGAAAGTAGCTGTAGACCAGGTCGTAGTCCGGCTTGGCATTCGGGCGGCCTGTGAGGGCGTAGCTGGCCGCGACCAGGTTCTCCTCCACCGTCAGGTCCTCGAACACGCGCCGGCCTTCCATCACATGCGACAGGCCGCGCCGCACCAGCTGCTGCGGTGCGAGCGGCGCGACGGGCCGGCCGTTGAACAGGATGCTGCCGCCCGCGAGCGCGCCGTTCTCCAGCGCCAGCAGGCCGGAGATGGCCTTGAGCGTGGTCGACTTGCCCGCGCCGTTGCTGCCCAGCAGCGCCACGATCTCGCCGCGCGGCACGACCAGCGACAGGCCGCGCAGGGCCTGTACCACCTTGTTGTAGATGACCTCGATGTTGTTGACTTCGAGGACCAGATCGGGGGCCTGGCGGGTCATGCGGGCGTTCCCTGCGTCAGAGCGCGATCCAGTCCGAGGCCGGCACCATCTTCTGCGCGGCCATGTCGGCGCGGTAGACGCGGCCCACGGGAATGGAGTTGCCGCGGATGGTGATGGGCACGCCGATCAGGCCGCCGGTGTCGAAGTCCTTGAGGCTGTTGAGCGCGGCCTTGAGGTTGGGGCCGTTGAGCGGCTTGCCGGCGTCGAGACAGCGCTTGGCGGATTCGACAAACAGCATGGCCGCGAGATAGCCCTGCATGTAGGCCGTGCTCTGGTACTCGGGGCGCAACTTGCGGATCTTGTCCAGCGTGGGCGCGGGCGCCGAGGTGTCGTAGTAGTAGCGGTAGGGCATGACGCCCATGAAGCCGTCGCCCGCCGGGCCCATCTTCATCACGGTGGAGCTGTCCATGGTCCAGAACGTTCCCATCCACTTGCTGGTCATGCCCATCTGCTTGCCCTGGGTCACGAACTCCGGAATGGGCGCGAGGATGTAGCCGTGGAAGATGGTGTAGTCGGGCGCGGCGCGGCGCAGCTTGATGACTTCGGTCGACACATCGACGCTGCCGGCCGGCGTCATCAGCTTCACGGGCACCGTCAGACCGAGCTTCTTGGCCATGGCTTCGCTGGCCTCGATGGGGTCGCGGCCGAACTCGGAATCGGAATAGACGAAGGCCACCTTGGCGCCGGGCTTTTCCTTGGCGATGTGCTTGAGCAGGATGCCGAACATCTCGGTGTAGTCGGGACCGACGAGGAACTGGTTCGGGTACTTCTTGGGGTCGTTGAGCTCGGTCGCAAACGAGGCGCCGGCCATCAGGATATTGCCGTTGCGGTCCAGCTCGGGGTTGATGGTTTTCGAGAAGCCTGTCGAGTCGCCGTAGTAGAGATTGATCTTGTTCTGGCTGGTGAGCTTCTTGTAGGCCGCGACCGAGACATCGACTTTATAGCCCGTGTCCTCGGGCACATAGCGCAGCTTGCGGCCCTTGATGCCGCCCGCATCGTTGACCATCTTCACGTAGTCGCCAATGCCCAGGTTGATGCCCACGCCCGCGAAGGCAAACACGCCGGTCATGGGAATCGAGCCGCCGATGACGATGTCCTCGCCGCCGGCCTGGGCGTGGGCGGCCAGGGGTGCGGCGAGGCTGGCGCCGGCGGCCAGCAGCAGCGAGCGGCGGCGCTGGGAAGTCAGGTTCTGTTGCATGCTTTGTTCCTCGTCGATGACAGGGCGCTGCCGCTCAATTGCGGAAAGGCCACAGGTGGAAAAAGCGGCGAATGCGCCGCCACACTTCTGCGAGCCCCAGCGGCTCGAACACCAGAAAACCAATGATCAGCAGGCCGAAGATGATGGTGCGCACGGGCGACAGAAACACCGTGAGCTCGCTGCCGCCGGGCAGCAGATCGACCACCAGCTTGAGCAGCTCGGGCACCATGGTCATGAACACCGCGCCGAGGATGGCGCCCAGGATGGAGCCCATGCCGCCGACGATGATCGCGGCCAGAAAGAAGATCGACATCAGCAGCGGAAAGCTCTCGGGCGTGACCACGCGGAAGAAATAGGCCCAGAGGCCGCCGGCCACGCCCGCGTAGAACGACGACAGGCCGAACGACAGCAGCTTGTAGCGCAGCAGCGGAATGCCCAGCACCTCGGCCGAGATGTCGCGGTCGCGGATGGCGATGAAGGCCCGGCCTATGCGCGTGCGAAACAGGTTGGCCGCGCCCAGCAGCATCAGCAGCATGATGGGAACGATCACCCAGTAGAGCCGGAACGAGGTTTCCAGCGGCAGGCCGAAGAACTTGGCCGGCGGCATGGAGATGCCCGTGGTGCCGCCGGTGAGCGCGAGGTTGGCGAACAGGAAGTGGGCGATGAACGAGGCGGCGATGGTGGCGATCGCCAGGTACAGGCCCTTGACGCGCAGCGAGGGAATGCCGACCACGATGCCGCCGAGCATGGCGACGATGCCGCCGGCCAGCAGGTTGAGCAGGAAGGGCGTTCCCAGCCGCGTCTCGAGGATGGCGACGGTATACGCGCCCAGGCCCATGAACGCGGCCTGGCCCAGGCTCACGAGGCCGGTGTAGCCCGTGAGGATGTTGAGCCCCGTGGCGCTGGCGACATTGATGCTCACCAGGCAGGCAAGGTACAGCCAGTAGTCGCTGGCCATGAAGGGAAAGATGCACAGCAGCGCGGCCGCGACGGCCAGCCAGATCTTCTGCGTGCGCGAGTCGAAAAGTGCTGCGTCCGCGACGTAGCTTTGCTTGAGCGTGCCGATTCTCATGGGGCTACAACCTCTCGATTTCGCGGGTGCCGAACAGGCCGTAGGGGCGGATCATGAGCACGATCACCAGCATGATGAAGGTGCTCAGCAGCTTGTATTCGCCGCCGAGGAAGGCGCCGGCCAGCGCTTCGATCAGGCCGATGAACAGCCCGCCGATGAGCGCGCCCAGCACGCTGTCGAGCCCGCCGACAATCACCACCACCAGCACCGACAGGCCGAAGATTCCCATCGACGAGGAGATGCCGCCGATGGAGCCGACGATGATTCCCGAGACCGCGGCAATCATGGCCGAGACCACCCAGGCCAGCGAGAACACGCGCGGCACGTTGATGCCCATCGAGTAGGCCGCGGCCTGGTCGGACGCCGTGGCGCGCAGCGCCACGCCGCCACGCCAGAAGCGGAACACCAGCAGCACCACGACTATGAACACCACGGCAATCACCGCGCCCCAGAAGATCTTGGGGGCGAGAAACGCCTCGCCTATCATGATGGGCTGGGTGGGCATGAAGTCGGGCAGGCGGCGCTGGTCGGCGGTCCAGATCATCTCGACCAGGCCCACGAGCACCGAAGCCAGGCCCACGGTCACCATGAACACCGAGATCGGCGGCTCGCCCAGCAGCGGGCGGATGATGGTGCGCTCTATCACCGCGCCCAGCAGGCCGCAGCACAGCACGGCCGCGGGAATCGCCAGCCACAGCGGCAGGGCGAAACTCGCCGAGAAGGTGAAGAACAGGTAGGCGCCGACCATCAGGATTTCGCCTATGGCGATGTTGACCACGCGCGTCGCCTTGTAGACCATCACGAAGGCCAGCGCGGCGAGCGCATAGAGGCCGCCGCCGGCCAGGCCGGTGAGGCTGATTTCAAACAGATAGGCCCAATCCATTACGCGACCTCCACGCCGTCGGTGGCGATGGCGTTCCCCAGGCCCGCATGCAGGCGCTGGCGCAGGTCGCCGACATCGCCCGAGCCCAGGTAGGCGCGCACCACTTCGGGGTCGGCCTGCACCTGGGCCGGCGTGCCCTGGGCAATCACTTGGCCGAAGTTGAGCACCACCACATGGTCGGACAGGTCCATCACCATGCCCATGTCGTGCTCGACCATCAGCACCGTCACGCCCCATTCGGCGCGCACATCGAGAATGAAGCGCGCCATGTCCTCGGTTTCCTCGCGGTTCATGCCGGCGACGGGCTCGTCGAGCATCAGCACCTTGGGCTGCATGGCCAGCGCGCGCGCCATCTCGACGCGCTTTTGCAGGCCGTAGGGCAGGGCCGAGACCGGCGCATGGCGGATATGGTCGATCTCGAGAAAATCGATGATGCGCTCCTCGATGTCGGCGCGCAGCGCGGCTTCCTCGCGGCGCGCGCGCCCCAGGTAGAACAGCGCGTCGAGCACATTGGTCTTGAGATGCGCGTGGCGACCCAGCTTGATGTTGTCGAGCACGGTCATGCCGCGGAACAGCGCGATGTTCTGGAAGCTGCGGCCCAGGCCCAGCTTGGCGCGCTGCGGCGCATGCACCTGGCTGATGTCCTGGCCTTCGAACAGGATGCGGCCCTGGGTGGGGCGGTAGAAGCCCGAGATGGTGTTGAACAGCGAGGTCTTGCCCGCGCCGTTCGGGCCGATCACGGCGGTGATGGTGCCGGGCTGAACGGCAAAGCCCACGCCATTGAGCGCCTTCACGCCGCCAAACGCCAGCGTGATGCCGTCGACCTGCAGCAGGGGGGCAGCCGGGCTGCCTGTGGTGTGTGTCTCCATCGGCCTTCTTCTGCGGGTTTGTGCGAACCGGATTCGGGACAGGCGTGCGTAGACTTTCTACTCACGAGTAGGATTCTGGTTGGCGACCTCCGAACCAGGCATTGGGACTTTCCCGCCACCCATGGAAACACTGATGAACCTTTCCTCGCACTCCGCTGACGCCCTCGATGAGGAACCGTTATGGCCCGCCACGCAGCACAGCGCCCAGCAGCGCGAAGCCAAGCGCCAGGCCGTGCTGTCGGCGGCGGCGCAGCTGTTCAACGAGCGCGGCTTCCATGCGACGTCGCTGGACGACATTGCCGCGCGGCTGGGCGTGAGCAAGCCCACGCTGTACTACTACGTGAAGAACAAGGAAGAGATCCTGCTGGGCTGCGTGCGCCAGGGCCTGCAGCTGATGCTCGATGGCATCGAGACCTCACGCAGCGCGGGCGGCTCGGCGCTGGACCAGCTCACGGCCTGCATGCAGGTCTACGCGCGCATCGTCACGCAGGACTTCGGCATGTGCCTGATACGCGTGGGCGAAGAGCAGATCTCGGCGCCCAATCGCATTGAATTGCGGCGCATCAAGGCGGAGATAGACCACGAGTTCCGGCGCCTCGTGGTCCAGGGCGTCGAGGAGGGCAGCCTGGCGCCTTGCGACGCGAAGATGACGGCTTTCGTGATCGGCGGGGCGCTCAGCTGGATAGGGCGCTGGTATCAGCCCGGCGGCGAGTATTCGCCCGAGGAGGTCGCCGAGCATTGCCTGAGGACGCTGCTGGCGGGGGTGCTGAGGCGGTAGCGCAGGACTTGAGGGGCGGTCGTTCAGGATGGGCGCACAGAGGCCTCATCCGCCGCCGCCAGATCATCCAGGATAGGACAGTCCGGCCTGTCGTCGCCATGGCAGCATTGCACCAGCGACTGCAGGCTGCGCTGCATGGCCTGCATGGCGGCAATGCGCTCGGCCAGGCTGGCTATATGCGCCTGGGCGATCTGTTTCACGCTGGCGCTGGTGCGGGCCTGGTCCTGCCACAGACCCAGCAGCGTGGTGATCTCCTCGATGGAGAAGCCCAGGTCGCGGCTGCGGCGGATAAAGCGCAGCACATGCACATCGGCGGCGCTGTACTGGCGGTAGCCGCTGTCGCTGCGCGCCACCTGCGGCAGCAGGCCCAGGCTTTCGTAATGGCGCAGCATGCGCGCCGAGACGCCCGCGCGGCGCGCTGCCTCGCCTATGGCCACGGGCCATTGCGCGCTGGAAGACCGTGTGGAAGCCATGTGGATAACTTTGTTGAAGAGTTGTGAAATGCGTGTGGGCAGCAGCCTGCGCGCTGACCGCTCAGGCGACCTTGTAGCCTTCTTCCTGGATCGCCGCCTGCAGCGCGGCACGCTCGGCCGTGCTCTCGACTTCGACATGGTTTTGTGCGCGCTCTATACGCACGCTGGCTGCGGGGTCGGTGCGCTGCACGGCCTGGGTCACGGCTTTTTCGCAATGGCCGCAGGTCATGCCCTGGACTTCGAATACATGTTGCATGCTGGTTTACTCCTGTGGATAACTTCTGGCGCCGGATGGCCCATGGATGCAATGATGAACCTTAACACCGTGAGAGGGTCAAGCGCCAAAGTTATCCACAAGTTCATCCACACCGGGGCTTGACCTTCACATGACGTCAAGGTTTAACCTCGGGCCATGAACAATTCAATGACTCCTCCTGCGGACACCACGCTGGCCAGCGTGGACTTTGGCGTTTCGGGCATGACTTGCGCCAGTTGCGTGGGCCGCGTCGAGCGCGCCCTGCAGCGCGTGCCGGGCGTGATCCAGGCCTCGGTCAACCTGGCGACCGAAAGCGTGCGCGTGCAGGTGCAGGGCGTTGATGGTCAGACTGCAGACCAAATACAGGCCCGATTGCGCCGGGCAGTGCGCGATGCGGGCTACGAGCCGCGCACGCTGTCGGCCGAGGGGCCGGCGCAAGAGGTTTCGGCCTGGGCGGGCTTTGGCCCGGTGGCCCTGGGCATCGCGCTTTCGCTGCCGCTGGTGCTGCCCATGGTCGGCATGCTGTGGGGCGCGCATTGGATGCTGCCGGCCTGGCTGCAGTTCGTGCTGGCGACACCGGTGCAGTTCGTTCTGGGCGCGCGCTTCTACCAGGCGGGCTGGCATGCGCTCAAGGCCGGCACGGGCAATATGGAGCTGCTGGTCGCGCTGGGCACTTCGGCCGGCTGGGGCCTGTCCATGTGGCTGTGGATCACTGCGGCGCCGGGCGTGGCGCCGCATCTTTACTTCGAAGCTTCGGCCGTGGTGATCACGCTGGTGATGCTGGGCAAGTGGCTGGAGGGCCGGGCCAAGCGCCAGACCACCGAAGCCATTCGCGCGCTCTATGCGCTGCGCCCGGATACCGCCCATCTGCTGGGCCGAGATGGCGAGGTCGATGTGCCGGTGACCGAGGTCATGGTCGGCGACCGCATCGTGGTGCGCCCGGGCGAGCGCATTCCCGTCGATGGCGTGCTGGAGCAAGGCCATACCCAGGTTGACGAATCCATGCTGACCGGCGAGCCGCTGCCTGTTTCACGTGAAACAGGCGACGCGCTGACCGGTGGCGCTATTAACGGTGAGGGCCGCATCGTGCTCGAAGTGCGTGCGGTCGGCAATGAGACCGTGCTGGCGCGCATCATTCGCCTGGTCGAGGATGCCCAGGCAGGCAAGGCGCCCATACAGCGGCTGGTCGACAAGGTGGCCGCGGTGTTCGTTCCGGTGGTGCTGGGCATCGCGCTGGTGACGCTGGTGGGCTGGCTGCTGGCCGGCGCGCCGGCCGAGCAAGCGCTGATCCATGCGGTCGCGGTGCTGGTGATTGCCTGCCCCTGCGCACTGGGTCTGGCAACGCCCACGGCCATCATGGCAGGCACGGGCGCGGCCGCGAAGCAGGGCATTCTGATCAAGGATGCGCAGACGCTGGAGCTCGCCCACCGCATCGACACCGTGGCCTTCGACAAGACCGGCACGCTGACGCAAGGCCGGCCGCAGCTGACGCGGTTCCTGGTCGCAGCCGGGGCCGATGAGAACGCGCTGCTGGCGCAGGTGGCCAGCGTGCAAAGCGGCAGCGAACACCCGCTGGCGCGTGCCGTGGTGCAGGCCGCGCAGGCGCGCCAGCTGGCGGTGGCCGCGCCCGAGGCGGTGCGTGCCGTGCCGGGACGCGGCACCGAAGGCCGTGCGCAGGGCCAGGAGCTGCTGATCGGCAGTCTGCGCTGGATGCAGGAGCTGCACGCGCCTGGGCTGGCCGCAGCGCCCTGGGCCGAGGCAGCGGCCCAATGGCAGCAGGACGGTGCCACGGTATCGGTCGTCGCGGAACGTGGCCCGGAGGGCCTGCAGATGCGCGCGCTGCTGGGCTTTGGCGACGAACCCAAGCCCGGGGCTGCCCAAGCGCTGGCCGAACTGCGTGCGCGCGGTCTGCGCACGGTGATGGTCTCGGGCGACAACCGGGGCGCGGCGAATGCCATGGCGCGCCGCCTGGGGCTGGACCCGGACAAGGGCGAAGTGCTGGCCGAGGTGCTGCCCGCCGACAAGGCGGCGCAGGTCGCGCGTCTGCGTGGCGAGGGCGCAGGCGGCCACACGGTGGCGATGGTGGGCGATGGCGTCAACGATGCGCCCGCGCTGGCGGCCGCGGATGTGGGCATGGCGATGGGCAATGGCACGGACGTGGCCATGCATGCCGCCGGCATCACGCTGATGCGCGGCGACCCGCGGCTGGTGGCGCAGGCGCTGGATATTTCGCAGCGCACGGTGGCCAAGATCCGGCAGAACCTGTTCTGGGCCTTTGCCTTCAATGTGGCCGGCATTCCGCTCGCAGCCTTGGGCTATCTGAGCCCGGTGGTGGCCGGCGCCGCCATGGCCCTGAGCTCGGTCACGGTCATGACCAATGCCTTGCTGTTAAAAAGAGCCACTAAACCCCGTTGATTCCTGGGCTCATTTCCTCGACCTCTGGCAAACTGCAACATTTTGTTCCTGCGGCTCCGTCGCAGTTTGCCTGTCAGTGAAGAGGACGATAGATCATGAATGTTTTGGTGCTCATGCGGATGGCAACCATCCGGATGCGGATGATTGGCGCGATTGTGATGGTTTTGACGCTGCTCGCGCTGCTCGGGGGTGCGGGGATGTGGGGGATGCTGCGCATCCATGACATGAGCCAGCAGTTCATCGACCAGTCGCATACCAAGTTGCAGCATCTGGTGGATCTGCGCAAGTCCATGGCCAATGTGCGCCTCGCGGAAAAGGACATGATCATCCAGTACGAGCGCCCCGAAGCGGTGCGCAAGGCCATGGGTGAATGGACGCAAGGCCTGGAGTCGGCGAAGAGCATCGGCGGCCGCTTCCTGCTCGGCAACGATGATGCGGACAACGCGCTGGTGAAAAGCGTGCTCGCGCGCCTGGACAGCTACAGCCAGAAGTTCCAGCATGTGGCGCGCCAGCTCGAAGCCGGAGGCTACGACACCGCGACCATTGCCAACCGCATGGGCGCGAATGCCATGGCCGAGTTCGCCGAAGCCGACAAGACCATGGTGGAGCTGGAACGCTTGCTCAATTCCCAGGTGGATGAGCTGATTGCCATGGAGCAGGATGTCGCCGACCAGACCCAGTGGCTGTTCGTGCTGGCCGTGGCCATTGCGATCCTGCTGGTGGTGCCGCTGACGCTGCTGAACATGATCTCGATCTGCCGACCCCTGGAGCAGGTGCGCGAGACCACGCGCGCGATTGCGCAGGGCGACCTGTCGCAGCGCACCGAAGTGATAGGCCGCGACGAAATCGCCGACCTGCAGCGTTCGCTGGAGGAAATGCAGGATGGCCTGAGCACCATGGTGCGCCAGGTGCGCGATGCCAGCGGCAACATTGCCACCGCCAGCCAGGAAATTGCTTCGGGCAACGAAGACCTGTCGGCGCGCACCGAGCAGACCGCGAGCAATCTGCAGGAAACCGTGGCTTCGCTGTCGCAGTTGACCTCGACCGTGCAGCAGACCGCATCGTCCTCGCAGCTCGCCAACCAGCTTTCGGCCTCGGCTTCGGGCACGGCCACGCAAGGCGGCCAGATCGTGCAGCAGGCCGTGGTCAGCATGCACGAGATCACGGCCTCGAGCCGAAAGATCGGCGACATCATCGGCCTGATCGATTCGATCGCTTTCCAGACCAACATCCTGGCACTCAACGCCGCGGTGGAAGCCGCGCGCGCGGGCGAACAGGGCCGTGGCTTTGCCGTGGTGGCCGGTGAAGTGCGCAACCTGGCACAGCGCTCGGCCCAGGCTGCCAGCGAGATCAAGGTGCTGATCCAGAGCAGCGAACAGGCCGTGGGTGGCGGCGTGCGCCAGGTCGAAGACGCGGGCAAGGCGATGCAGGAAATCGTCAACAGCGTGCAGCGCGTGGGCGACATCATTGGCGAGATCACCGCCGCATCGGGCGAGCAATCGTCGGGCATCGGCCAGGTGAACCAGGCCGTGGGCGATATCGACCAGATGACGCAGCAGAACGCGGCGCTGGTCGAGGAATCTGCCGCGGCGGCCCAGTCGCTGCGCGAGCAGGCCGCACGCCTGGCCCAGGTGGTCAGCCAGTTCCGCCTGGCCAGCGATAACGGCGCGGTGCGCAGCCCTGCGCACGCGAAGCCGGTCGAGCCGGCACTGGTCCCCGCAGCCCCGCGCCACGCGCTGCTCAACGCCTGATCAGTCCTGCTCGAAAAAAAAGCCCATGGCCTCGCGGCCATGGGCTTTTTTCATGCGCGCCGGCTTATTCCTCGCCGTGGCGCGGATAGTCCGTATAGCCTTCGGCCCCGCCGCCGTAGAAGGTGCTCTGGTCCCAGGGCGTGAGCGGCAGGTCGTCGTGCAGACGGTGCACCAGGTCCGGGTTGGAAATGAAGGCCTTGCCGAAGGCGACGATGTCGGCATGGCCGCTGGCCACGGCGGCGATCGCGCCGGCGCGGTCATAGGCATTGTTGACCATCCACGCGCCCTGGCCGCCCGCGGTACGGTAGGCCGAATGCAGCGCGGCGTAGTCGAATGGCCGCTCGGGCAGCTCGCGCGGGCCGCCGGTCGCGCCTTCGATGACATGCACATAGGCCAGGTTCAGCGGCGCCAGTTCGCGCACCACATGCTCGAACAGTGGCTGCGGATCGGCATCGACGATGTCGTTGGCCGGCGTCACGGGTGACAGGCGGATGCCCGTGCGGTCGCCGCCGATCGCATCGGCGATGCCGCGCGCCACTTCGAGCAGCAGGCGCGCGCGGTTCTCGATGCTGCCGCCGTAGTCGTCGCTGCGCTGGTTGGCGCCGGTCTTGAGAAACTGGTCCAGCAGATAGCCATTGGCCGCATGGATTTCCACGCCGTCGAAGCCTGCGGTCTGCACGGCATTGCGCGCCGCGGCGACAAAGGTGTGAACGATCTCGGGCAGCTCCGAGGCCTTGAGGGCGCGCGGCGCCGAGGTCGGCGCGAAATGGCCCTTGCCGGTCTCGGCATCGATCAGGTAGGTCTTGGACTTGGCGGTGATCGCCGAGGGCGCCACAGGCGCCTGCTGGCCCGGCTGCAGCGATTCGTGCGAGATGCGGCCCACATGCCACAGCTGGGTCACGATGCGGCCGCCGGCTTCGTGCACGGCATCGGTCACGCGTTTCCAGCCTTCGAGCTGCTCCGAGCCGTACAGGCCGGGCACATCGGCATAGCCCTGGCCCTGCTGGCTGATGGCCGTGGCCTCGGTGATCAGCAGCCCGGCGCTGGCACGCTGGGCGTAGTAGGTGGCGGTGAGTTCGGTGGGAATGGCTTCCGGCGAGCGGTTGCGCGTCAGCGGCGCCATTGCAATACGGTTGGGCAGCTGCAGCTTGCCGGCTTTGACGGGATCGAACAAGGAGGGCATGAAATGCTTTCTGGCGGATCGGACAAGCAAAAACCTTAGCAGACCTGGTTCATCCTGTCTGTCCGCCGTTTTCATCGCCGGTGTTTCACGTGGAACAGGGGGCATGCCTCAAGCCTGCCTGGTGCTGCCTACTTCTGGCCTTCGATCTTGAGTGCAGCCTGCACCGCCGGACGTTGACTCATGCGCTCCTGGAACGCGCGGATATTCGGCATGCTCGACAGATCGATGCCGACAAAACCGCTCCAGCGCGAGACCGTGTAGAAATAGGCATCCGCCACGCTGAACTGCTCGCCCAGCAGATAACTCCTGCCCGCCAGCTGCCCATCGAGCCATTGCAGGCGCTTGGTCAGAGCGGCCAGCGCGATGGGCTTGTAGTTGTCCGGCGTGTCGGGCTTGAACATCGGACCGAAGCCCTTGTGGATTTCGGTGGCGATGAAGTTGAGCCACTGCTGCAGCTCATAGCGCTCGAAGCTGCCATTGGCGGGCGCGAGTTTTTTCTCGGGCACCTGGTCGGCGATGTATTGCACGATGGCCGGGCCTTCGCGCAGGCGCGCGCCGTTGTCGAGTTCCAGCACGGGCACGTAGCCCAGCGGGTTGATGGTGTAGAAGTCGGTGCCATCGGCAAGCTTGTGGGTCTTGGTGCTCGCGAGCACGGGCTCGTAGGCAAGGCCCGATTCCTGCAGGACGATCTGGGGCGACAGCGAGCAGGCGCCGGGGCTGTAGTAAAGCTTCATGGTAGGGATCCGCTGAATGGTGACGGCTCCATGCTAACGCGCCTGCCGCGGGCGCCAGGTCCGTCGGTTTCCCGACTGCGCGCGTGGTGGCCTGGGGTCAAACGGCGAAAAAACCGCAAAAGTGGGAAAATCCCAGGTTCTCCCGCAGGGGGTGGCTACAGGGGCCATCCGTGGCGCGGGCCGGCGCAGGCGCGCTGCGTACAGATTACGGGTCATGACCTGAGCCTTGGCCCCCGGAGTTTTTCATGTTGTACCCCCAGGAATTTGATGTCATCGTCGTTGGTGGAGGCCATGCCGGCACCGAGGCGGCGCTGGCCGCTGCCCGCATGGGCAGCAAGACGCTGCTGCTGACCCATAACATCGAGACGCTGGGCCAGATGAGCTGCAACCCGTCCATCGGTGGCATAGGCAAGGGCCATCTGGTCAAGGAGGTCGATGCGCTGGGCGGCGCCATGGCGCTGGCCACGGACGAGGGCGGCATACAGTTCCGCATCCTCAACAGCTCCAAAGGCCCGGCGGTGCGCGCCACGCGTGCCCAGGCCGACCGCATCCTGTACAAGGCGGCGATTCGCCGCATGCTCGAGAACCAGCCCAATTTATGGTTGTTCCAGCAGGCGGTCGACGACCTGATGGTGGAGGGCGACCGCGTGGTCGGCGCCGTGACCCAGGTCGGCATACGTTTCCGGGCGCGCACCGTGGTGCTCACGGCCGGCACCTTCCTCGACGGCAAGATCCACGTCGGCCTGAACAACTACGCGGCCGGTCGTGCGGGCGATCCGCCGGCGGTGAGCCTGTCGGCGCGCCTCAAGGAACTGCAGCTGCCCCAGGGCCGGCTCAAGACCGGCACACCGCCGCGCATCGACGGCCGCAGCATCGATTTCTCGCAGTGCGAAGCCCAGCCCGGCGACGGCATGCCCGGCGGCATCAACGAAGGCCAGCTGCCGGTGTTCAGCTACATGGGCAAGGCCAGCATGCATCCGCAGCAGGTGCCGTGCTGGGTCACCCACACCAACCAGCGCACGCACGACATCATCCGCTCGGGCTTTGACCGCAGCCCGATGTTCACCGGCAAGATCGAAGGCGTGGGCCCGCGCTACTGCCCCAGCGTCGAAGACAAGATCAACCGCTTTGCCGACAAGGACAGCCACCAGATCTTTCTCGAGCCCGAAGGCCTGACCACGCACGAGTACTACCCCAACGGCATCTCGACCAGCCTGCCGTTCGACATCCAGTACGAACTGGTGCGCTCGATGAAGGGCCTGGAGAACGCCCACATCCTGCGCCCCGGCTACGCCATCGAATACGACTATTTCGACCCGCGCTCGCTCAAGGCCAGCTTCGAGACCAAGCAGATCAACGGCCTGTTCTTCGCGGGCCAGATCAATGGCACGACGGGCTATGAGGAAGCCGCGGCCCAAGGCCTGTTTGCCGGCCTGAACGCCGCGCTGCAGGCGCGCGGCGACGCCCCCTGGACGCCAGGCCGCGACGAAGCCTATCTGGGCGTGCTGGTCGACGACCTGATCACCAAGGGCGTGACCGAGCCCTACCGCATGTTCACCAGCCGCGCCGAGTTCCGCCTGCAACTGCGCGAAGACAATGCCGACATGCGCCTGACCGAGACCGGCCGCCGCCTGGGCCTGGTCGACGACGCGCGCTGGGAAGCCTTCAGCCGCAAGCGCGAAGCCGTGGAGCGCGAGACCCAGCGCCTGAAGTCGACCTGGGTCAGCCCGCGCAACCTGCCGGCCGAGGAGTCGGCGCGCGTGCTGGGCAAGGCCATCGAGCATGAGTACAGCCTGTTCGAACTGCTGCGCCGGCCCGATGTGAGTTATCCACAGCTGGTGAGCCTGGACAATGGCAAGCATGTGTCCAGCGCGGTTTCACGTGAAACGCTGGGCGACCTGAGCGAGTCGGTGATCGAGCAGGTCGAGATCGCGGCCAAGTACGCGGGCTATATCGACCGCCAGAAGGACGAGGTCGAGCGTGCCGCGCATCTGGAGCACCAGCGCCTGCCGGCCGACCTCGACTACCTGCAGGTCACGGCGCTGTCCTTCGAAGCGCGCCAGACGCTGCAAAAGCACCGCCCCGAAACCCTGGGCCAGGCCTCGCGCATTTCCGGCATCACGCCGGCGACGATCTCGCTGCTGATGGTGCATTTGAAGAAGGGGGGCTTTCGCGGCTTTGCCCAGGGCACGCCCGTGGCCAAGGGAGAGACGGCATGAGCGCTGCGCTGCGACCGACCCTGGAGCAGGGCATTGCCACGCTGGGCCTGGAGCTGACGGCCGCGCAGATCGATCTGCTGCTGGAGTTTCTCGCGCTGCTGCAGAAGTGGAACAAGGTCTACAACCTCACGGCCGTGCGCGACCCGCAGGAGATGCTCACCCACCACCTGCTCGACAGCCTGGCCGCGGTGGCGCCGCTGCAAAAGCATGTGCAGGGCCTGGCGCGCGCCGAAGGCGCGCGCACGCCGCTGCTCGATGTCGGCTCGGGCGGCGGCCTGCCCGGCGTGGTGTTCGCCATCTGCTGCCCCGAGATCGATGTGAGCTGCGTCGACACCGTGGCCAAGAAGGCCGCGTTCATCCAGCAGGCCGCGGCCAGCCTGAAGCTGCGCAACCTGCGTGGCATCCATGCGCGCGTGGAATCGCTGACCGGCCCTTATGCCGTCGTGAGCTGCCGCGCGTTTGCCTCGCTGCCCGACTTCACCACCTGGTCGCGCCCGGCGCTGGCCGATGATGGCGTCTGGTTCGCCATGAAGGGCAAGCATCCGGCCGACGAGATCGCCGCGCTGGCGGCGGAGGTGCAGGTGTTTCACGTGGAACAGCTGCAGGTTCCGCAGCTCGACGCCGAGCGCTGCATCGTCTGGCTGCGCAAGTCCTGATGCTTTTTGTCTACAGCCGCAGCGCGATCCGCGGGCGCTGAATGCGGGTGTTTGCACGGCTCGCATAAACTGCATACTTTTGCTGCCGGGAAAAACATGTTGGGAGTTGCGGATTACGGCGCGTTTGTCGCTGCCATTGTGCTGTTCTTGATGATTCCCGGTCCGGGCAATCTGGCGTTGATCACGTCGACGGGGCAGGGCGGAATCCGCGCCGGAATGGCCGCCTGCGCCGGCGTGATTGCCGCCGACCAGGTGCTGATGTGGCTGGCCGTGGCCGGCATGGCGGCCCTGCTGGCCGCACATCCGGCGGCATTCGCGGCCCTGCAGTGGCTGGGCGCGGCCTACCTGGCCTGGCTCGGCGCCCGCATGCTGCTGGCGCGCCCGGGCGCGGCACCGGTACTGAAGATGCAGCCCCACCACTACTTCCGCCAGGGCGCGCTGATCACCTTGCTCAACCCCAAGGCGATTGTTTTCTACATGGCCTTCTTCCCGCTGTTTGTCGACCCGGCCACGCACCAGGGCCTGCCCACGTTTGCGCTGATGGCCGCGACCGTGGCCGGACTGACCTTGCTGTACTGCCTGGTCGTGGTGCTGCTCACGCGCCACTTGGCCGAGCGCCTGCGCGCGAATCCGCGCCTGGTGCAGGTGCTGGAGAAGACCGCGGGCAGCTTCCTCATCGGCTTCGGCATCAAGCTGGCCATTTCCAAATAAGTTATCCGAGATCCCTATGGCCAAGATTTTCTGTATTGCCAACCAAAAAGGCGGCGTCGGCAAGACCACCACCTGCGTGAACCTGGCCGCGGGCCTGGCCAAGATCGGCCAGCGCGTGCTGCTGATCGACATGGACCCGCAGGGCAATGCCACCATGGGTTCGGGCGTGGACAAGCGCAGCCTGGAGCTCACAGTGTATGACGTGCTGCTGGAAAACGCGTCGATCCAGGAGGCGGCGGTGTTCTCCGAAAAGGTCGGCTACCACGTGCTCGGCGCGAACCGCGAGCTGACCGGCGCCGAAGTCGAGCTGGTGGCGCTGGAGCGCCGCGACAAGCGCCTCAAGGGCGCGCTGGCAGCCGTCGATGCCGACTACGACTTCGTGCTGATCGACTGCCCGCCCAGCCTGTCCATGCTCACGCTCAACGGCCTGTGCGCCGCCAATGGCGTGGTCGTGCCCATGCAGTGCGAGTACTTCGCGCTGGAAGGCCTCACCGACCTGGTCAACACCATCAAGCAGGTGCATGCCAACCTCAATCCCGATCTGCAGATCATCGGCCTGCTGCGCGTCATGTTCGATACCCGCACCACGCTGCAGCAGCAGGTCAGCGACCAGCTCAAGGATCATTTCGGCGACAAGGTGTTCAGCACCGTGATCCCGCGCAACGTGCGCCTGGCGGAGGCGCCCAGCTATGGTGTGCCGGGCGTGGTGTTCGACCCCTCGGCCAAGGGCAGCAAGGCCTTTGTCGAGTTCGCGCGCGAGATGGTGGAACGCATCAAGACAATGTGATGTCCCGGTCCGCGTCTTCCTCTCCCTCGCCCCAGGTCTGGCTGCTGCCCGATGGCGGGCCGCTGGCACGCGCCGAGCCCTGGCTTGCGCACTGGCAGGCCCGCGGCCATGCCCGGCTCGAACAGCATGACTGGCAGCGGCCGCTGCGCGGCGACTGGAGCGCGCGCCTGCAGGAAACGCTGGTCGACGCGCCCGGACAGGTGGTACTGGTCGCCAGCGGCCTGGGCTGCATTCTGACGGCCTGGTGGGCCGCGCATTCGCCGGCCGCCGCCAAGGTGCGCGGCGCGCTGCTGATCGCGCCCGCCGATGTTGAATCGCCCGCACTGCGCGAGCAGCTGCCGGGCTGGTCGCCGATCGCCACCACACCCCTGCCTTTTCCCAGCCTGGTCGTGGGCCGTGCCGGCCCCGCCGGCTGCAGCCCGGAGCGCGCGCAGGCCCTGGCACATGCCTGGGGCGCGGCATTTGTCCTGCTCGACGACCCCGCAGCCGATGCCGGCGAAACGCTGCTGCAAACCCTTTTGAAAGATTGAAGCCATGGTGACAAAGAAACCCAAGGGACTGGGCCGCGGCCTGGAAGCATTGCTCGGCCCCAAGGTCGAGGAGCCCGCCGCACAGACTGGCGCGGCGGCCACGCCGCACGATCTGCGGCTCGAGCAGATGGTCGCCGGCCAGTACCAGCCGCGCACCCGCATGGACGAAGGCGCGCTCTACGAGCTGGCCGAAAGCATCAAGGCCCAGGGCATCATGCAGCCCATCCTGGTGCGGCGCCTGGCCAAGGGCGCGAACGCCGGCCAGTATGAAATCATCGCCGGTGAACGGCGTTTCCGCGCCGCGCGCATCGCCGGGCTCGAAAGCGTGCCGGTGCTGGTGCGCGAGGTGGCCGACGAGGCTGCGGCCGCGATGGCGCTGATCGAGAACATCCAGCGCGAAGACCTGAACCCGCTGGAAGAGGCCCAGGGCCTGGCGCGGCTGGTCAAGGAGTTCGGCCTGACGCACGAGCAGGCCGCGCAGTCCGTGGGGCGCTCACGCTCGGCGGCCTCCAACCTGCTGCGTCTGCTGAACCTGGCCGAGCCGGTGCAGGAAATGCTGATGGCCGGCGATATCGACATGGGCCATGCACGCGCGCTGCTGGCGCTCGACAAGGCGACGCAGATCACGGCCGGCAACCAGATTGCCGGGCGCAAGCTGTCGGTGCGCGAAGCCGAGTCGCTGGTCAAGAAGATGGGCGAGGATTTCAATGACAAGCCCCAGAGCGCGAAGAAGGACAAGTCGCGCGATGTGAAACGCATCGAGGAGGAGCTGTCCGATCTGCTGATGGCCCAGGTGGAAGTGCGCGTCAAGAAGCGCGTGCGCCGCCGCGGCAAGGTGCAGGACATGGGCGAAGTGTCGATTCAGTTCGGCTCACTCGAGGAACTCAACGGGCTGATCGAACGCCTGCGCGGCTGAACGCGCATTCGCTATGCCGCTTCGAAAGCTGATGGGTGTGGAGGCCCCCGCCGAGCGCGAGCAGGCCTACCGCGAGCAGACGCTCAAGCGCCTGCAGGGCACGGCCGTGGAGATGGGCGTGACGGCGGTGATGGGCTCGCTGGTGGCGCTGCTCGCGCGGCTGCTGATTCCCGACCCGGAGTACGTCGCGCTGCGCGTGCTGCTGCTGCCGTTGACGGCGCTGTTTGCCTGGATGATCGTGCGTGCGCCGTCGGTGCGCGCCTATGGGCTGTGCTGCATGGCGACGATCTTCACCGTGAGCCTGAACAACTATCTGGGCGCGCTGGGCACCGACCGGCCGCTGCTGTACTTCACGCCGGCGGCGGTGCTGGTCGTGCTCACCACGAGCTTTTTCTGGATCACCTTGCGTCAGTGGGTGGGCGGAGCGCTGGTCAGCTATGCCTGCTTTGTGCCCTTCATCATCGAACACACGGCCAGCCGTACGGAAACCGTGTTCAGCCTGCTGTTTGCCGGCATGGCCCTGGTCACCGGCTTCGTCAGCCACATGCGCATCCAGGACTCGCAGCACCGCGCGTTTGACCAGGAATGCCGGCTGGCCGAGCTCACCGTGACCGATACGCTCACCGGCGCCAGCAGCCGCGCCGAGTTCCTGCAGCAGGCCGAGCTGGCCGCCGACCGGGCGCGCGTGACCGGCGCCCCGCTGACGCTGCTGTATCTCGACATCGACCATTTCAAGCGCCTCAATGACGGCCATGGCCATGCGGCCGGCGATGCCGTGCTGCGCGGCATGTCGCAGGTGCTGCAGCAGGCGCTGCGCGCCAGCGACCGGTTCGGCCGGCTCGGCGGCGAGGAGTTCTGCGTGCTGCTGCCCGACCAGCGCGAAGAGCAGGCCCTGGCGCTGGCCAATCGCCTGCGCCTGTTGCTGGCCGAGGTGCCGCGGCCCGATGCCCGGCTCACGGTCTCGGCCGGCATTGCCGGCATGCGCCCCGGCGAGTCGGTGATGCAGACCCTGCACCGCGCCGATCTGGCGATGCTGCAGGCCAAGCAGCGCGGCCGCGACCGCGCCTGCGTCGACGCGCTGTGACGCACGCCTTTGCATTTTCCATTCCATGACGATGACCACCACCACGACCCGGCGCGACGACTTCTTCTGGCTGGGCCAGATCAACAAGGCCAGCGCGGTCATCAATGCGCAGCAAGGTCTGCTTGATGCCGCCGCCGCCAGGCGCATTGCCCAGGGGCTGCGGCAGCTGCTGGAGAACGCGGCCCGGCCCGGCGCCGAGCGGCCCACGCTGGTCATCACCTTCGAGCCGCTGCTGATCGCGCAGGCGGGCGTGGAGGCGACCTTGCTGCATGCCGGCCGTTCCAGCCAGGACATGCTGGTGGCGGTGCGCCACGCCATCCTGCGCGACGAGATCCTGGCCCTGGCCGAACAGCTGCACGGCACCGCGCAGCTGCTGGTGGCCAAGGCGCGCCAGCATGCCGCGGCCATCGTGCCCAACTACACCAATGGCGTGGCCGCCCAGCCCAACAGCTATGGCCACTACCTGCTGGGCCATGCCTGCGGCCTGCAGCGCGACGCCCAGCGCCTGCAGCAGACCTATGCGCGGCTCAATCTGTCGCCCATGGGCACGACGGTGCTCAACGGCACGGGCTGGCCGCTGGATCGCGCGCGCATGGCTGGCTACCTGGGCTTCGACGGCCTGGTCGACCATGCCTACGATGCAGGCCAGATCCATGGTGCCGAAATGCCGGTGGAGATCGGCAACCTGGTCAGCACCATGGCGCTGCATGTGGGCGCATTCATCCAGGACGTGACGCTGCAGTACGCCCAGGCGCGCCCCTGGCTGCTGCTGCGCGAGGCCGCGGGCAATACCTACGTGTCCAGCGCCATGCCGCAAAAGCGCAATCCCGGCCTGCTGATCGACACCCGCACCAAGGCCTCGCGCGTGCTCACGCTGGCGTCGGGCCGCAGCTGGCAGGCGCACAACATTGCGCCGGGAATGAACGACGCCAAGGTGGTCGCGGAGAACGTCGAGGTGCTGCGCTGCACAGTGGAGATGCTGGCCATGTTCACCCGCGTTCTTGACGGCCTGGAACTCAACGCCGCACGCGCGCTGGAAGAGCTCAACAGCGACTGGACAGCTTCGCAGGAAGTGGCCGATGTGCTGATGCGCGAGCACGGTCTGCCGTTTCGCGTGGGCCACCATTTCGCTTCGGAAATGGTCACCCATGCGAAGCAGCACGACATCCGCCCGAGTGCTTTTGCCTACGCGGATGCACAGGCGATCTATGCCCGCATCATTGCCGCCGAGCTGCCGGGTGGTGACCCCGATTTCCCGTTGAACGAGGCCGCATTCCGGGCCACATTGGACCCGGTGGCCATCGTTCTGGGCCGCCGGACCCATGGCGGGCCCCAGCCCGCGGAAATGCAGCGCATGCTGGCCGCCGCCGAGGCCGATCTCGCGGCCCAGGCCGGCTGGCTGCAGGCGCGGCGCGGCGCCGTCGATGCCAGCATCGCGCAGCTGGACGCGGACTTCGATCAGCTGGCCGGGTAGCCGGCCTTACTGCGCGGCCAGGCGCGCGAAGTCGCGGTCCAGCTGCTGGGCGGCTGTGGCAATGCGATTGCGGCGCTCGGCAATCCACTGGTCTTCGAGCGCCAGCCGCTGCTGCGATTGCGCGATCATGCGCGCCATTTCCTTGGGCTGCGGGCCGCCGGCCGTCATGCGGTTGCGCACGATGGCCACCGGGTCCAGCGCGGCGCGGAACGCGCTCTCGGCCATGGGAAAGCGGGCGTTCTCCACACCCATCTCATGCTTGACGGTGGCCGCGTAGATGCGCTGCGCCTCGGCATAGGGGAACTCGCTGGGCTTGATATCACGCTGCTTGGCGAAGTCCACCAGCTCGGACGCGAAATGGTGGCCCACGCGGAACGGCAGGCGATGCTCGCGCATCAGCACATCGGCCACTTCCTGCGAGGCAGTCCAGTCCAGGTTGAGTTCCTCGAGCGCGCGCTCCGGGCTCAGCACCAGGCCCGCCATCACCTTGTCGAACGACTGCAGCGTGGCCATGGCCGCATCGACCACGGCCGTGGAGTCGCGCGTGGGCTTGCTGTCGCTCATGCCCGGCGGAATGTTGTGCTGGGTGATCAGCCGGCCTATGCCCAGCGTCAGCACGCGCGAGGCATGGACGCGGGTTTCATTGAGCAGTCCGGGGTTGCGCTTTTGCGGCATGGCGCTCGATACATAGGTGTTGCCGCCGCCTTCGCGCAGCAGTATCCAGGGCCGGGGCTGGGCGTACTGCACCATCACGTCCTCGACAAACGCGCCGACATGCAACGCGATGCTGGAGGTGACGGCGCCGATCTCTGCGGGCATCTCGGCCGCCAATATCTGCGCGGCATCGTAGGCGTTGTCCACCGTCACCGGATAGCCCAGGTACTTCGCCATGCGCTCGCGGTCCAGCGGCCAGCTCGTGCCGTTGAGCACCGTGGTGCCCATGGCCGACTGATCGAGCCGCGCAAACGCCTGCTGCAGGCGCTGCGCGTCGCGGTCGAACCCGGCCAGATGGCCCAGCAGGTAGTGGCCGTAGCTGTTGGGCTGGGCAGCCACGCCATTGGTGTAATTGGGCACGATGGTCGCCGCATGCGTCTGCGCCAGCTCCAGCAGCTGGGCGCGCGTCTTGCGCAGTTGCTGCGCCAGGCGCAGCAGGTTGTCGCGCTGGATGGCCGAGCGCACCGTGGCCAGCATGTCCTGGCTCGAGCGCCCGGCGTGCAGCAAGGTGGCCTCGACGCCCGCGGCCTCGATCAGCAGCGGCTCGAAGGTGATCACCGAACTGGGCCGCTTGCCATTGGGCGCGTCGCCCGCGGCCAGCACGCTTTGCAGGCCCTTGGCGATGCGCGGCGCGGCGGCCTTGTCGAGCAGGCCCTGCTCGGTGTTGATCACGGCGCTGGCCTTGTTGATCTGGCCCAGCCAGTAGAAATCGTCGCGCTTGGCGTCTTGCGCCCAGCTGAGCTGGGACAGCGTCGCCAGGCCCAGGACGCAGACGGTGCGCAGCGCGCTGCGCGCGAAGGGAAGGCAGCCGTGCGCGGGGGCGGACGGGCGCGAAGGGCGGGATATGCTTTTCAATGTTGTCTCCGGTGCTTTTATCGGTGCTTTTATTCGTGCGGGGCAGGCATGCCCCGGTGCAGTGTCTCAGGCTTGTGCAGCGCGCACAATCGGGCGCTGCGCAGCCATGAAAAAAGGGCTTCCGAAGAAGCCCCTTGTGGATTGCCGCGCTGGCTTACTTGCCGACCTTGAGCTGGCCGCCGCGGCCCAGCCCGCCCTTGACCTCCTGGGCCTTGTAGTTGCGCAGCGAGATGACCATCTTGTTGTACGCATCCATGAAGGCCGCCACCGTGGCCTTGCCTTCGGGCGTGCGCGAGAAGCCGCCCAGGCCCGCGGCCGCGCCGCCGCCAAACGCGCCCAGGGCCGCGCCGTAGTTGGTGGCCGTGGCATTGCCTTCGGAGATCGACAGCTGCACGCCCGAGCGGATGTCGAACATGGTCATCGTGACCACCGAGACCTTGCTTTGCAGCGAGCCGGCAATCGCGCCCGCCGCGCCGCCGAACATGCTGCCCAGGCCGGCGGCCAGGCCGCCCACGGAGTCGTTGTTGATGATGATGGCCGGCTCGAGGTAGTAGTCGGCGGCCACGCGCTGGCCCTTTTGCTGCTTGGAGCCGGCGCGGAACTCGCCCGAGTTGCGCTGCTTGTCGGTGATCGCGCTGAGGCGGCTTTCCGTGCGGTTGTTGCCGATGGAGGTGATCACGAAGCAGTTCGACTGCTGCACGGCCAGGCGGATCAGCGGCTCGATGTTGGTCACCTGGGTGGCCTGGCCGAAGCTTGCGAACCATTCCTTGCCGCGGCCGTCGTCTACCGCGATCGTGCCCAGCGGCGCGTCGCAACGCTCCAGCGATTCGTTGGCATTGACGCTGGCCGCGCCGCCTGCGGCGCCGCTGGCGGCCGTGGGCGCGTTGCCCGCGGTCAGCAGGCCGCCGCCCGGGGTGACGCAGCCCGACAGGACCACGACGGAAGCCAGTGTGGCCAGGCTCAGGGAAATTTTGGACATGGGAATACTCAGGTTGATGAAAACAGTGGAGGGCAGGGCGCGCGAGCGCGCGCCAGCAGGTCAGCGCAGGATCCAGCCGGCGCTGCCCCAGTACCAGTAATAGGGCGCGCCGGCGTACCAGCGGCTCCAGGAGGTGCGGTAGGCCTCGCGCTCGCGGTAGTCGGCCTGGACATCGCGCTTGGCGGCCCGGGCCTCGGGCAGCAGGTGCTGGGCGGGCTTGTCGCCTGCGGCGGCGGCGCGGCTCAGCCAGGCCTCGGCTTCGGCCGGGTCCGCACCCATTTCCTCGAGGCCTTGCAGATAGATGCGGCCCAGCGCGAATTGCGCGGACACCAGCCCCTGGTCGGCGGCCTGGCGCAGCCATTCAAGGGCCTGGAAGCTGTTGCGCTCCACCCCATCGCCGCGCAGCAGGCGCAGGCCCAGGTCATAGGCGGCCTTGGGGTCCTGTTCGGCAAGGCGGCTCAGCGCCTCGAGCCGGCGTTGTGCCGCGGCATCCGCCGGGGGCGGCTGCCAGCGCACGCTGGCACGGTGCTGATCGACGCAGCGCCGACCTTCGCAGACACGCACGGCGTCGCTGGCGGACGCGAGCTGCTCTGCCGGCGTTTGCGCAGCGCAGCCCAGCAAGGCCATGGCCGCTGTGGAACACAGCAAGAGCGCCTGGTGCATTGGCTTATCCCTCAAGAAATAGTTATTTTTTAAAGCGCCGATTCTTGTGATTTCAAGCCGTTAGTGAACACTTTTTTGCCTTTGGATACTTTGTGCGACGGATTCCCATTTTTTGCCAATCCGCAGCGCTGCGGCCTGCAGGGCTCAGCGCTGGTGCGAGTGCTAGTGCGAGTGCAGCTGGTGCTGGCCGAGAAACGCCGCGGCCGTCATGCCCACGCTGCGCCGCACCATGGCGCTGAAGGCGCTGGGCGTGTAGTCGAGCTCCGCGGCAATGTGCGCAATCGGCATCTGGCGCGCGGCCAGCGACACCGCATGCGCCAGCACCACCTGCTGGCGCCACTGGGTGAAGGTGCAGCCCAGCTCGCTGCGAAACAGCCGCGCCACGGTGCGCAGGCTGGCGCCGGTGTCCAGCGCCCATTGCTCCAGGCTGGCGTGGCGCGTGGGGTCATCGAGCACGGCCCGGCACAGGTGCTGCAGCCGCTTGTCGCGCGGCAGCACGATGCCAAGGTGCATCACGTCGGCGCGGCGCAGTTCGTCGCAGACCAGCGCGCTCAGATGGTGTTCGCGCTGCAGTGCCTCGGGCGACAGCGGCGGGCCGGCATCGCTGTCGGTGCCGAGTTCACGCACCAGCGCCCGCAGCAGCTCCGAGGCCTGCAGCACGCGGCACTGCTGCCAGGCCGGCTGGTCCATCCAGGCCGCCTGCACGCCCGCGCCGGGCGCGAGAAAGTACAGCGTGTAGAGCCTGGCGGTCTCGACCATGGTGACGGCATGCCGCATGCCCGCGGGCACCCAGATGGCGCGGCTGGGGGGCACGATATAGGTCGCATGGTCCAGCGACATGCGGATCACGCCGCCCATGGAGATGGCCATCTGCGCCCAGGGATGGCTGTGGGGGATGACCTGGGTGTCGCGGCCCAGCTCGCGCATCTTCGAGCGCACCGGGCGCTGGGGGCTGGGCTGGTACAGATGGGGGTCCAGCAGCGGCACATAGGACAGCGCGCGCGGGGCCTTGCGAGAAGCGACGGGCGCAAGCGTAAGCGCAGGCAGTTTTGGCATGTTGGCGACAGTTTTTGGCAGTCTATCGCATACATGCCGCGCCGCCCTTGCCTAAGATGGCGGCATGAACGCTTCCCCCTCCATCGCTGCCGATGGGCCTGCCCCGACGCCGCTGCGCCAAGACGCGCGCACCATTGGCCTGATCGGCCTGGCCCATGGTTCCTCGCACTTCTTCCATCTGCTGCTGCCGCCGCTGTTTCCCTGGCTGATTGCCGATTTCGGCTACAGCTACTCCGAGCTGAGCGTGCTGCTGTCGGTGTTCTTCGTGGTCTCGGGCGTGGGCCAGGCGCTGTCGGGATTCCTGGTGGACCGCGTGGGCGCGCGCCCGATCCTGTTTGCCGCGCTGACCAGCTTCACCGTGGCGGGCGTGATTGCGAGTTCGGCCAATGGCTACGCCATGCTGCTGCTGGCCTCGGTGTTTGCCGGCCTGGGCAATGCGCCCTTCCACCCGGTGGACTTCACCATTCTCAACAAGCGCGTCTCGGCGCCGCGCATCGGCCATGCGTTCTCGGTGCATGGCATCTCGGGCAATCTAGGCTGGGCGCTGGCGCCGGTGTTCATGGCCGGCATCACCACCGCCACGGGCTCGTGGCGCACGGCCTGCCTGTGCGGCGCGGCGCTGGCGGCCGTGGTGCTGGTGATCATGGTGCTCAACCGCGATGCGCTCGATGACCGCAAGCCGCTGGTGGCTGCCGCGGCCCGGCCGGTGGCCGGCAACGCGCCTGTGGAGCATCCAATGGCCTTCCTGCGCCTTCCATCGGTCTGGCTGTGCTTCTCGTTCTTCTTCTGGAGCACCTGCGCGCTCAGCGCCATCCAGAGCTTTGCGAGCCCGGCGCTGCAATCGATGTATGGCCTGCCGCTGAGCCTCACGGCGCTGGTGGCCACGGGCTACATGCTGTGCGGCGCGGCCGGCATGCTGATCGGCGGTTTCCTGGTCGGCCGCGTGCAGCGGCTGGAGAAGCTGATTGCGGTCAGCCTGCTGGCTTCTGCGGTGCTGCTGGCCATCGTCGGCGCGGGCTGGCTGCCCGGCTATCTGGCGCTGTTTGTCGCGGCCGTGGCCGGTTTCGGCACCGGCATCGCCGGCCCGTCGCGCGACATGCTGATCAAGAAGGCCGCGCCGCCGGGCGCTACGGGCCGGGTCTATGGCACGGTGTATTCAGGGCTGGATCTGGGCTTTTGCCTGGCGGCGCCGGTGTTTGGGGCGATGCTCGATGCGCATATCTACGGCGGCGTGTTCTTCGGTTCGGCGACGGCGCTGGCGCTGAGCGTGGTGTCGGCGGCGTTTGTGGGCCGCAAGGTCGCTGCCAAGCTTTCACCCGCCTGATCGGCGACTTTTAGGCGAGTCTTTGCCGGAGGCTCCTGCGCATCAAGGGAAAACACCAGCAGGTGTTCTCCCCAGTGGCGCGCGAAGTTGATCAGGTTTGGAATCTTCTCAACGAAACCAGCTGTGGCGCCATTCCCGGCGATGCCCGTGGCCGCACGACTACGCCCTGCACAAACCAGCCGACGGGTTCAACAAATGACATCGAAAGCGCTGCTTTGTATGCGTAATCGCGGCCTTTTCAGGGCGCTGAGGCGGTCGATGCGTCGCTGAAGGTGCAGACATCAGGCCGGTGCAAGCTCTGGAGCGGCGGGCGGTGCCTGCCGCAGCTGGTGGAGGACGTTACGGGGCAGCCGCTTCGCCCTGATCGATTCCCATGCCATGAAGGAGCAACCATGCTGACTCCGGAGGACATCGCCGCATTCCATCGTGACGGCTTCGCATGCGTTGAGAACATCTTGGATGAGGGTGAAATCGCCCGGCTTCGCCAGGCTCAAGGCCTGCGGCCGAGTCGACGTATGGACTCTCCAGGGCGGAATCCAGGCCTGGGCGCGCACGGTCGACACCAGCCTGACGCTCTATTGAACGCGCTTCACTTCTAGACATCCAGAAAAGGCTTTCTCCATGCGGTACCTGATCACCAGCGCCTTGCCTTACATCAACGGCATCAAGCACCTCGGCAACCTGGTGGGCTCCATGCTCCCCGCCGACATCTACGCCCGTCACCTGCGCCAGTGCGGGCACGAGGTGCTTTACATCTGCGGTACCGACGAGCATGGCACGCCGGCGGAACTCGCCGCCGAAGCCGCAGGTCAGTCGACGCGTGCGTTCTGCGACGCGATGCATGCGCGCCAAGCTGACATCTATGCGCGCTTCAAAATCGGCTTTGACCATTTCGGTCGCTCTAGCGCGCAGTCAAACCACGCGCTGACGCAACAGACCTTCCTGCGTCTGCGCGACAACGGCTTCATCGAGGAGCGCATCGGCCAGCAGTTTTACTCCCGGATGGGCCACCGTTTCCTGCCCGATCGCTACATCGTCGGGATCTGCCCGCATTGCCGCCATCCGTCGGCGCGCGGCGACCAATGCGACGGTTGCGGCCAGCTGTTGGATCCGCTGGAGTTGATCCAGCCGCGGTCATCGCTGAACCCGGACGATGAACTGGAACTGCGCGAGACCCGGCACGTCTTCCTGAAACTCGATGCGCTGCAATCGGAGGTGGAGGATTGGATCGGTACGCGCGCACGCTGGCCGCACAACGTCCGCGCCATTGCCAGGAAATGGTTAGATGCGGGGCTGCATCCGCGCAGCATCTCGCGGGATCTGGAATGGGGCATTGCCGTGCCGCTCGAGGGTTGGGAAGGCAAGGTCTTCTACGTCTGGTTCGACGCACCGCTCGCCTACATCAGCATCACCCAGGACTGGGCGGCAAAGCAGGGTGATCCGGACGCCTGGCGGCAATGGTGGCAGCGACCTGACGACGCTCGCCTGGTGCAGTTCATGGCCAAGGACAATGTGCCATTCCATACCATCTTCTGGCCGGCGACGATGCTCGGCACGCGTCAGCCCTGGACGATGGCGGACACCGTGAAGGGCTACAGTTGGCTCACCTACGAAGGCAGCAAGTTCTCCACCAGCGAGCAGCGCGGCATCTTCACCGACGCCGCCATCGAATTGTTCAGCGCCGATTACTGGCGCTATGCGCTGATCGCGATGCTGCCCGAATCGGACGATGCCGACTTCTCTTTCGCGCGCTTCGCGAACGCCATCAACAAGGACCTTGCCGACGGGATAGGCAACCTGCTGCACCGTGTGTCCGCGCTGACCAGGCGCTATTACGATGGACGCATCGCGATGTGCCGCGCGCCGCTCGCGCAGGCCGAAGCCGCGCTGCTGCTGCAACTGCGCGCTGTGGCCGAGGACTATCTGGCGGCCATGGATGACATCAAGCTACGCCAGGCCCAGCAGGCGCTGCGCCGCATGTGGAGCCTGGCGGATGAATTCATCACGCGTGCGGAACCCTGGCGGACGGTCAAGACCGATCCCCTGGCCGCCGAGCGCACGCTGGCGATGTGTCTGCATGTGCTCCGGGTCGGCACGGTCTTCGCCGCGCCGTTCATTCCAGACGCCGCCGCCGCGATCTGGCGTTTTCTGGGCCAGGACGGCACGGTGCAGGGCGTCACGCCGACGGCTGAACTTGCTGGCAGCCTGTGCAGCATGGGCGCCCACTGGGTGATGGACGGCAATCCCCCGATGTTCGAGAAGATCACGCCGGAGGTCTGCGCAGAGCTCTCCGAGCGCTTCTCCGGCCGGCGCACCGCGCCCGCTGTCGCCTGACCGTTAGCGCGGCAGCGAGCGGCCCGCGAACTGCAGGATGCGCATATCTACGGCGGAGTGTTCTTTGGGTCGGCGACGGCGCTGGCGTTGAGCATCGTCTCTGCTGCGTTTGTGGGGCAGAAGGTCGCGCAGCGGTACGCTGCGGCTTGAGCAAGTCGGAGCACGTCAGTTTACGAGGCCTCCGTGTCCTTCGGCACTCCGGGCTAGGCGCCCCCGCTCAGCCCGGGCCCTGTGCGCGGCAGGCGCAGCCAGAAGGGCGGGAACCGGAGCCCGGATAGCTTCTTTGGCATGTTCATATTTTGAACCTTGCCAAAGTTTTGCGGTCCCGATGACCGTTTTACAGCGTAAAGATCTTCCCAGGATTGAGGATGTTTTTCGGGTCCAGGGCGTTCTTGATGGCGCGCATCATGGCGATGGCGCCGGGGCCGGTTTCGTCGATCAGGAAGTCCATTTTGTGCAGGCCTATGCCGTGCTCGCCGGTGCAGGTGCCGCCCAGTTGCAGCGCGCGCGTGACCAGCTGGTGGTTCAGGGCTTCGGCTTTTTCGGCTTGTTCGGGCTGGTTGGGGTCGAGCAGGTAGCCGAAGTGGAAATTGCCGTCGCCGACATGGCCGACGAGGAAGTAGGGGATGGCGCTGGCATCGGCTTCGACGATGGAGTCGAGCAGGCAGTCGGCCAGGCGGCTGATGGGCACGCAGGTGTCGGTGCTGATCGCACGGCAGCCGGGCACGGAGCTCACGGCGGCGAAGTAGGCGTTGTGGCGCGCGGTCCACAGGCGCGTGCGCTCCTCGGGGGTGCTGGCCCATTCAAAGGACTGGCCGCCGAACTCGCTGGCGATGTCCTGCACGGTCTCGGCCTGCTCCTTGACGCTGGCGGGCGTGCCGTGGAATTCCATCAGCAGCATGGGCTCTTCGCGCAGCGTGGTCTTGCTGTAGTTGTTGACCAGGCGCACGGAGTTCGCATCGAGCAGCTCCACGCGCGCGATCGGCACGCCCAGCTGTATGGTCTGGATCACCGTGCGCACCGCGGCTTCGATGCTGGGGAAGGAGCAGACCGCGGCCGAGACGGCTTCGGGCAGTGGGTACAGACGCACCGTGACTTCGGTGACGATGCCCAGCGTGCCTTCGCTGCCGACCATCAGCCGCGTGAGGTCGTAGCCGGCGCTGCTTTTCTTGGCGCGCGTGCCGGTGCGTATCACTTCACCGCTGGCCGTCACGACTTCGAGCGCCAGCACGTTCTCGCGCATGGTGCCGTAGCGCACGGCGTTGGTGCCGCTGGCGCGCGTGGCGGTCATGCCGCCTATGCTCGCGTCTGCACCCGGGTCGATGGGGAAGAACAGGCCGGTGTCGCGGATGGCTTCATTGAGCTGCTTGCGCGACAGGCCGGGCTGTACGGTCACGGTGAGGTCTTCGGCATTGATGCTGAGCACACGGTTCATGCGGCTCACATCGAGGCTGATGCCGCCCTGGACGGCCAGCAGATGGCCTTCGATGGACGAACCCGCGCCGTAGGCAATGATGGGCACTTCGTGCTCGCTGGCCAGCTTCACCGCATCGGACACGTCCTGGGTGCTTTCGGCAAACACCACGGCGCTGGGCGGCGGCGCCTGCAGCGCGCCTTCATCGCGGCCATGCTGCTCGCGCACGGCAAGGGATTGCGAACACTGGGCACCGAAGCGGGCCACCAGGGCGTCGAGGAAAGCCGCGGGCACCGCACGGGGGGCGGTGGCGGGCAGCAGGTGCTGGGCAGCGATGGGTGAATTCATGGGGGGACCTCTTGATCGGTCCAAAAGAATACCACCCGGGCCCGCTGTGCACTGGCTGCCATGCGCATGCCGCAGCAGTGCGCGTGACTACTGGCGCACGCCCTTGTGGAACTCCTCGAACGACAGCCGGCCGTCGCCATCGGTGTCGAGCGCGCGCAGGCGGTCGGCAATGGCTGGCAGGGCCTGGGCTTCTTCCTGGGTCAGCTGGCCGTCGCGGTTGCGGTCGGCGCGCTCGAAGGCCTCCTGCTCGGCCGTGCGCCCTGGTGCCGCCGGCGCGGCTGGCGCGGCCACGCTGCGGGCCGCGGGCTGGGGCGTGGTCTGCGCCCCCGCCGCGCCGCCAAATACCAGGCTGGCGAACAACACCATGCTGCGCACTTCAAAGGCACCTATGGCGCGCGGGTGGCTGGACTTCATGGTTCTAACTCCGTATCTGTGAAACACCCGCGCATTGCACTGCACATCGGACTGGCTTGCTAGCATTTTTGCTAGCTGTTGCTTGGGTCCACATTTGACTGTGCGCTGTAACCGAGAATGGGCGTATGCCCTTCCATCGACACCCTTCGACAAGCTCAGGGCGAACGGGTGGCGCTGTGGGCCCCATCTTTAAGGAATCTCCATGGGCAATCGTTTGACACAGATCGCCACGCGCACCGGCGACGACGGCACGACCGGGCTGGGCGACAACACCCGCGTCTCGAAAAACAGCGGCCGCCCGCATGCGATGGGCGATGTCGATGAACTCAACTCGCATCTGGGCCTGCTGCTGTGCGAGCCGCTGCCGCAGGAGGTGCGCGAGCTGCTGGTCGATGTCCAGCACCAGCTGTTCAACCTGGGCGGCGAGCTGTCGATTCCGGGTTTTGAACTGCTCAAGGACGAAGGCCTGCTGCAGCTCGACAACGCGCTCGCGCACTACAACGCGCAGCTGCCGCGGCTGCAGGAGTTCATCCTGCCCGCGGGCACGCGCGCCGCGGCCCAGGCCCATGTGTGCCGCACCGTGGCGCGCCGCGCCGAGCGCATGGTGGTGGCGCTGGAGCAGGCCGAGGCCATGCGGCCCGCGCCGCGCCAGTACCTGAACCGGCTGTCGGACCTGCTGTTCGTGCTGGCGCGCGTGCTCAACCGCGTGGATGGCGGTGACGATGTCTACTGGAAGAGCGCGCGCCTGGCGGCGCAGGACGCGTCCTAGCGTGGCGCCAGGATCGCCATGGTGATGCGCGAGGTGCAGGTCGGCTGGCCTTCGTCGTTGACCATGTCGATCTGCCACACCTGGGTCGTGCGGCCGATGTGCACCGGCTTGGCGGTGGCCGTGACCCAGCCGCTGCGCGCGGCGCGCAGGTGGTTGGCGTTGATGTCCAGGCCCACGGCAGTATGGCCTTCGGGGCTGGCGTAGAACGCGCCCAGCGAGCCCAGGGTCTCGGCCAGCACCACGCTGACGCCGCCGTGCAGCAGGCCGAAGGGCTGGACCGTGCGCTGGTCCACAGGCACGCGGCCGACGATGTAGTCGTCGCCGATTTCGGTGATCTCTATGCCCAGATGGCTCACCGCGGTGTCGGCGCTGCCGTGGTTCAGGGCTTGCACGGAGGCGGGCTTTTTCCAGATCGACATAAGGCAGTTCCAACGTTTGAAGGCAATGCCGGCCATCATGCCCGCAGCCGGCGCGCGCTGCACAACGCAGGCGACAGTGCGCCCGCGTCGCGGTCAGGAAAGCATGGTTCCCGTGTCCAGGTAACGTTGATGCCAGCTCAGTGCTTCGCCCAGGATATGCGGCGTGTGCTGCGCGCCCTTTTGCCGGGCGCGGTCGAAATAGTCCTGCAGCATGGGGCGGAAGTCGGGATGCGCGCACTTGTCGATGATGACCTGGGCGCGCTCGCGTGGCGACAGGCCGCGCAGGTCGGCCAGGCCCTGCTCGGTGACGATGATCTGGGTGTCGTGCTCGGTGTGGTCCACATGCGAGCACATGGGCACGATGCAGCTGATCTTGCCGTCCTTGGCCACCGACGGCGTGACGAAGAACGACAGGTAGCCGTTGCGCGCGAAGTCGCCCGAGCCGCCGATGCCGTTCATCATTCCCGAGCCCATGATGTGGGTCGAGTTGATGTTGCCGTAGATGTCGGCCTCGATCATCGAGTTCATGGCGATGATGCCCAGGCGGCGCACCAGCTCCGGGTGGTTGCTGATCTCCTGCGGGCGCAGGATGATGCGCTCGCGGTAGAAGTCGATGTTGCGCTCGAACTCCTCGTAGGCGCCATTGCTCAGCGAGATGGCGGTGGCCGAGGCCTGGCGCATCTTGCCGGTGCGCAGCAGGTCCAGCATGCCGTCCTGCAACACTTCGGTGAAGCCCAGCAGGTTGTCGAACGGGCCGTTGAGCAGGCCGGCCAGCACGGCGTTGGCGACATTGCCCACGCCCGACTGGATGGGCAGCATGTCCTTGGGCAGCCGGCCCTGCTGCATCTCGTGCGCCAGGAAGTCGATGATGTGCGTGGCGATCTGCGTCGACATCGTGTCGGGCAGCGCAAAGCCCGAGTTGCGGTCGTTCTGGTGGGTTTCGACCACGGCAATCACCTTGGCCGGATCGACGCGCAGATAGGCCTCGCCAATGCGCTCGGCCGCGTGCGTCATGTGGATGGGCGTGCGGCGCGGCGGAATGGCCGTGCCGTAGTAGATGTCGTGCATGCCCTCGATCGCCAGCGGCGGCCGGGTGTTGACTTCGAGAATCACCTTGTCGGCGATCTCCAGCCAGGTCTTGTTGTTGCCCACCGAGGTCGACGGAATCAGCCGGCCGTCGGGCAGCACGCCCAGCACCTCGATCACCGCGACCTTCATCTCGCCGAGGAAGCCGAACCACGCATGCTGGGCCACGTGCGACAGGTGCATGTCGACGAAGTGCATCTCGCCGGCGTTGATCTTGGCGCGGCACAGCGGGTCGCTCTGGAAGGGCAGGCGCTTTTCATAGGCGTCGGCCGCGGCCAGCAAGCCGTCCATCTCGGGCGCGGTCGAGGCGCCGGTCCAGGCACTGATCTTGAATGGCCGGCCGGCTGCGTGCTCGGCACGCGCGCGCGCCGCCAGCGCCTGGGGCAGCAGCTTGGGGTAGCCCGCGCCGGTGAACCCGCTCATGCCGACATTGGCGCCCGTGGGCACCAGCGCCGCCGCCGCTTCGGCGCTCATGATCAGGGGGTGGAAATCGCTATACCGTACGCGGTCAATCAAGGACATCTGCAAACTCCGCAAAAAAGCGCCACCGCCTGTCTCCTGCAAATCGGGTGCGGTGGCTTGCGGGCGGGATGTTAGCAGCGATGAACCTCCGGGTTCTGGTTTACCCGAGGTATCCAGTTTGCCGTCAAGCTCACTTGGCGACCCTGAGCGCGCGCAAAAAAAGGGGCCTTGCGGCCCCTTGTATCTGTGCGGAGTTCAACGCGGCTTGCGGTCAAGCAAGGCGTAGAGAATGATCGCGCCAAACGTGGCGGTCCCGATGCCGCCCAGCGCGAAGTCGCCGAACTTGAGCGTGAACTCGCCCGTGCCCAGGATCAGCGTGATCGCGGCGACGATCAGATTCTTGTTCTGCGAGAAGTCGACATGGTTGCGCACCCAGATGTTGGCGCCGGCCACGGCGATCAGGCCGAACACCACAATCGACACGCCGCCCATCACCGGCAGTGGAATCGCCTGGATCAGCGCGCCGAACTTGGGGCTGAAGCCCAGCAGCACGGCCAGCAGCGCGGCGCACAGGAACACGGCCGTGGAGTAGATGCGCGTCGCGGCCATCACGCCGATGTTCTCGGCATAGGTGGTCACGCCCGTGCCGCCGCCCGCGCCGCTGACCATGGTGGCCACGCCGTCGCCGATGAACGCCCGGCCCATGTACTGGTCGATGTTCTTGCCGGTCATGGCGGTGACGGCCTTGATGTGGCCCAGGTTCTCGGCCACCAGGATGATGACCACGGGCACGATCAGCAGCATGGCGGGCGCGCTGAACACCGGCGCATGGAACTGCGGCAGGCCCAGCCAGGCGGCATTCGCCACGCCCGACAGGTCAATGGCCTTGCCCATGCCCGCAACGTTGGTCAGCAGCGCGTAGAAGATGCTGGAGACGATCAGGCCGACCAGGATCAGCAGGCGCTGCAGCATGCCGCGCGTGAGCACCGCCACCAGGCCCACGGTGGTGAAGGTCAGCGCCTGCATCCAGCTGTCGAAGTTGCTCGCCGCCATGTTCTTGATGGGAATCGCCGCGAGGTTCAGGCCGATGACGGCCACCACGGCGCCGGTGACGACGGGCGGCATGAAGCGCTCGATCCAGCCCGTGCCCAGCCACTGCACCAGCACGCCGATCAGCGTGTAGACCGCGCCGCAGGCAATGATGCCGCCCAGCGCCACGCCGATGTTGGCGTTCGCGCCCTGGCCCGCATAGCCGGTGGCCGCGATCACCACGCCGATGAACGCAAACGACGAGCCCAGGTAGCTGGGCACCTTGCCGCCGGTGATCAGGAAGAAGATCAGCGTGCCTATGCCGCTCATCAGCACCGCCAGATTCGGATCGAAACCCATGAGGATGGGAGCGAGCACGGTCGAGCCGAACATCGCAATCACATGCTGTATGCCCATGAGGCCGGTCTGGGGCCAGGGCAGGCGCTCATCGGGGCCGATCACGCCCCCGGAATGCAGCACATCGGAGGACTTCTCGGTCCAGTGGAATATTCCCATCGCTTATCTCTCCTGAAAAAACTGGCGCGATGTTAGAGACATTCCGCGGGCGGTGGTGGACAGATTCGCAGACCGTTGTTGGCGGTTGACGGCCGCAGGGGTGTCTCCGAGGCAGCAGTCTTCGGGCTAACCCTGAGACGGTCGGACGCGCCTCGGCTTAACGTCAAAGGACTATGTCCACACTTCCCGCCTACATCCCGCAGATTCGCCGCTACCAGGACTGGCTCGCCGAGCGCCATGGACTGGTGTTTTCCGACTACGACGCGCTCTGGCGCTGGTCGATCACCGAGCTCGATGCCTTCTGGCAGAGCATCTGGGACTATTGCGACTTGCAGTCACCCACGCCGCACACGGCGGTGCTGGCGCGCAATGTGATGCCGGGCGCGCAGTGGTTCCCGGGCGCGCAGGTCAATTACGCCCAGCAGGTGCTGCGCCACACCGCGGCGGCCGAAGCCGCGGGCATGCCGGCCGTGATCAGCCGCAACGAGCAGGGCCTGCAGCGCGAGCTTTCCTGGCCCGAGCTGCGCCGCCAGGTCGCGGCGCTGGCGCTGCACCTGCAGGCCCAGGGCGTGGCCCCCGGCGACCGTGTGGCCGCCTATCTGCCCAATATTCCCGAAGCCATGGTCGCGCTGCTGGCCTGTGCCAGCATTGGCGCCGTGTGGAGCATCTGCGCGCCCGACATGGGCACACAGGCCGTGCTCGACCGCTTCCGCCAGATCGAGCCCAAGGTGCTGATCGCGGTGGATGGCGTGCACTACGCGGGCCGTGACCTGGACCGCCAGCCCGTGCTGGCCGAGCTGCGCGCCCAACTGCCCAGTCTGCAGCAGGTGATCCTGGTCAACAACCTGGATCTGGCGCTGGAGCGTGATGACTGCGCCCACTGGGGCCGCATCACGGCGCGTGACGATGCCGCCACGGCGGCCTTCGCGCCGCTGTGGCTGCCGTTCGACCATCCGCTGTGGATCGTCTATTCGAGCGGCACCACGGGCCTGCCCAAGCCCATTGTCCATGGCCATGGCGGCATGGTGCTGGTGGCCTTGCAGCTCAAGGGCCTGCACAACGATGTGGGCTGCAGCTGGGACCCGAACAGCTGGGGCGAGCGCTTCCACTGGTACAGCTCCACCGGCTGGGTGATGTGGAATGCCCAGGTCTCGGGCCTGCTCGGCGGCACGACCTGCGTGATCTTCGATGGCAGCCCCGGCGGCAGCAAGGAGCAGCCCGACTGGGGCGTGCTGTGGCGCTTCGCGGCCGAGACCGGCGTGACCTGCTTCGGCTCGGGCGCGGCGTTCTATGCGAACTGCATGAAGGCCGGCGTCGATCTCGCGGCCTGTGGCGACCTGTCGCGCGTGCGCGCGCTGGGCTCGACCGGCTCGCCGCTGTCGGCCGATGTGCAGCAATGGGGCACGGACCAGTTCCGCGCGCTGCGCGCGCAAGCCGAGGCGCAAGGCCGGCCCGGCCTGCCTTCCAGCGAAGACATCTGGTGGAACAATATTTCGGGCGGCACCGATTTCTGCGGTGCCTTCCTGGGCGGCCACCGCGAGCTGCCCCAGGTGCCGGGCGTGATGCAGTGCCGCCAGCTGGGCGCGGCCGTCGAGGCCTGGGACGACCAGGGCCGGCCTGTCATCGATGAAGTCGGCGAGCTGGTCTGCAGCCAGCCGATTCCCTCGATGCCGCTGTATTTCTGGGGCGACGAGGGCGGCAAGCGCTACCGCGCGAGCTACTTCGAGCATTTCGCGCCAGGGCAGGGGCGCCGCCCGGGCGGGGGCGACACCGGGCCCGAGGCCGGCGCGGTCTGGCGCCATGGCGACTGGATACGCATCACGCCGGGCGGCGGCTGCGTGATCTACGGCCGCAGTGACGCCACCATCAACCGCCACGGCCTGCGCATGGGCACCAGCGAGATCTACCGCGCCGTCGAGGCCCTGCCCGAAGTGCTCGACAGCCTGGTGGTCGACCTCGAATACCTGGGCCGCGAAAGCTATATGCCGCTGTTCGTGGTGCTGCGCCCGGGCGTGGAGCTCGACGCGGCGCTGCGCGCGCGCCTCAACGGCGCGATCCGCGCGGGCGTGTCGCCGCGCTTCGTGCCCGATGACATCTTCCAGGTGGCCGAAGTGCCGCGCACGCTCAGCGGCAAGAAGCAGGAGCTGCCGATCAAGCAGCTGCTGCTGGGCAAGCCGCTGGCCCAGGTGGTGAACAAGGACACCATGGCCAACCCCGGCTGCCTGGCCTGGTACGAGGCGCTCGCGCAGCAGCGCCAGGCCATGGCCGTGGCGGCGGCCTAGATGTCATGACCTGTATCTCTGCGGTCACACGCAGACTGCGGTTCATGGGGGCGGGGTACACTTTGGCATCTTTCGAGATGCGTCTTCGACCTTTCCTTTCGCACTCCCCTCCATGGCCGCTGATTCGACGGGCGTTCCCCGCTCCAGTTTTGACCTCAAGAGCGCCCAGCTGCATGTCGTGGCTGTCGCTCTCAAGGACACCGACGTCCAGGTGGTCGCCGCCGATCTGGCGCAGCGCCTGGCGGACGACCCCGACTTCTTCGACAACGACCCGGTCCTCATCGATCTGGCCCATGTCAGGGAAGCCGAGCAGCCGATTGATTTCCCGGCGCTGATCACGCTGCTGCAGACGCACCACACCCAGCCGGTGGCGGTGCGCGGCGGCAGCGAGGCGCAGACCCGCGACGCACTGGCCGCCGGCCTGTCCTCGGCACCCGACGCCCAGGCCGCGCGCGCCGCGCCGCAGATCGAAGTGCACGAAGTCGTGCATGAAGTGATTCGCGAAGTCGAAGTCGAGGTGGTGCGCGAAGTGCCGGCGCCCATGGCCGGGGCCATGGTCATAGACAAGCCGCTGCGCTCCGGCCAGCAGGTCTATGCCCGGGGAACCGATCTGGTGGTTCTGGCCGTGGTCAGTTATGGTGCCGAGGTAATTGCGGACGGCAATGTGCATGTCTATGCGCCGCTGCGTGGTCGGGCCATCGCGGGAGCGCGTGGCAATACCTCGGCGCGCATCTTCAGCACCTGCATGGAGCCGCAGCTGCTGTCCATTGCCGGCATGTACCGCACCACCGAGACGGAGCTTCCTCCCGAGGTGGTCGGCAAGCCGGCCCAGGTTTGGCTGGACGGTGAAAAAATCATCGTCCAGCCGTTGTAATGTATGCATAGGGCTGGAGCCTGGTCTCCCCCTGATTGAGCTTCGTCTTTAAGGAACAGTGCAAACATGGCCAAAATCGTCGTCGTGACCTCGGGCAAAGGTGGAGTCGGCAAGACCACCACCAGCGCCAGCTTTGCCTCCGGCCTCGCCCTGCGGGGCCACAAGACCGCCGTCATTGACTTCGACGTCGGCCTGCGCAACCTCGATCTGATCATGGGCTGCGAACGCCGCGTGGTGTACGACCTGATCAATGTGATCCAGGGCGAAGCCAACCTGAACCAGGCGCTGATCAAGGACAAGCAGTGCGACAACCTGTTCGTGCTCGCGGCCTCGCAGACGCGCGACAAGGATGCGCTGAGCCAGGACGGCGTCGAGAAGATCCTCAAGGATCTCGGCGACATGGGCTTTGACTACATCGTCTGCGATTCCCCCGCGGGCATCGAGAGCGGTGCGCTGATGGCCATGCACTTCGCCGACGAAGCGCTGGTCGTGACCAACCCCGAAGTCTCCTCGGTGCGCGACTCCGACCGCATCCTGGGCATGCTCAGCTCCAAGACCAAGCGCGCGATCGAAGGCGGCGAGGCCATCAAGGAACACCTGCTGATCACGCGCTACAACCCGAACCGCGTCGAAGACGGCCAGATGCTGTCGCTCGAGGACATACAGGACATCCTGCGCATCGACCTGATCGGCGTGATTCCCGAGTCGGAAACCGTGCTGCAGGCGTCCAACCAGGGCATTCCGGCGGTGCACATGGCCAACACCGATGTGTCCGAAGCCTACAAGGACGTGATCGATCGGTTCCTGGGAGAGGAAAAGCCGATGCGCTTCATCTCGGCACAGAAACCGGGCTTCTTCAAACGCATCTTCGGGGGGAAGTGATCTATGTCGATGCTGTCTTTTCTGCTGGGCGAGAAAAAGAAAACCGCTTCGGTTGCCAAGGAACGGCTGCAGATCATCCTGGCGCATGAACGCGTCGGCGGCGGCCGCAGCCAGCACGATTACCTGCCCGAGCTGCAGCGCGAGCTGATGGCCGTGATCTCCAAGTACGTGTCCATCCACCCCAACGACATCAAGGTCCACCTCGAGCGCCAGGACAACCTCGAAGTGTTGGAAGTGAAGATCGAGCTGCCGGAAGCGGTGAAATAGGGCCCCCACGCTCCCCCACTGCGTGTGGGTCGCGCAGGGGGGCGAAAGCCCCCCGTCTTCGCTACTTCATCCGCCCATCGTGGTAGATCAGCGGCGCGGCCTCATTGCGGTGGCTGCAATGCTCCACCTCCCCCACGAAGATCACGTGGTCGCCTTCCTGGTAGCGGCTGCGGTTGAAGCATTCAAATGTGGCCACGGCGCCGTCGAGCAGCGGCGCGCCGCTGCGCCCGGGCACGTGCGCCACGCCGGCCCAGCGGTCCACGCCCTTGCTGGCGAACAGCATGGCCAGGTCCTTTTGCTGCGCGCCCAGCACATGCACCGCATAGTGCGTGCAGGCCATGAACACCGGCAGCGAGGCCGCGCTGTTGGCCATGCTCCACAGCACCAGCGGCGGATGCAGCGACACCGAATTGAACGAACTCACCGTCACGCCCACGGGCTGGCCCTGGGCGTTGAGCGCGGTGACGATGGTCACGCCGGTCGCGAACTGGCCCAGTGCCTTGCGGAAGTCAGGCGAGGAGAATTGCGGTGGCTGGGCGACGGCGGAGGGGGGTAGAGGCGAGTTCACGGGCAGCGATCACGGAAAGGATGGGCCTATTATGGGCTGAGCCTGATGAACCGCCGCGGCCTGGGGAAGAACTCCGCCATCGCGGCCGAAGAGCTCGCGCGTGAGCGGAAATTGCGCGGCCTGCTGGGCCAGCAGGCGCGGCATCTGGCCTTTGGGGCAGCGCTGCAGCGTCGCCAGCAACGCATGCCCGGTCTGGCCAATGCCCCAGCGCAGGCGCAGGTCGTGCTGCATGCGCGCCAGCAGGCTGGCGGCCATCTCGGCATCGGCCAGCGCGCGGTGGGCGCGGCCGGCGCGCGGCAGTCCCAGGTGGGCCACGATATTGCCCAGCTTGTGGCTCGGTGCCTCGGGGTAGAGCCGGCGCGACAGCAGCACGGTGCAGGCAAACGCCTGCGGCGCGGGCAGGCCGGCATGCGCCAGCTCGGCCTCCCAGAACTTGCGGTCGAACGCCGCGTTGTGCGCCACCATGGGCGCGGCGCCGACAAAGCGCGCGGCATCGCGCATCACTTCCTCGGCGGCCGGCGCCGTGGCGACCATGGCATTGGTGATGCCCGTGAGCTGGGTGATGAAGGACGGGATGTAGACCCCGGTGCGCATCAGGCTCTGGAACCGGTCGACGACCTGCCCGTTCTCGAGCAGCACGATGGCCACCTCGGTGGCCCGCGCGCCCTGGCCGGGCGTCATTCCTGTGGTTTCAAAGTCGATGACGGCAATGGGGGAAGACATCGATGCATTGTCCCATGGGCATTGCCTGGCGTCCCGGCCATGAAAAAAGGCCGCAGACAATGTCTGCGGCCTTCGGTCCAGGCCTGGACCAGGCCTTGGAATCAGGGTGTTGCTCAGCGCACCAGCAGTACCGGAATGCTGCTGTGGGCCAGCACCTGGGTGCTGACCGAGCCCATCACCAGCTTGCCCAGGGCGCCATGGCCATGGGTGCCCATCACCAGCAGGTCGAACTGGCCTTCCTCGGCCAGCTTGGCGATGCACTCGCCCGCGGGGCCGACCTTGCCCACGCCCGTGGCGTTGACGCCGTGCTGGGCCAGGAATTCGGTCACCGGTGCCAGCACCTTGGCGAATTCTTCCTGGTAATACTCCTCGATCACATCCTTGCTCAGCGCGCTGCGCGCCCGCGGCGGCAAGGCGCTTTGCACCGTCACCGCGGTGTACTCATGGGTGCGGGCCAGCAGCTCGGCGTGCGAGGCCAGGTAACTGAGCATCTTCTGGGTGTATTCGCTGCCGTCGACAGCAAGCAATATCTTCATGGTGTCCTCCTGATGTTGTTGATCAGATTAGTGCCAGCAGAAGTTGCGCGTCTTGATATAGGTCATGTTTTTGGAGACCGCAGCCGGCAAGCCGCGTGGCGCGAAGCGCAGGCGGCGCAACCATCATAAGTCGATGCAGCTGCGCGGCTGGAAATAAGCCTGTTCATCCTTGCGCGCATAGCCCAGCGGATTGGCCACGACGCGGCATTGCCAGGGCCTGCCATCGGCATGCGCACCGCGCACGGTGTAGTCGCTGGGCGCATGCAGGTGGCCGTGCAGCCACAGCTGCGCGTGCGCGAACCAGTCATCGAGCGCATTGCAAAAACCTGCCGTGCCCGGCACCAGGCCATAGCGCGGATCGGCGCTGCGCAGGCTGGGCGCGAAGTGGGTCACGGCCACCGTCGGGCCATCGAAGGGCTGGGTCAGCGCGGCCTGCAGCCATTCCTGGCACAGCAGCGCCTGTGCGCGCATGGGTTCAGCCAGAAACGCTTCGCCGTGGCGCGTGCCGCCGGTCTTGCGCAGATAGAAGTTCGCGGCGCGGAAGGCCTTCTCGCGCAGGCGCAGCAGTGCGCCCAGGTCGCCGGCCTGCACCTTGCGGTCCTGCAGCGCAATCGCGTCGTAGTCGGTCCACAGCGTGGTGCCGACAAAGCGCACGCCGCCCAGTACCGCGGTCTCGCGCTCCAGCCAGATCAGGCCCAGGCGGTCGCAGGCCGCGCGCAGGCGCGCATGCGCGGCGTCGAAGTCCTGGTTGTCGTATTCATGGTTGCCGGGCACGAAGATCACCGGGCAGGGCCAGCCGGCGTACTGCGGCAGCGGCGAGAACCGCGCCAGGCCGAAATCGTCCTCGGTCAGCTTGCCGCCCTCCTGGTAGGAGCCGATGTCGCCGGCCAGCACCAGCACATCGGCGCCGGGTGCGGGTTGGGCCTGGAAATGCGGGTCGGCTTCGAGATGCAGGTCGGAAAGCAGTTGGATTTTCATTGCGGCGTCGTGGGCTGGAATTTTCAGGATGGCTCGCTGAACATCGGCAGGTTACCAACAAACGCGCCGGCGCCGCCGGCTGCGCCCAGCCATCCCACATCCCCATTGCCGCCATGAACGTCAGCCGGCTGGCGGCGCGAGCAGGCTCACATGCGCGGCGACCACGCGCCAGCCTTCGGGCGTGCGCAACCAGGTCTGGCTCTGGCGGCCGGTGTGGGCGCTGCCCGTGCGGCGGAACTCGACATTGGCCGTGGCGCAGTCCCGGCCATAGGTCGTGATGACCGTGCGCAGCAGCGTGCGCGCCAGCCCGTTCGCGGGGCGCGCCGCACGGAAGCCGGCGATGGCGTCGTAGCCGTAGAGGTTCTCGGTCGCGCCATAGCGCAGCGTGTGCGGGCTGCGCCAGAACAGCTCGTCGAGCACGGCAACATCGTTGGCGGTGAGCGCGCGCTCGTAGCGCGCGAACGCGTCCGTGACTTCGGCCAGGACGTCGGGGAGATTGATCTGCATCTGTTCCATCATTGCTCCATGCGGGCCGTGCCCGACGCTTCCAGAATGCGCGCGGCACGCAGGCACAGTGCCTCGTTCCAGGGCGCGGCGATGAGCTGCACGCCCATCGGCATGCCGCCCGTGCCTTCGGGCCACAGGGGCGCTGCGACCACCGGGCAGCCGGCAAAGGAGATGGGCTGCGTGAGCAGGCCCATGGCCGGGCGGCAGGGGTGGGCGCTGCCGTTGATCTCTATCCACTCGCTGCCTATGGCCGGCGCGCTGACCGGCGTGGCCGGGGCAATGAGCACATCCCAGTCCTGGAACAGCGCGTTGACCTTGTCGCGGTATGCACGCCGAAAGCGCTGCGCGCGCAGATACCAGTCCGCGGGCTGCAGCAGGCCCGACAGGAAGCGGTCCACCGACAGCGGCTCGAAGTCCTGCGGACGCTGGCGCAGGTTCTGCAGGTGCAGGCTGGCACCTTCGCTGGCGGTGACGATGAAGGCCGCGGCCCGCGCCAGCGCCGCATCGGGCCACAGCACCTCGTCATGCGCGCCCAGCGTGCGCGCGGCCATGTCCACGGCGGCGCGCGCCGGGGCGCTGGCGAACTCGCGGAAATAGCCGCCCAGCACGCCTATGCGCAAGCCGCCTGGGCCGTGCTGCAGGGCGGATGCCGCCGCCTGCACGCGCAGCGCGTGGCAGCCCGGGTCCAGCGGGTCGGGGCCTTGCATCGCGTCATAGGCCAGCGCCAGACCTTGCACGCTGTCGGCCAGCGGGCCCAGATGGTCCAGGCTGTGCACGAAGGGATAGGTGCCGCGGCGCGACAGCCGGCCAAACGTGGGTTTGAGTCCCCAGGTGCCGCACAGCGAGGCGGGCACGCGGATGGAGCCGTTGGTGTCCGAGCCCAGCGTCAGCGGCACCTGGCGCGCCGCCACGGCCGCGCCCGAGCCGCCCGATGAGCCGCCCGCAATGCGCGTGCTGTCGTGGGGGTTGCGCGTCGCGCCGTAGTGCGTGTTCTCGGTCGTGAAGCCGTAGGCGTATTCGTCCATGTTGAGCGCGCCGACCAGCACCGCGCCCGCAGCCTGCAGGCGCTGCACCAGCACGGCATCCGCATGTGCCGCCGGCAGCTCGCGGTTGATGCGGGAGCCGGCCAGCGTCGTCAGGCCTTCGATATCGAACAGGTTCTTCACGGCATAGGGCAGGCCGGCCAGCGGCGGCAGGGCCTCGCCGCGCGCACGGCGCGCATCCACGGCATCGGCCTCGGCGCGTGCGCGCTGGGCGGTGATGGCCGTGAATGCATTGATCGCGCCGTCGCTGGCCTCGATATGGGCCAGCGCGGCGTCGCAGACCTCGCGCGCGCTGCGTTCGCCCGTGGCAATGGCGTGCAATAGCGTTGCCGTGTTCATGCGCCCACCTGCGCATCGGGAAATGGCGCGGCGCGGTAGATCTCCGCCAGTTCGTCTTCGGGTGCGAGCGGCGCCTGCTCCAGCAGCCGCGCCATGGCGAGGGTGCGGCCGAAATGCTGGGCGACTGCCGCCGCGCGGGTCGCGTCGAGCTGCAAGCCCTGCGTCAGCGCCGCGGCCTGGACGTAGTGGAGGATGTGCTGTTGTTCCATGTCGGATGCTCCTTGGTGAGGTTCAGGCGCGCGCGATGACGGCCACCGGGCCACCGCCGGCCGGGCCCTGGTGTTCGGCGCCGCCCGAGACATAGACCATGCCGTGGCCGACGATGGAGGCGACGACGGCGCCGGTCACGGCGCGCGCGTGCCGCGTCGAGTTGATGTCCGAGTCGCCGAGCATGGTGTGGCGCATGCCGCGCACCAGGCCGTCGGGGCTGGCTTCGGCCTTGCAGAAGACATTGACGATGCGCTCCAGGCCTTGCGCATCGACCAGGCCAAGGGCTTGCAGCGTACGCCGCACGGCCGCCGCATCGATGGCGTCGGCCATCACGTCATGGGCGATCACCAGATCGCTGGTGGCCTGGGCGCTCATGCCCAGGGCGATGACCACGTTGTGCTCGACTTCGATGCCGGCGGATGCCGATGCCACGCCCGAACTCAGGCGCCAGTCGTGCAGCACCGCCGCGTCGTCCAGCGCCGGCAGATCCGCTTCGCCCGTGGCCAGCGCAATGCCCAGGGCCGAGGCGCCGCGCGAATAGCCCATGGATTCATAGGTGTCGGCCGTGACCGGCTCGCAGCCGCGCGCGCGCGCCGCGGCGATCTTGGCGGACGTCAGCAGCGGGCATTTGACCTGGACGAAATGCAGGTCGTCGGTCGACGCGATGCCCGCGTCGCGCATGGCCTGCTGCACGGCCGCGGCCGTTGCCTCGATCTGGGCGCGGCGGCCGATTTCCTCGGGCAGGAAGTCGCGCGTGAACGCAATGCCCAGCGTGAGCCGCTTGGCGCCGGCCACGGGCGCGCCCTGGGCCGGCCGCCGCGTGAACACCGTGTGGTGCGGCGACAGCACGCCTTCCGTGCCGCCCGACATGACGAAGGCCACGCGCTGCTCCACCGCACTGGCATCCATTTCCAGGTGCCGGCCCAGGCAGGCGGCAAGCATGCTGGTCGCGTATTCGCGCGTGTAGTCGTTGACGCAGCCATTGCCTTCGGTCTTGCCCATGACCGCGACGATGTCGTGCGCGGCGACCTGGCCGGAGGCGATCAGCGCCTCGAGGCCGGAGGTGTCGCCGGGGCTGCGGCTGGGAATGCGGATGACATCGACGTGGTGCATGTTCGGTGGCCTTTCTTGGACGGTGTGGCCGTACCGGCTCGCAAGCGGCATGCCATCGAGCGCTCTCGAGCGAGGCCTTTTCGCGCGCTCAGCGCTGCCGTTCTGGCATCGGTCTTGCAATGGGAAAGCCATGCAACACCTGCGCTTTCTCCATTACATCGATGCCGTCGCCCGCTGCGGCTCCATCCGCGCGGCGGCCGAGAAGCTGCATGTCGCTTCCTCGGCCGTCAACCGCCGTGTCCAGGATGTCGAAGCCGAACTCGGAACGCCGATCTTCGAGCGCCTGCCGCGGGGCGTGCGCCTGACGGCGGCCGGCGAGCTGTTCCTGGGCTATGCGCGCCGGCGCCAGGCCGATCTGGACCAGGTGCGCTCGCAGATCGAAGACCTGGGCGGCGTGCGCCGCGGCCAGGTCACGCTGGCCGCGAGCCAGGCGCTCGCACCCGCGTTCCTGCCCCAGGCCATTCACGAGTTCCAGACCTTGCGGCCCGGCATTGCCTTTGACGTCAAGGTGCTCGACCGGGAGCGCGCGGCCTGCGCCGTCACCGACTTCGAGGCCGACCTGGGGCTGATCTTCAACCCGCCCGATCTGCGCGGCCTGACGGTGCTCGCACAGGCGCGCCAGCGCACCTGCGCCATGGTCGCGCCCGATCATCCGCTTGCCGGGCGCGCGAGCGTGCGCCTGAAGGATTGCCTGGCCTACCCGATGGCGCTGCCAGACAGCAGCCTGTCAGGCCGCAGCGTGCTGGAAGACCTGTTCGAGCAATCCTCGGCCCAGCCGCATCCGCCGCTGGTATCCAACTCCTACGAAATGATGCGTGGCTATGCGCGCGAAGCCGGCGGCGTCAGCTTCCAGATCGAGATCGGGGCCGGGCCTTCGGCGGGCGCGGTAGCCATCCCCATCGATGAGCGCCGGCTGCCGACCGGGCGGCTGGTGCTGGTGGCGCTGCGCGACCGCGTGCTGCCGGTGGCGGCGGCGGCATTTGCCGAATTTGTTGGCGCCAGGCTCAAGGAGGCGAACCAGGACGGGGAGTGAAGGGCCAAGATGGTGCACGGCCTGCACCAGCGTGAACCAATGCCGTTGCGGCATTGGTGGAATTCAGGATGCCGGTGGAAACGTGGTCTGGGCGGAACGGAACAGCGCCTGCAGCAGCCAGTTGCCGGCATTGGCCTGGGGGCCGCGGTGGCGCCACAGCGCATCGACATGCACCGGCGGCACATGGAAGGGCAGCTCGCGCAGCGCCAGCGAGCCGGCCATGCCGGTCACGGGCACGAAGTGGCGCGGCAGTATGGTCAGCAGGTCGGACTGCACGACCACGCGCCCGGCGGTGAAGAACTGGTTCACCGTGAGCACCACCTGGCGCTTGCGGCCCAGCGAGGCCAGGGCTTCGTCGATGAAGCCAAATGAGCGCCCGGAAAAGCTCACCAGCATGTGGCGTGCGGCGCAGTAGTTGTCCAGGGTCAGCGGCGCATGGGCCAGCGGATGGCCTTCGCGCATCACGCAAATGTAAGCACTTGCATACAGGCGGCGGCTTTCAAAGCCTACGACATCGCCCGATTGCTCGCGCGCCGTGAGGTCGGCCAGCACCGCGGGAAAGTAGCCCACGGCAATGTCGGCCTCGCCATCTTCGAGCATCTGGCGCGGGTCGCGCGTGGTCAGCGGCAGCACGCGCAGCGTGATGCCCGGCGCCTCGCGTTCCATGATGGTGTGCAGCGCCGGCACCAGCGTCGAGGCCGTGGCATCGGCCATCGCCAGCACGAAGGTGGTGTTGGCCGTGGCCGGATCGAAGGGATCGGGCGCCAGCGACTGCTGCAGCTGGGCCAGCGCGCCGCGCACCGCAGGCCACAGCGCGAGCGCGCGTGGCGTGGGCTGCACGCCCTGACCGTGGCGTACCAGCAACTCATCGTCCAGCGCTTCGCGCAGGCGCCGCATGGCATTGCTCACCGCGGGCTGGGTGATGGCCAGCTTGTGCGCCGCCCGCGTCAGGCTGCGCTCGGCCATGACTTCGTCGAAGACCCGCAGCAGGTTCAGGTCGAGGTGGTGGAAGCTGTGCGGCGTCATGGCGGCAATACATCACTCATATGAATGATATTAATTCAAAAGATAAATTTGAGGTTGCATGGGGTAAACCCTATGATTGCTGCATTGCCCGGCAATTTCGCCACAAGCGTCTGTAACAAGGGTTTCCATCATGACCACCAGCACCGTACATTCCAGCTCCTCCTTTGAACACAGCGGCATCGTGCGCGTACAGCGCGCCGCCGTGTTTCTGCAAGCCACTGCCGCCGACCTGACCGGCTCGCAGCGCCTGCCCCTGGGTGCCGGTATCCGGGCTGGGCTGGGTATGCTGGCTGCAATGACCCGCCGCGCCGCGGTGACGGTGCGCGCCGGTCACCGCGACTGGGTGCAAAGCCGCAAGCAGGCCGCCGAAGACGAACGCACCTGGAATGCGGCGCTCAAGGATGCACGCGTGATGGCCGATCTGAGCCGCGCCATGCACGACCAGGGCCGTTGAGCCCGCGCAAGCCTTGCGCTTTCCCCCCCGCAGCGGCCTTCAGGGCCGCTTTTGCGTGGTGCGGGCCACGGTGTAAGGTAATCGCTCTTCTCACAAAAACCACACATATTAATAAACGCAAGTAATTAACATAATATTTTGCAAAAGGCTACTATGAAGTAAGTCCATGGGGGCGCTTTTTGATTAGAGGTGCCCGTTTCCCAGAGTTTTCCGGGAATGGTCGCCATCAAAATCATTCGCATCAAGGCCTTCTTGCGCAAAAATCATCTACTGCCGTTTGCATTACTCGTCCTCAGCCAAGGTATTTTCGCCCAGCAAACGCCGAGTGCCGGCAGTCAGATTCAGCAGATTCCCGCTGTTCCTGCTCCTCCCCCAGCAGAAACCACGATCCGCATTGCACCCCGCACTGCCGTCGTTCAGCCCGCCTCCGACGAGGCCAGAATCACCGTCCAGCAGTTGCATGTGACGGGTGCACGGATTTATCCACCGCAAGAGTTGCTGGCGCTCACCGGCTTCCAGCCGGGCAGTTCACTGTCGCTGAGCGATTTACACGCCATGGCCATGGCCATTACGGAGCGTTATCGCCAGGCGGGATATTTTGTGGCCCGGGCCTATTTACCCGAGCAGGAGATCCGCGATGCGTCGGTCACGATTGCCGTGATCGAAGGCGAATATGGCGAGGTTGTGCTGCGTAACCAGAGCCTCTTGGCGCACGACGTGCTGCAAAGCCAGCTCGCCGGCTTGCACCCTGGCGACACCGTGGCGCTGGAGCCGCTGGAAAGCCGCTTGCTGCTGCTGTCGGATCTGCCCGGGGTGAAAATCGCCTCGACTCTCGTTCCGGGCGCCGTGCCGGGCAGCTCGGACCTGATCGTGGACGTGGTGCCAGGGCAGCGCATCACCGGCAGCATCGATGCCGACAACGCCGGCAATCGCTACACCGGCGAGTACCGTCTCGGCGCCACGGTCAACCTCAACAATCCCGCCGGGCGTGGCGATGTCGCGTCCTTGCGCGTGCTGACCGCGGGCCGGGGTCTGAACTATGCCCGTGCCTCCTACCAGATGCCATTCGGCAAGGCCACGGTCGGGGCGGCATACAGCTGGCTGGCCTACGAGCTGGGCAGGGAATTCCGTGCCACCGGCGCCAGCGGCAGCGCGCAGGTCGCCAGCCTCTATGGCAGCTACCCGCTGATACGTTCGCGCAACACCAATCTGTACGCGGGCCTGGCCTTTGATCACAAGGTTTTCAAGGACAAGAACCCAAGCGACCCGAGCTGGCCCGTGGCCGACAAGAAAGGCCAGACGCTCACCGCCAGCCTGCGCGGCGAGCACCGCGACGGCCTGGGGCACGGCGCCGTGACCGGTTATTCGCTGGCCTGGTCGACCGGCAGCATCGACCGACAGTCGCAGGCCTCGTCCGGCCGCAAGCACTTCGACAAGCTGAGCTACGGAGCTTCGCGGCTGCAAGGCGTGACGCCCAGGATTTCGCTGTATGCCGGCATCCACGGCCAGGTGGCTTTCAACAATCTGGATGTCTCCGAAAAGATGGAGCTGGGCGGCATGTATGGCGTGCGCGCCTATCCGCCAGGGGAGGCCTATGCGGACCAGGGCCATGTGCTCACGCTTGAAGCCCGGCTGCTGCTGCCCACCGCCACTCTGCTGCCGGGACAGCTGCAACTGATCGGCTTCGTCGACACCGGCAGCGTCACGCTGCGCAAGCATCGGGGCGCCACGGCCGACAACCGCCGCACGCTCAGCGGCGCGGGCGTGGGGTTGAACTGGTCGCACTCGCCCGAGTTCCTGGTGCGTGCCTCATATGCCCGCCAGCTCGGCAGCGAAGCCGCCACCTCGGCACCCGACAAGTCGGGCCGCTTCTGGATCCAGGCCGTCAAGTATTTCTGACCCGCGTTGCCCGCCGCCCCTGCCGGGGCGGATGCCGGACCACAGCCGATTTTTGAAAAATACGCGAAAGATTTACATGAACCTCATCCACAGCTCCATCTGGAACGACCGCACCGGCACCTACGTGGCGGTGGGCGAAAACACCCGCAGTGGCGGCAAGAAGGTCTCGTCCCGCCAGGCAGGAGGCGCTGGCCGCCGTCTGCGGCACCAGGCCCTGGCCGCTGGCGTGATGCTGGCCTGCACGGCAGGCGTTTTTGCGCAGCCCGTGGGCGGCACGGTGACATCCGGCGCTGCCGTGCTCGGCGGCACACCCGGACACCTGACCGTGACCCAGACCAGCCCCAAGGTGATCATCAACTGGCAGGGTTTTGGCATCAAGGCCGGGGAGTCGGTGCAATTCGTGCAACCCGACAGCCGGTCCGTGGCATTGAACCGTGTGGTCGGCGCCGACCCTTCGCAGATCCTGGGCAGTCTGTCGTCGAACGGCCAGGTGTTCCTGGTCAATCCCAATGGCATCCTGTTCGGCAAGGGCGCGGCAGTGAATGTGGGCGGCCTGCTCGCGTCCACGCTGGCGCTTTCGGACGCCAATTTCATGGCCGGCAGCTACCGGTTCTCCGGCGCGGGCGCGGGCTCGGTCGTGAACCAGGGCAGCATCAACGCCGCGGCCGGCGGCTATGTCGCACTGCTGGGTGCGCAGGTCAGCAACCAGGGCGTGATCGTCGCCCAGCTCGGCAGCGTGGCGCTGGCGGCGGGCAACGCGGTCACGCTGGACCTGGCGGGCGACCGACTGCTGAGCGTCCAGGTCGATCAGGGTGCGGTCAACGCGCTGGTGGACAACGGCGGGCTGATCCGCGCCGACGCTGGCCAGGTGGTGATGACCACGCAGTCGGCCGGCAGCCTGCTGGCCAATGCCGTCAACAACACGGGCGTGGTGCAGGCGCGCACCATCGATAACGTCGGCGGAACCATCGTGCTGCGCGGCGGCATGCAAAACGGCATGCTGTCGGTGGCCGGCACCTTGGACGCGTCGGCTCCCGCGGGCGGCAACGGCGGCAGCATTCAAACCGCCGCGGCCCGGCTGAAAATGGCCGACGGCGTGGTGGTCACCACGGCCGCCGCATCGGGCAAGGCCGGCCTGTGGACCCTGCAGTCGCAGGATTTCACGGTCGGCAGCCAGGAAACGGACAGCATCTCGGGAACCACGCTATCGAAGCAGTTGGTGACCAACAGCGTGACCATCAGCACGCAGCCGGGCAACGGCGACATCCATGTCAACGAGGCTGTCGCCTGGACGGCGAGCTCGACCCCGACGACGCTGACGCTGCTGGCCGCCGGAGATCTGCACATCAATGCGCCGATCACCGCCACCAATGGCAATCTGGCGGCATGCTGCGGCCGGGATGTGAATGTCAACCTGGGCGCCGACATCACGACCACCAATGGCAGCGTGTGGCTGGGCGCAGGACGTGACCTGAATTTGCTGGGCGCACTGTCGACCACCGATGGCAACGTCACCATGTGCGCGGCCAATGACGTCAACATCGGCGCAAAGATCACGCTGACCCACACCACCACCATCGTGCCGGCCCAGAGCCTGGGTCTGCCGCTGGGCCTGGTGCTCAGCGCCGGTTATGGCGCTGGTGCCCCGGGCCTCGGCGGCAGCGTGGTGTTCGCACCGCTGGCGCCGGCGGCGACGGTCACCAACGCGCCCACCACCATCCACTACAACCCGGTCGCCTACACGTCGCCGACGGACTATGCGCAGCACATCATTGGCGCCGCCCCCGTGCAGCACATGCTGGTGTTCGCCCAGGGGCAGGACAAGATCGCGGACGGCACCACCACGGCAACGGTCGACGCCTTGCAGGGCCAGCCGGTCGGCGATGTGGGTCTGGTCGCGGGTCCGGGCAGCACGGCCCACTTCGACACGCCGGAAGCCGGCAGCAACAAGACGATCACCATGACGGGCTACAGCCTGGCCGGGGCCGATGCGGATAAGTACGTGCTGGCCATGGCTTGCTGCGGCCCGATGACGACCACCGCGACCGCCGACATCACCGCGGTGGTCACGCCACCCGTGGTGATTCCGCCCGTGATCACCCCGCCGGTAGTCACGCCTCCGGTAGTCACGCCTCCGGTGGTCACGCCTCCGGTGGTCACGCCTCCGGTAGTGACGCCGCCCGTGGTCACGCCTCCGGTGGTGACGCCGCCCGTGGTCATGCCACCGATAGTGACTGCACCCGTCGTCGTGCCCCCGGTGCTGGTCGCACCGCCTGCAACCATGCTCCCTGTGGTGGGGGGCTCCGACAATGCCTTGCCACCTGTGTGGGCGCCAGCCGATGCGCCCGCCGCCATGCCTGCCGGATATGCCTTCACCATGCCGACTCCGGTACCGGTGGCCGGCAATGTACTGGTCGTGGCAGCAGCGCCCGCCCCGCCGCTCGCTGTGCCGTTGGCGGCCACGGCCATCACCCCGCCCCTGCCATACCGAGCCCCTGTGCGCCAGCCCAAGCCGGAACGCAATTGACCGCCGCGTGGCGTACCGCCTTGCTGGCGCTGCTGGCCTGTGGCGGCATTTGTGCGCCGTTGCACGCAGCGCCGCCGGCCGCTGCGCGCCCGTCGCCCGTCGCCCGCCACGCCGACTTCCAGCAGGCCACCGCGTCGGGGCAAGCCCGGCATGTCGCCGATTGGGTGGTCGACTCCGGCGACAACGCGCAGCAGCCCTTCATCATCGTGGACAAGCAGCAGGCCCGGGTGTTCGTGTTCGACGCCGCAGGGCGGCTGCGCGGCGCCTCGTCCGCGTTGCTTGGGATGGCGATAGGCGATGACTCGGCACCCGGCATAGGCAGCAAGAAAATGTCCGCCATACGCCCGCATGAACGCACCACGCCGGCCGGCCGCTTCGTGGCCAACCTGGACAAGAATCTCAAGGGCGAGGAAATCCTCTGGGTGGACTACGACACGGCGATTTCCCTGCACCGCGTGGTGGCCGGCACGGCCCGCGAGCAACGCGCGCAGAGGCTGGTCAGCGCCACGCCTGCGGACCGGCGAATTTCCTATGGCTGCATCAACGTACCCATCGCCTTCTATGAGAACGTGGTGAGCCCGGTGTTCACCGGCACGTTCGGCATCGTCTACGTGCTGCCCGAAACCCGCAGCGCGCGTGAAGTGTTCGGCTCGTACGATGTGGCCACCCGGGAAGGGGCCGTGCCTTAACCGTGCGGGCGTTGTCGCAGCGCACGCAAAAAAGCCCTGCATTGCAGGGCTTTGCTCATCGAGCGGGCAGGCCCGCTCCAAGGTGCGGGACGCTTCAGTCCGCCAGGCGCTTTTCCAGGTTGGCGCGCGTCGCCAGCAGTTCCTGCGGCAGCTTGTCGGCAAGCTGGGTGAACAGCGCGTCGTGCAGTTGCAGCTCGGCCTGCCAGGCGTCCTTGTCGATGCGGGTCACGGTCTCGAACTGGCTGGCGCTGAAATCCAGGCCATTCCAGTTGATTTCGGCATAGGCCGGGGTCACGCCCAGCATGTTGTCCACGCCTTGCACCTGGCCTTCGATGCGGTCGATCATCCACTTGAGCACGCGCATGTTTTCGCCGTAGCCCGGCCAGACGAACTTGCCGGCTTCGTCCTTGCGGAACCAGTTGGTGGTGTACAGGTGGGGCAGCTTGGCGCCCGTGGCTTCGAGCTTGGCGCCGATGTCGAGCCAGTGCTGGAAGTACTGGCTCATGTTGTAGCCCATGAAGGGCAGCATGGCGAACGGGTCGCGGCGCACCACGCCCTGGGCACCGAAGGCCGCCGCGGTGGTTTCCGAACCCATGGTCGCGGCCATGTAGACGCCTTCGGTCCAGGTGCGCGCTTCGGTGACGAGAGGCACGGTGGTCGAGCGGCGGCCGCCGAACAGGAAGGCGTCGATCTTCACGCCGGCCGGGTCGTCCCAGGCGGGGTCGAGCGCGGGGTTGTTGGTCGCGGCGACGGTGAAGCGGGCGTTGGGGTGGGCGGCCTTGGCACCGGTTTCACGCGCGATCTGCGGCGTCCAGTCCTTGCCTTGCCAGTCGATCAGGTGCTCGGGCAGCTTGCCGCTGTCCTTTTCCATGCCCTCCCACCAGATGTCGCCGTCATCGGTCAGCGCGACGTTCGTGAAGATCACGTTCTTGTCGAGGCTGGCCATGCAGTTCGGGTTGGTGTGGTAGTTCGTGCCCGGGGCCACGCCGAAGTAGCCGGCTTCGGGGTTGATCGCGCGCAGCGTGCCGTCGGCCTGGGGCTTGATCCAGGCGATGTCGTCGCCAATGGTGGTGACCTTCCAGCCGTCGAATGCGGCGGGCGGCACCAGCATGGAGAAGTTGGTCTTGCCGCAGGCCGAGGGGAAGGCGGCCGCGACGTGGTACTTGGTGCCGTCGGGCTTGGCCACACCCAGGATCAGCATGTGCTCGGCCAGCCAGCCCTGGTCGCGGCCCATGGTCGAGGCAATGCGCAGCGCAAAGCACTTCTTGCCCAGCAGCGCATTGCCGCCGTAGCCCGAACCGTAGGACCAGATTTCGCGCGTCTCGGGGTAGTGGACGATGTACTTGGTCTTGTTGCAAGGCCAGCTCGTGCTGTCCTTTTCGCCTTCGGCCAGGGGCGCGCCGACGGTGTGCATGCAGGGCACGAAGTCGCCTTCGGTGCCGATGACGTCGTACACGTCCTTGCCCATGCGCGTCATGATCTTCATGTTCACGGCGACATAGGCGCTGTCGGAGAGTTCCACGCCGACATGGGCGATGGGCGAACCCAGCGGGCCCATGGAGAAGGGCACGATGTACATCGTGCGGCCGGCCATGCAGCCGTCGAACAGCGGCTGCAGCGTGGCGCGCATTTCATCGGGCGCCATCCAGTTGTTGGTCGGGCCGGCGTCGGCCTGGTTCTGGCTGCAGATGTAGGTGCGGTCCTCGACACGCGCCACGTCCGACGGGTCGGACCAGGCCAGGAAGCTGCCGGGGCGCTTGGCGGGATTCAGCGGCTTGAAGGTGCCGGCGGCCACGAGCTGGGCACACAGGGCGTCGTACTCCTGCTGCGAGCCGTCGCACCAGTGGATGTTGGCCGGCTTGCACAGCGCGACCATATCGGCGACCCAGGCGATCAGCCGGGCGTTCTTCACATAGGAGGGGACCTGAAGGTTCAGGCCTTGCAGTGCAGGAGCGTTCATCACGAGGAGCTTTCTAATTGAAAAAACGTTTTTTCAAAGGCAGCAGCACCGCGGCAGCCTTTGAGAAAACAGGTTTTTCCAGTGTCGGAAGGCAACGCCGGCCGGGGGGCGGACCCGGCAGAAAAATCAGGAGGAAGCCGCAATTTTAGGGAGGTAGCGCATTTTTGTGTCATCCATAAGGCAAAAAACTATGCAATATAAGTATCAAGATATGCAGTGTCGTTTTGTATATTGCGTAAAAAATGGGCGAAAAAAAGCCCCGTGATCGGGGCTTCGGGAACGCGAAAACGGTCGGTTCAGGCCAGATAGACGGCAATGAAGGCCAGCAGGAACATCAGCACTCCGCCGACCAGCGGCAGCACGACCGGGATATACGGGACGATGGCTTCGGTGGAGTCGATGGTCGGCTCGTCGGCGGCATTCGGTGGGGCAGGATGGGTCATGCGTTGAGGCTCTCGTGGTTGGTCGGCAATGCCTTTATTTTAAGCAGCAACCGCAGCCAACGGCCATGGGGTAAGCCATGAGGGGCGTGCTGCCTGTGTGCTTTTACACGCGCTGCGCTTCCATGCCCTGGGCACGCAGGCGCTCGAGCACCTGTTCCACATGCGGCTGGTTGCGCGTCTGCAGCACGCATTCGATCTCGACGTTCTGCGCGGCCAGCATGGTGAACGCGCGCTGGTGGTGCACTTCCTCGATGTTGGCGCCGGCATCGGCGACGGTGGCGGTGATGCGCGCCAGCACGCCGGGCACATCGCGCGCGCTGACGCGGATGCGCGCCAGCCGGCCCGAGCGCACCATGCCGCGCTCTATGATCGCCGCCAGCAGCAGCGGGTCTATATTGCCGCCCGACAGCACCAGGCCGACCTTCTTGCCCGCAAAGCGCGCGCCATGGCGCAGCATCGCGGCCAGGCCCGCGGCGCCCGCGCCCTCGACCAGGGTCTTCTCGATTTCCAGCAGCATCAGCACCGCCTGCTCGATGTCGCCTTCATCGACCAGCAGCAGGTCGTCGACGAGTTCGCGCACGACATGCCGTGTCAGCTCGCCGGGCGAGGCCACGGCAATGCCTTCGGCAATGGTCGACTGGCCCATGGGCAGTTCGCTGCCATGGATGGCATTGACCATCGACGGAAAACGCTGCGTCTGCACGCCAATGATTTCAATGCCCGGCTTGATGGCTTTCGCGGCCGTCGCCACGCCGGCAATCAGCCCACCGCCGCCAATCGCAATCACCAGCATCTCGAGATCGGGCTGGGCCTTGAGCATTTCCAGCGCCAGCGTGCCCTGGCCCGCGGCCACGGCTTCATCGTCGTAGGGATGGACAAACACCAGGCTCTGGGACTGCGCGAGTTCGCGCGCATGCGTGCGGGCCTCGTCCAGCGTGTCGCCATGCAGCACGACTTCGGCGCCAAAGCCGCGCGTGCGCTCGACCTTGACGTCGGGCGTGAAGCGCGGCATCACGATGACCGCGCGCACGCCCAGCCGCTGCGCGTGGTAGGCCACGCCCTGGGCATGGTTGCCGGCGCTCATGGCAATGACGCCGCGCGCACGCTCCTCGGGCGTGAGCTGGGCCAGCTTGTTGCAGGCGCCGCGCTCCTTGAACGAAGCGGTGAACTGCAGGTTCTCGAACTTGAGAAACACCTGCGCGCCGACGATTTGCGACAGGGTGCGTGATTCCACGCAAGGGGTTTCGAGGATATGGCCGCGCAGGCGCTCGGCCGCGCGCTCGATGTCATGAAGGCTGATCATGGGGCATTGTGTCCAGAGTTGAAAACCTGGATGCACCATGCTGGTTCTGGGACGGACTCAGACCGGCAATGCGCGCTGCAGAAGAAGGTTCACATCCATCTGCCGCGTATCGATCGCGCCCAGCACCCGGCCCGCGCCGCCCTGGCCCAGGCGCGAAGTGATGAAGGCCTGGGACACGGGCGGCGGTGCATCGCGGTGCAGCAGGCAGGCCTGCACGGTGAGCACCAGCCGCTGCACCAGCATGCGGGCCATGGCCTGCTGCTCGGCCGGGGACTGGGCCAGCATGGCACGCAGCGCGTGCAGCTGGGCCAGGATGCGCGCATCGCTGCTGGCGATGTTCTCCAGCGCCTCGAACAGCTGCTTGACGACCGGGCGCTGCTGCTCCAGCGCGCGCAGCACCTGCAGGCACAGCGCATTGCCCATGCCTTCGCCGCGGCCCTGGGCGGGCGCGGCAAGAAACAGCCGGGCCAGGCTCTTGCCGGCCGGGCCACGGTCGAGCGCGCTTTGCGAGCCGGCCCATTCCATGGTCTCGGCGGTGATTTCCATGGCGCGGCGGCCGATCCAGAACTGGGCCGCGGGCGCCATCACCTGCTGGAAGGCGCGATCGATCACCGGCAGATGGTCTTCGCGGGCGTCGTCGCAGCGCTCGAAGGCCTGGGCCAGCCGCATGGACAGCACCAGCGCGGCTTCGCTTTCAATCGCCATGTCGACCAGCACGCTGCCCAGCAGCGGCTGGGTGGCCAGATCGGTCAGGCTGCGCGCCTGGCTCAACGACTGCACCAGCGCCTGGCGCAGCAGCGCGCAGCTGGCCAGCGTATGGCCCAGCCGCATCACGCTGCCCGCGGCGCGCAGGCAGGCCTGGCCCTGGCCTTCCTCGCCCAGCAGATAGGCGCTGGCGCCATCGAGCTGCAGCTCGGCCGTGGCCTGCGCGCCCAGCGCACTGCGCAGCGGCTGGACCACCAGGCTGTTGCGCTGCCCGTCCTCGCGCCAGCGCGGCACGAAAAAGCAGCTCGCGCCCTGCGCCGTCTGGGCGCTGAGCAGGTGGGCATCGCTGTCGGGCGCACCCAGGCCCGGGCTGCTGCCGGTGAGCAGGTATTGCCGGCCCCATAGCCCCATGCCCACGGGAGCGGCCTGGAGCACCGACGAGGTGGCCTGCAGCGGCTGGGCGGCCTGCACCGCATTGGCGTCCAGGCCCATCCAGAGCGCCGTCTTCTCGGCGATGGGCAGGTCGCGCGCGTCATCTTCGGGGTTGCGCAGCAGCGGGCCGAGACGGCTCCAGAACGCGGGTTCCTTGCGCAGCACGGCCAGCGCGGCGGAGGTCAGCAGCAGGGGATCGAGGCTGTCGGGAGCAAACTGCCCGTGCACATACATGCCCGCGGCCCACACGCTCCAGCGTCCCGGGGTGTTCTGCGTCAACGCCTGGGCGACGAGCCCCTGGCGTCGGCCGAGCGCCCGCTGTGCCAGCCAGCCGGAGTTGCTGTCGGACTCGGGTTGTTCGACCTGTGTCAGCTGCTGCGCATAGGCCTGCAGCTGCGCGCGCGCAGGCTCGACCTTGGCGCGTTGCAAGGCCTCGTCCAAGGGAGCGTCGTGGACGGTCGACGGCGGTGCCGGGTGCAGGGCGGTGGACATGCTTGTCTCCTGGCGCGTTGTTGTACGGGCAGGCCGGATTCGGCAGGCCGCTTGCCAGCAGTATCGGCAAATCACCGCAGCTTTTCTGTCGGAGAGGATCGCTGTTGCGCTTGCCCGCGCGGCTTGCTCAGCCCGGAAAAGCGCGGTTCAATATGGCTGGGACATCGTGGTGCAAGGGATCGAGCGTGCCCACCACCCAGCCCGTGGCCTGCGCGCCCAGGCGCGTGGCGATGAAGGCGTCGGCCAGCGCCTGGGGCGCGGTCTGGCGCAGCAGCCCGGCCTGGGCCAGCAGCACCAGGCGCTGCACCAGCAGCCGGCCCTGGCCTTCGAGCTGGGCTGGCGGCAGCTGCAGCTGCTGCGCCAGCGTGTGCGCCGCGGCGCGCAGCAAGGGGTCGCCCGCGGCCAGTTCCAGCAGATCCTGCAGCAGCGCGCGCGCCGCCTCGGGTTCGCGCGCGATGGCGCGCAGCACATCGAGGCACATCACATTGCCCGAGCCTTCCCAGATCGAATTCACCGGCGCCTCGCGGAACAGCCGTGCCGGCAGGCCGTCGTGGATATAGCCATTGCCGCCAAACACCTCCATGGCTTCGCCCGTGAGTTCCACGGAGCGCTTGCAGACCCAGAACTTGGCGGCCGGCGTCATGATGCGCTTCCAGGCGCGCTGCGCGGGTGTGTTGTCGCTCTCATAGGCCTGGGCCAGGCGCATGGACAGCGCCAAGGCGGCTTCGCTTTCCAGCGCCAGGTCGGCGAGCACGGCGCGCATCAGCGGATGGCCGGCCAGCGGCTGGCCAAACGCCAGGCGCCGGCGCGCATAGGCCAGGGCCTGGACGCTGGCCGAGCGCAGCACGGCGGCGCTGCCCAGCACGCAGTTCAGGCGCGTGTAACCGGCCATCTCCAGGATGGTGGCAATGCCACGGCCTTCCTCGCCCAGCAGCAGGCCCCAGGCGTCCTCGAACTCGACTTCGCTGCTGGCATTGCTGCGATTGCCCAGCTTGTGCTTGAGGCGCTGCAGGCGCACGGCATTGCGGCTGCCGTCGGGCCGCCAGCGCGGCACGAAGAAGCAGGCCGCAGGGCCGTTTTCACCGAGGCGCGCGACGACCAGGTGCGCATCGCACATCGGCGCCGAGACAAACCATTTGTGGCCGCGCAGCAGATACTCGTCGCCGCTGCCGCCCGCGCCCAGCGGCGTGGCCACGGTGGTGTTGCTGCGCACGTCGGAGCCGCCCTGTTTCTCGGTCATGCCCATGCCTATCCATAGCGACTGCTTCTGCGCCAGCGGCAGGTCGCGCGGGTCATAGGCATCGCTGTAGAGCCCGGCCTGCAGCTGGGCCCACAGCGCCGGCTCCTTCTGCAGCACCGGAATGCTGGCCATGGTCATGGTGCCCGGGCACAGGCTGCCCTGTTCGACCTGTCCATGCAGGTAGAAGCCCGCGGCCCAGGCGGTCCAGCGGCCGGGGCGCGGGTCGCGCAGCGGCAGGCTGGCCAGGCCCTGGCTGCGGTACAGCGCCTGCAGCGCGTGCCAGCTGGGGTGGTATTCGACCTGGTCGATGCGCCGCCCGCGCGCATCGAAACGCTGCAGTTCGGGCACATGCTGGTTGGCCTGCTCGGCGAGCTGCCAGGTGCTGGCGCTGCCCAGCCGCTGCGCGTACTGCGCGAGCTGCGGCCGGCACCAGTCGGCGCCGGCGCGGGTGATGGCTTCGCTCAGCGCGGCGTCGGTGGCCAGCAGGTCGAAGTCGGTCAGCTCGTCCACCTGATTGCTGACTTCGTGGGTGACAAAATCGTGCATCGCGGGTCCCTCCTGCATCGCAGTCTAGGAGGGCTGGAGCGCAGCCGGTGTGCGGATTTACGCTGAAAGCACCTACTGCGCCATCTGGCAAACGCGCAGCACTTCGGCGCCATAGGCGTCGAACTTCTTCGCGCCCATGCCGGGAATGCCGTTGAGGTCGTCCAGGCTGGCCGGGTCGCGCTCGGCAATCGCCGCCAGCGTGGCGTCGTGGAAGATCACATAGGCCGGCAGGTTGTGCTCGCGCGCGACTTCGGCGCGCCAGGCCTTGAGGTTGATGAACCGCACCTGCGCATCGGGGCCGAGGTTGAGCGCCGCGACATTGGCCTGCGGCGCCCGGCGCGTGCGCTTGGGCGCGCTGGCCGTGGCCTCGCGCAGCATCACCTGGGCATCGCCGCGCAGCACGGCGCGCGAGCCCGGTGTCAGCGCCAGCGTGTCGAAGCTGTGGCCGCTGTCGCTGGTGACCTTGTGCAGGCCCAGCGCGCCCGTGGCCAGCAGCTGGCGCAGCACGCCGCGCAGCTGGGCTTCGGAATACTGCGCGCCCAGGCCGAAGGTCGACAGGCTCTGGTGGCCGAACTGGCGCACCTTTTCCGTGTCCTTGCCGCGCAGCACATCCATGATGTGGCCGGTGCCGAACGTCAGCTGGCTGGCTTCGTGCACGCGGTAGATGGTCGACAGCAGCTTGCGCGCGGCGTCGGTGCCGTCCCAGACCGCGGGCGGGTTCAGGCAGTTGTCGCAGTTGCCGCAGGGCGTGGAGTCCTCGCCGAAATAGCCCAGCAGGCGCTGGCGCCGGCAGTCGGTGGCTTCGGCCAGCGCCAGCAGCGCATCGAGCTTGCCGCGCATCACCTGCTTGAAAGTCTCCTCGGCCGGGCTTTCGTCGATCATGCGGCGCTGGTTGACGACGTCGTTGAGGCCATAGGCCATCCAGGCGTGGGCCGGCAGGCCGTCGCGGCCCGCGCGGCCGGTTTCCTGGTAGTAGCCTTCGATGTTCTTGGGCATGTCGACATGGGCGACGAAGCGCACGTCGGGCTTGTCTATGCCCATGCCGAAAGCAATGGTCGCGCACATCACGATGCCCTCCTCGCGCAGGAAGCGGTCCTGGTGGCGCTGGCGGGTTTCGACCGGCAGGCCGGCGTGGTAGGGCAGGGCCGAGAGCCCGGCGTTCTGCAGCGTCTGGGCCAGCTCTTCCACGCGCTTGCGCGACTGGCAATAGACCACGCCGGCGTCGCCCTGGTGCTCGGTCTGGATGAAGCGCTGCAGCTGGGCCGTCGCGTCCTTCTTCTCGACGATGGTGTAGCGGATGTTGGGCCGGTCGAAGCTGCTGACGAACTGCTGCGCCTGTTCGAGCTGCAGGCGCTCGACGATGTCGGCGCGCGTGAGCGCATCGGCCGTGGCCGTGAGCGCGATGCGCGGCACGCCCGCATAGCGCTGGTGCAGCACCGTGAGCGCGCGGTATTCGGGGCGGAAGTCATGGCCCCACTGGCTCACGCAATGCGCTTCGTCGATGGCAAACAGCGACAGCTGGCCGGCTTCATAGAGGCTGTCGAGCAGGCCTAGGAAGCGCGGGGTGTTGAGGCGCTCGGGCGCGGCGTAGAGCAGCGTGATGTCGCCGGTCTGCAGCCGCAGCTCGACTTCCTGCGTCTGCTCGTACGACAGCGTGGAATTCAGAAAGGCGGCATCGACGCCGGCTTCGTGCAGCGCGCCCACCTGGTCGTGCATCAGCGCGATCAGCGGCGAGACCACGATGGCCACGCCCCGGCCCTGCTGCTGGCGCACGATGGCCGGCACCTGATAGCACAGGCTCTTGCCGCCGCCCGTGGGCATCAGCACCAGCGCGTCGCCGCCGGCAATCACATGGCTGACGATCGCCGCCTGCGGGCCACGGAACTGGTCGTAGCCAAAAACTTCTTGCAATACGGACTGCGCGGTGGACAAGCGGATACTCTCGAGAAAACAGCGGAAAGCGGCCCGTGGAGGTGGAGGCCGGACAGGTGTCTATTGTGCCCCCCGCGGCTTGAAGCCGGCGCCAAGGGCTTTCTACAATGGCTGCCATGTCCCGCCCTCCTGCCTTTTCCGACTCCATGGCATTGGCCGACAACGGCCGGCTGTTTGGTCCCGCCGACGATGCTCCGATCGCCCTGGACGATGGCGCGTGGCTGCTGCCGGGCTGGGCCGCGGCCGGGGCCGGCGAATGGGTGGCATGCGTGCAGCAGGTGGTGGCGCAGGCACCGTGGCGCGTGATGCGCACGCCTGGCGGCAAGTCGATGTCCGTGGGCATCACCAATTGCGGCGCCTGGGGCTGGGTCTCGGATGCCAGCGGCTATGCGTACAGCGCGACCGACCCGCTCAGCGGCCAGCCCTGGCCGGCCATGCCGGAATTCCTGAGTAGCCAGGCCCGCGCCGCGGCCGCGGCCGCCGGCTACCCGGGCTTTGCGCCCGACGCCTGCCTGATCAACCGCTATGCGCCGGGCGCCAAGATGTCGCTGCACCGCGACCAGGATGAAAGCGACCGGCGCGCGCCCATCGTCTCGATCTCGCTGGGCCTGCCGGCCACCTTCCTGTGGGGCGGCCTGGCGCGCGCCGACCGCGTGCGCCGCATGCAGCTCGCACATGGCGATGTGCTGGTCTGGGGCGGGGCCACGCGGCTGGTGTACCACGGCATCAGCCCGCTCAAGGACGGGCTGCACCCGTTGCTGGGCTCGGAGCGCTGGAATCTGACCTTCAGGATGGCGCATGCTCTTTATTCCCGAGATGGCTGACCCGCCACGGGGCCACGCCCAACTTCCTACAATCAGGGGATGAGCCTGCCCCAATACACCCGCGCCAAAGAACTGCCCGCCACCCTTGCCCGCCGCATTGCCATTCTCGATGGCGCGATGGGCACCATGATCCAGCGCTTCAAGCTGGGTGAGGCGCAGTACCGCGGCGCAGGCTATGCCGGTGCCGATGCCGTCGGCGACCGCTTCCAGGACCTGCCGCGCGACGTCAAGGGCAACAACGAGCTGCTGAGCCTGACGCGTCCCGACGTGATCCGCGACATCCACGAGCGCTATCTGGCCGCGGGCGCCGACCTGATCGAGACCAATACCTTTGGCGCGACCACCGTGGCCCAGGACGATTACCTGCTGGGCCACCTGGCGCGTGAGATGAACCTGCGCTCGGCCGAGCTGGCGCGCGCCGCCTGCGACAAGTACAGCACGCCCGACCATCCGCGCTATGTCGCCGGCGCCCTGGGCCCCACGCCCAAGACCGCGAGCATCAGCCCCGACGTCAACGACCCGGGCGCGCGCAACGTCGACTTCGAGACGCTGCGCCAGGCCTACCTCGAGCAGACGCTGGCGCTGATCGAGGGCGGAGCCGACGTGATCCTGGTGGAAACGATTTTCGACACCCTCAACGCCAAGGCCGCGCTGTTTGCCGTCGACGAAGCTTTCGAGCAGACCGGCGAGTGCCTGCCCATCCTGATCAGCGGGACTGTCACCGATGCCTCGGGCCGCATCCTGAGCGGCCAGACCGTGACGGCCTTCTGGCACAGCGTGCGCCATGCGAATCCGCTGGCCATAGGCCTGAACTGCGCGCTTGGCGCGGCGCTGATGCGCCCCTATGTGCAGGAGCTGCACAAGGCTGCGCCCGATACCTTCATCAGCTGCTATCCCAACGCCGGCCTGCCCAACCCCATGAGCGACACCGGCTTCGATGAGACGCCCGAAGTCACCAGCCGTCTGGTGCATGAGTTCGCGGCCGAAGGCCTGGTGAACATCGTGGGCGGCTGCTGCGGCACCACGCCCGAGCATATCGGCGCGATTGCCCAGGCCGTGCGCACCACACCGACGCGTTCGCTGTTCTATCCCGCTGAAGCCTGAGGCCGCAGGGCGCGATGAACCAGCCGCTGCTGCCCGCCGCCGCGCCCACGACAAGCGCGCTGACTGCCGTGACCGCCGTCGCGCCAGTGGCCAGCGCGGCGCCGGTCGCCAGCGGCGTTCCCGCGGTGGTCGTGCCGCCGGCCGAGCTTGCACCCGTGCAGGCCACGGCGCCCGCGGCGCCCACGCAGCCGGCCACGCCGGTGGCGCCCGCCACCCCGGCGCCCCATATCTCGGCCCAGGCGCAGCAGGCGCTGCGCCTGCAGGTGTTCCAGACGCTGATTGCCCAGCTCGTGACCCAGGTCCAGTCCAGCAATCCTGCGCTCGCGCCGCAGTGGCCCACCAGCGGTGTGCCCACGGCGCTGCGTGAAATGCTGGCCACCTTGATTGCCCAGGCCACGGCCAGCCTGGGCCAGCCCCAGCAGCTGGTCGCGGTCCAGCCCTGGCCGCAGACCTGGCTCAATGCGGTATTGCCGGCGGCGGCGCCGGCCACGCTGCCAGCCCAGGCCAGTGCCACCGCGCCAGCGCCAGCAGCAGGCCCGCAGGCGGCCTTCGCGGCCGGCACGGCGGCCATGGCCAGCGCCGCGCCCGGCGCCGCGACCGCTGCCAGCGCGGCGCCGCCCCGCCTGCCGCCCATGCTGACCTGGCTGGTGCAGCAAGGCGTGGTGCAGGCGCCCGATGGCGAACGCGGTTTTGCCCTGACCCTGCAGGTGCCGCAGGCCTGGGCGCAAATCCAGGCCATGACGCTGCCGGCGGGCGTTGCTGCCAGCGGCGCGGCCTTGCCCTTGACGGCCCCTGCGGCGCAGCTGCAGCTGCCATTTGCCGCGCCCGCCCAGCAGCTGGAGTCCGGCGCGCTGGCCCTGGTGCTGCAGGGCGCGGCCCCGGGCGGTGAAAGAATGCGCACCAGCGCGCTGCTGTGGCTGGATTTCGCGCCCCTGCCCGCGGCGGCGCAGGCGGTGCACGGCACGCCGTCCGCGGCGGCCCTGGCCAGCCTGCTGCCTTCGACGCAGATGGCCCAGCAACTGGTGGCGCTGCAGGCCAGAAACGATCCCTGGCTGCAGCTGGCCGCGCTGCAGGCCAGCGGCCAGCAGCCGCGTGAGGATCAGCGGCTGGAAGAAAAGCGCACCGGGCTGTGCACCGAACTCGGCTGCCCCTATCGCGCCAAGGCCAGCTGCGCCCAGCCGTTCTGCGCCGAGATGAACCGCGTCTGGGCGGCGGTGCGCATAGGCCCGACCGGGGCCTGAGGACGCGCCAGCACCGGCATCGATTTAGAACTGTTCCGCTGGCGTGGTGCCGACCATCGATACCGGCTCGACGGCGGAATCCGGCACGGCAACGAAGGCGATGGCTTCAAGCGCTGTTGCCCCGGACCCGGCCTGCTCCAGCGCTGGTGGCGGGGTTTGGGATGCAGCCTCAGCCTCGGTCTCGGCTGCGGTTTCCCCTGGGATCAGGGTCTGGAGCTTGGCATCGATTTTGGTGAACAGCCTGGCCTTTTCCGCATCGAGCTTTTGTTGCACCAGCGTCTTTTGTGCCTGGTAGCCCTGGGTTTCCTTCAGCTGATCTTTGAGAGCCTTGAATTTTTTGCTCATGGGGAAACAAACAATGGTTGAAATGGCTTGATAGTTTAAACCTATGTTTTATTTGAATTCAATAGTGGAATTATTCTGGCCGTGACAGGGCAACGGCGCGGCAACGATCAAGATAAAAAAATTCGGGCCCGTGGTTCGAGATGAACCACGGGCCCGTTGGCTACCAACCCTCCGCCTTGCAGGGCGCGGGCGGGAAGCGCCGCTTCTTATGGGTACAGGCCGCGCATTTCGCGTGCGTGCAGGATGCGCTGGCAGGCAATGATGAAGGTCGCGGTGCGCAGGCTGACGCGGTGGTCCTGGGCGACCTGCCAGACGCCCGCAAAGGCGTCCTGCATGATACGCACCAGGCGGGCATTGATCTCGTCCTCGGTCCAGAAGAAGCTGGAGAAATCCTGCACCCATTCGAAGTAGCTCACCGTGACGCCGCCGGCATTGGCGATCACATCGGGCAGGACCAACACGCCCTTGTCGTGCAGGATGTCATCGGCTTCCGGTGTGGTCGGGCCGTTGGCGCCTTCGATCACCAGCTTGGCCTTGATCTGGCCGGCGTTGGCCAGATGGATCTGGCCTTCGAGCGCAGCGGGAATCAGGATGTCGCAGTCGATGCCCCAGAACTCTTCCTTGGCCAGCACGTCGGCGCCGGCGAAACCGGCGACGCCGCCGGTGTGCTCCACATGGCGCAGCAGGCCAGGCACGTCGATGCCGAGGTCGTTGAAGATGCTGCCGCTGTGGTCCTGCACCGCGACCAGCTTGGCGCCGGCTTCGACAAACAGCTTGGCGGCCGTGCCGCCGACATTGCCGAAGCCCTGCACGGCGACGCGTGCGTCTTCGATGCGCATGCCGGTGTGGCGCATGGCCTCCACGCCCACGGTGAACACGCCGCGGCCCGTGGCTTCGCGCCGGCCCAGCGATCCGCCGAGGTCCACGGGCTTGCCCGTGACCACGCCGGTGGCCGTGGAGCCAGTGTTCATCGAGTAGGTGTCCATCATCCACGCCATGATCTGCTCATTGGTGTTGACGTCGGGCGCGGGGATGTCCTTGTTCGGGCCGATGATGATGCCGATCTCGCTGGTGTAGCGGCGCGTGAGGCGCTCGAGTTCG